>Ga0210086_1000266_pt1 | contig 32669 bp, 31 predicted proteins | sample China_Galinas_PW_3_FD_184867 | JGI IMG/M metagenome (GOLD analysis project Ga0210086, IMG submission 184867) | Wetland microbial communities from San Francisco Bay, California, USA, that impact long-term carbon sequestration - China_Galinas_PWB_D2... | ecosystem: Environmental > Aquatic > Marine...
GCTGGCCGGTTGTGCTGTCGCTGCGGCTGATACCCGCCGTGCCGTTCTCGGTGATCAACTACGCCGCCGGAGCATCGTCGGTGCGAGCGCTGCCCTACACGGTCGCGACGTTTGTCGGCCTGCTACCCGGGACGCTGGCGGTCGTCGTGCTGGGCGACGCGATGACCGGGCACGTGAGTCCGTTGCTGGTTGTGGTGTCGGTCGCCACGGCGTGCGTCGGGTTCGCCGGCCTGCTGTACGAGATCCGCAGCCACCGCCGAAATCACCACGCGCAGCCCGATGATCCGGAGCCGGCGACAAGCCAGCCGTCACCGGCTGACTTGTGGCACAGCGAATTTCATCGAATCTGATTTTGACCGCCACCTGCTGACAGCTCGCCGATTCGTTCGCGTAGTCTGACAGAGCAGTGCGCAAAGGAGCAGATGTAGTAGCCGGCTGGTCCGACGAGCTTGCGTTGTCCGCGCATTCTGCCCCTGGTGGCACGTTCTTCGCTCACATCAGTCAGTGGTCACCCGGAAGTCTCCGACATTCGACGCCTACCGCGGAAATGAGGTTCGATGTCTAGATTCTCCCGCCTCGGAGACAATGTGGAATTGGAGTTGCACGAACAGAATTACGGCGAAGATCCGCTAGCGGATCGCGAAACCGATCTCTATCGAGGCGAATACGTGATGAGCTTCGTCGAGAAGTGGGACGAGCTGATCGATTGGGACGCGCGCGCCCAGTCCGAGGGCCGATTCTTCATCGATGTGCTACATGCCCGCGACAAGCGAAGCGTTCTCGACGTCGCCACCGGGACCGGTTTTCATTCCGTGCGCCTGACCGAGGCCGGCTTCGACGTGACCAGCGCCGACGGTTCTGCGGCCATGCTCGCAAAGGCATTCGAGAACGGCCAGAACCGCGGCCTGATCCTCAAGACCGTGCAGGCCGACTGGCGCCAGTTGAACCGCGGTATCCAGGGCAAATACGACGCGATCGTCTGCCTCGGCAACTCGTTCACCCACCTGCACGATGAGCAGGACCGGCGCCGGGCGCTGGCCGAGTTCTATGCCGCCCTGCGGCACGACGGGATTCTCATTCTCGATCAGCGCAACTACGACGAGATGCTCGACCACGGCTTCAAGTCCAAGCACAAGTACTACTACTGCGGAGATCGGGTCTCGGCCGTCCCGGAGCACATCGACGACGGCCTGGCCCGCTTCATCTACACCTTCCCCGACGGCGCCGAATACACACTGAACATGTTCCCGCTACGCAAGAACTATGTCCGGCGCCTGATGCGCGAAGCGGGCTTCGAGCGAGTGCGCACCTACGGCGACTTCCAGGAGACATACCAGGAGAACGAACCCGACTTCTTCGTTCATGTGGCGGAGAAGTCCGTGCTGGAGAATCCGACGGCGGGCATCCGCGGCGAGGCGGAGACGTACTACGACAGCGACGACGCCGACGCGTTCTACTCGATGATCTGGGGCGGCGAGGACATTCACGTCGGCTGCTACGAGAAGACCCGCGACATCCGCACGGCCAGCACCGAGACCGTGGACCGGATGATCCGCGACGCGTCGAGGCTCGACACCGGCTCGGCCGTGCTGGATCTGGGAGCCGGTTACGGCGGCTCCGCGCGGCGCCTCGCCGCCACCCGTGGCTGCTCGGTCACCTGCCTCAACATCTCGGAGACCCAGAACAACACCAACCGGTCCAAGAACCGTCAAGCCGGTCTGGCCGACCGGATTCGGGTGCTACACGGCAGCTTCGACGACATCCCCGCACCACCCAACAGCTTCGACGTCGTCTGGTCCCAGGACGCGATCCTGCACGCAGTGGACCGCCGGAAGGTGCTTGTCGAAGCGTTCCGGGTGCTCAAGCCAGGCGGAGAGATGATCTTCACTGATCCGATGCAGGCCGACGACGTGCCCGACGGCGTGCTGCAGCCGGTCTATGACCGGCTCGACCTGCCCGACTTGGGATCGATGCGGTTCTACCGCGAGGCCGCGCAAGCGGTGGGTTTCGAGGTCGTCGACCAGATCGACCTAGTCGGAAACCTGCGGACCCATTACGACCGGGTGCGCGAGGAGCTCGAGGCGCGCCGCGGCGAACTCGAGCAGAAATCCTCGGCGGAATACCTGGCCAGGATGCTGGTCGGGCTCAGGAACTGGGTCGACGCCGCCGACCGCGGTCACCTGGCATGGGGCATCCAGCGGTTCAGGAAACCCGAGTTGACCTGACCGCGGGCCCCTTGGCCGTCATCGCCGCGAACGTCAGCAGAAACGCCGCCGCCGGGATCGCATTCACGATGCGGTCGCGGGCACGGATGTGCGCGCCCACCGCGAGCACGAAGTACACCGTCAGCATCGCCGTCGTCAACCGCGCCAGCCCGGGAAATCGGAACACCGACAGCAAGCCGACCGCCGCAGCCGTCTTCGCGACCGGGATGACCCAGCGGATGCCGGGTGGGATTCCCAGGTCGTCGAGGATCTTGGCGAGAACCGGCAGCGGAATCGCGCACGCCACGGCGTCCCCCGCCTGAAACGCCGCGAGCGCGACGTAGGTGCGCCGAGAGGTGAAGATCCCTGCGCTGCTCACAGGTCCAGCGAGCCGCCGTGGCGCGGACCCGACGACTGCTGGTCTTGCTGGGACATCGGCGGGTACTGCATCGGACGCGGGTCTGCGGGAGCAGCGCCGATGGCGCCCACGTCGCTCGATCGTGCGTCGGCGACAGCGGCGGCGACCGCCTGCGCGATCTCCGGGTCGGTCTGGGTGTTGAACCAGTCCGCGACCTCCTCGGAGTCGTCCTCCGGTTTCGGCAGGTCGTCGTCGACCGGCGACGGCTGGAAGCGGAACACGCCGTCCTCGCCGGGCGCGCCGAGCAGCTTGGTGAAGCCCTGCAGCGCGGAACCGAAATCACTCGGCACGAGCCAGACCTTGTTCGCCTCGCCCTTGGCCATCAGCGGCAGCGTCTGCAAATACTGATAGGCCAGCATCTCAGGCGTCGGGCGGCCGGCCTTGATCGCCGCGAACGTCTTCTCGATGGCCTTCGCCTGGCCCTGCGCCTGCAAGTACTGCGCTGCCCGCTCGCCTTGGGCACGCAGCATGCGGGACTGCCGGTCGGCCTCGGCGGTCAGGATCGCGGCCTGCTTTGCGCCCTCGGCCGCCAGGATCTGCGCCTGCTTTTGGCCTTCGGCCTGCTTGATCGACGCCTCGCGGCTGCCCTCGGCGGTCAGGATCATCGCGCGCTTCTCGCGGTCGGCGCGCATCTGCTTTTCCATCGAGTCCTGGATGGACGGCGGCGGGTCGATGCTGCGCAGCTCGACGCGGGCCACCCGCAAGCCCCAGCGGTTGGTGGCCTCGTCCAGGACGCCACGCAACTGACCGTTGATCTGGTCTCGCGAGGTCAGCGTCTGCTCGAGTGTCATGCCGCCGACGACGTTGCGCAGTGTGGTGGTGGTCAGCTGCTCCACACCGACGATGTAGTTGCTGATCTGGTACACGGCGGCTTGCGGATTGGTGACCTGGAAGTACACGACGGTGTCGATGTTCACCGTCAGGTTGTCCTCGGTGATCACCGGCTGCGGCGGGAACGACACCACTCGCTCGCGCAGGTCCACCCGCGCCCGGATCCGGTCGACGAACGGCAGCAGCAGTGTCAGCTGACCGGACACGGTCTTGCTGTAGCGGCCCAGCCTTTCGATCACGGCTGCCTCGGCCTGCGGGATCAGCGCAACCGATTTCGCCACGATAATGATCGCCAACACCACCAGCACGCCCAGAAACACCAGGCTGGCGACGGCACCTTCCATAACCGATTCCTTCCCTCTTCGTCCAGACGTGTCTCTAGACGATCTTGGAGACGACCGCGGTCGCACCGTCGATCTGCACGACGGTGACGTGGTCGCCCGGGTGGTAGACATCGTCCTCGTTCAGCGGCCGGGCCGTCCAGACCTGGCCGTCGAGCTTCACCTGCCCCTCGTGACGCGCCACCCGGTCGAGCACGAGCGCGCTCTTGCCCTCCAGCTCCTTCATGGGGTCGGGCAGGCCCTTGCCGGTACTTAAGTGCCGGCGCAGCGCGGGCCGCACCCCGACGAGCAGCAGGACCGACACGACCAAGAACACGATGCCGTCGGCCCAGACCGGCCCGTCGAACACCCAGCTGGATCCCGCCGCCGCAAGCGCGCCGCCACCGAGCATCAACAGGAACAGGTCGCCGGTCAGCACCTCCGCGCCCGCCAACGCCAGAGCGACGATCAGCCATATCAGCGCCACAGGCATGACGCCAGACTATCGCGTAACCAGCCGGCACCGCGGCGAACTATTACACTCTGGCTTCATGTGGTGCCCGAGCGTATCGCTGTCGGTGTGGGCCAATGCCTGGCTCGCCGGGTCGGCCGCGCCTGACGACGTGCTTGACGCGTTATCTCTCTGGGCTCCAAAGCATTTCGTTGCCGCTTACGATTCGGTGACGGCCGGCCACACCGGGCTGCCGTGGCCGGATCTCGACGACGCCAGCGCCGTCATGCTGCTGCAGACCGTGCGGACCAGCGCCTGCCGGGCGAGTGCCGGCTCCTCGCCCATCGGCGTCGTGCTGCCCGTCCCGGGCGACGTGCGCGGGTTGGCGGCCGGCACGCAGTTCGAGTACGACGCGCTGGCCGCCGGCGAGGCGGTGATCGTGGCGGGGCCGCCCGGCACCGCCGTCGGGTTGGTGCCCGAATTCGACTACGGTGACGACGAGTCTGACGCCGCCCTGCCCCAGGCTGTGGTCTGGACGGTCTATTCGCTGCCGGGCGCGCCGCTTACCGATCAGATGGATCTGGGCGAGGCCGAGTACGCGTTGCGCTGCGCGGTGCGCTCCGCCGCCGACGCACTGATGTCGATCCGCCCGGGGTTCGACGTGGCCGACCCACGCGGCATGGTCGAGCAGCTGCTGGAATCCGGGCGTGCGCACCGTGCTCCCGACGGTGCGCCGTCACGGGCGCTGCGGGTGCTGGAGAACGCGGCTCACGTCGACGCGATCCTGGCGGTCAGCTCCGGGCTGATGCCGGCGGGCACGCAGGCGCTGATGGATGCGGAGGTCACCAGCGATGCGTTGAGGCCGTTGTCGGCGGTGGTCCGCTCCGCGCGGATCGCTGCGGTCACCGCGATTCTGCACTCGGCCTGGCGCCGCTAGCCGATTTGCGCCTTCGGCGCCTTCGGCGCGAGCGTGCGCTCGCGGCGCAGGGGGTCAGCTGCGGAGGGGGTCAGGTGCAGGCCGGGGTGCAGGGTGCGCCGTTGACCGAGAACCCTTGCAGCGGCGGCCGATCCGCGGCGGGCATGCGCACGGGTGCGCGCCCCCGACGCAGCTCGTCGATCAGATCGACCGCCAGCTTCGCGAATCGGCGGTCCGCATTCGGGGTGGACGCGCGGGCGAACGCGATACCGGCGGATTCGGCCTGCTGGCGCAGCTCGTGGTCGAGATCCCACACGACCTCGATGTGGTCGGCCACGAATCCGATCGGGCAGACGATCACCGCCTTGACGCGTTCGTGGGCCAACGTCGCCAGGTGGTCGGCGACGTCGGGTTCCAGCCAGGGCACCTGCGGCGGTCCGGAGCGCGACTGCCACACCTGGTCGTATTCGCGATATCCCGACGCCGCCGCGACGAGCGCCGAAGCGTGGGCGACCTGCCGGGCGTAGAGATTCGATCCGCACTTGTCCTGCGCAGCAATCGGAATCGAGTGAGCGGTGAACACTAGCCGAGCTTCGGTGGGGACAGTCTGTGCGGCTGCGGTGATGCCGTCGGCGAACATCTCCACCAGCAGCGGGTGGTCGTAGTAGTGGCGCAGCTTGACCAACTCCGGAGCGCCGTCGCCGGCGGCATTTCGTCCGCGCGCGATGTCCTCGAGGTACTGCCGGCAGCTGGAGTACCCGCCCCACGCAGACGTCGCGAACACCGCCGCTCGGCGCACGCCGTCGTCGCGCATCGCAGCGACGGTGTCCTCGGCGAAAGGTTCCCAGTTGCGGTTGCCGAAGTAGACCGGCAGCTCGGTCAGTTGCCGGATTTGCTCGATCAGTGCGCGGTTGATCGCGTTGATCGGTGACACGCCACCGAAATGCAGGTAGTGCTGCGCGACGTCGTCCAGGCGCTCCGGGGGCACCCCGCGGCCGCGGGTGACGTTCTCCAGGAACGGTCGCACCTGTTCGGGCCCCTCCGGGCCGCCGAACGACAGCAGCAGGAGGGCATCGAAATCCGTGTCGGTCAAAGCAATTGCGTGCTTGCGCCGCCGTCGGCGTAGACGACGGTACCGGTGGTGGCCGGCAGCCAGTCCGACAGCAGCGCGCACACCGTCTTGGCGACGGGTGTGGGATCCTTCATGTTCCAGCCGATCGGCGACCGCTGATCCCAGCCCTCTTCGAGCAGCTGGATCTGGGCACCCGCGTCGTCGCCGAGTGCGCCGCCGACGATCGCGCTCATGGCAAGTGTCCGAATAGGCCCCGCCGCAACGAGATTGGACCGGATACCGTATTTTCCGGCCTCGCGCGCAACGAACCGGTTGACCGACTCCAGTGCGCTCTTGGCCACCGTCATCCAGTTGTAGGCCGGCATCGCGCGGGTCGGGTCGAAGTCCATGCCGACGATCCCGCCGCCGGGATTCATGATCGGCAGCAGCGCATTGGCCAGCGACGCGTACGAGTAGGCCGAGATGTGGATGCCCTTGGCGACATCCTCGAAAGGCGCGTCGAAGAACGGGTTGACGCCCATGCCGGTCTGCGGCATGAAGCCGATCGAGTGCACGACGCCGTCGAGCTTGTTTCCCTCGCCGATCACCTCGGTGACCCGGTCAGCGAGCGTGGACAGGTGCTCGTCGTTCTGCACGTCGAGTTCCAGCAACGGCGCCTTCTGCGGCAGCCGGTCGACGATGCGCTGAATCAACCGCATCCGCTCGTAGCCCGTCAGCACCAGCTCAGCGCCCGCCTCCTGCGCCACCCGGGCGATGTGAAAGGCAATCGACGAGTCGGTGATGATCCCGGTGACCAGGATCCGCTTGCCTTCGAGCAGCTGTCCCATATCAAGTCCTCTCAGTGGCCCATGCCCATGCCGCCGTCGACCGGGATAACCGCGCCGGAGATGTAACTCGCATCCTCGGACGCCAGGAAACTGACCACCCCGGCGACCTCCTCGGCGGTGCCGATCCGCTTCGCCGGGATGAATTCCAGCGCCCCCTGCTGAATCCTCTCATCCAGGGCACGAGTCATGTCGGTGTCGATGAAGCCCGGAGCCACCACGTTCGCGGTGACGCCGGCCTTCGACAGCTCCCGGGCGATCGAGCGGGCCATGCCGATCACCCCGGCCTTGGAGGCCGCGTAATTGGCCTGGTTGCCGATGCCCCACGTGGCAGAAACCGAACCCATGAAGATCATCCGGCCGAACCGCTTCCGCTGCATGCTGCGCGATGCCCGCTGAGCCACCCGGAATGCCCCGGTGAGGTTCGCGTCGATGACCTTCTCGAACTTCTCCTCGGTCATCCGCATGAGGAACGCATCCGCGTTCGCGCCGGCATTGGCCACCAGCACCTCGACAGGTCCCTGGTGCTCGTCCACCGCGGCGAAGGCCGCGTCGACAGCGGCGCTGTCGGTCACGTCGCACTCGACCGCGAACAGGTCTTCGTCGGGCACGCCCGAGCCGCGGTGCGTGACGGCGACCTTGTGCCCGTCGGCGGCCAGCCGCCGGGCGACCGCGAGGCCGATGCCCCGGTTCCCGCCCGTGACCAGCACGGAACGCGACACGAACTGCGGACGGGCGGCGTCGGCCCGACCCGCGGTGTCGGCTGGATTGTCCGTGGTCATGCCCGTCAACTTAACCGGTGAGCTGCGCGAGCCCGAAATCGCCCGCTGCCTCACCGAGATCGACGTCAGGGCTGTGCCCGGACCCTCATCAACGACCCGGAATGCAATTTCGGCGCATCGAGGCGGCAAGGCGCAAGTTACGTCGGCAGCCGGCGGTTGATCAGCAGCGCCGCCAATGCTGCGCAGGCCAGCACCAGCGAACCCAGCCGCAGCCACCCGGCGCTGGCGTCGCCTTTGATGGTCTCGTAGCCGATCTGCTGCTGCAGCGTCGAGTAGACGTTCCTCAACTCCGAGAGCGTGCCGGCGTTGTACGCCTCGCCGCCGGACAACTCGGCGATCTTCTTCAGCATCTCGTCGTCGACCGGAACCGGCTGGCGTTGGTCGTTGATCTCGACATACCCGTAGGGCGTGCCGAACGAGATCGTCGAGATCGGCACGCCCTGGTCCTTGGCCGTGCGGGCCGCCGTGTAGGCGCCCTTCGGGTTGTTCGGGTTGGACGGCACGGTTTCCTTGCCGTCGGACAGCAGCACGATGCGGGCGGGCGGCGGTTCGTCGCCGCCGCCGATCACGGCGCCCACCGTCGCGATCGCCTGCAGCGCGGTGAAGATTCCTTCCCCCGTCGCCGTCCTGTCGGCCAGCTGTAACTTGTCGATCGCGACCTTGGTGGTGTCACGGTTGGTCGTCGGCGACACCAACACCGTCGCGGTACCGGCGTAGGCGATCAGCCCGAGGTTGATGCCGGGAGTCAGCTCGTCGGCGAACTGCTTGGCCGCATCCTGTGCCGCGGCCAGCCGGCTCGGTGCAACGTCGGTGGCACGCATCGACTGCGACACGTCGATCACCAGCATGACCACGGCCCGGTTGCGCGGGATGCGGACGTCGCGCGTCGGTCCTGCCATCGCGATGGTGAACAGCAGCAACGATGCCACCAGAAGAATCGCGGGCAGGTGCCGCCACCTGTTCGGCCGTTGTGGCGCAACACTTTCCAGCAACTCCATGTTGGCGAACCGCAGCACACGGCGTTGGCGGGCCAGCTGCACGACGATGTAGAGCGCAATCAGTCCGACGATGACCAGCAGGAAGAGGAACCACCACGAGTGCGCGAAGCCGGTCAGCGTCATCGGGCCCAGGAGCGGCACGTTCATGCGAATCCGAACCGCGTCATTACACGCAGGTAAGCAAGCGTTGTCATTTCAGCTGTGTCATTTCAGTCGATGTTCGGGCACTACTACCGCCCGGCGGCCAGCGCTCCCCGTCGCCGGTTGCTCACGAACCGCACGACATCGGCGATCCAGTCGCGATCGGTGCGCAGGGACAGGAGCGGGGCATCGCAGCGGCGCAGAGTGCGCGCCACTTCGGCCCGGTGTGCCGCCGCGGCTTGCGCGAAATCGTCGCGCAGCTTGGCGTCGATGGTGAACTCCCGGGTGACACCGGTCTCCGCGTCCTGCAGGATCACGTCGCCGACGTCGGGCAGCTCGATGTCGCGCGGGTCGAGCACTTCGATGCCGAGCACCTCGTGACGGCCGGCGATCGCGCGCAGCGGGCGCATCCAGTTGATCGGCCCGAGGAAGTCGCTGATGATCACCGCCATCCCGCGCCGGCGCTCGGGGCGGCGCAGGTCGTCGATCGCGACCGCGAGATCCCCGCGAACACCCACCGGAGCCTGCGGTGACGTCGCGATCGCCCGCAGCAGCTTCTGCTCGTGCATCCGGCCCGACAGCGCGGGCACCCGAATGATGTTCTGGCCGTTGGCAATCAGGGCACCCAGCCGGTTCCCGCCGCCGCTGTTGAGGAACGTGATCGCCGCCGCGGCGGCCACGGCGAGATCGCGCTTCTCGCACCCCGACGTGCCGAAGTCCAGGCTGGCCGACATGTCGACCACCAGCCATGTCTCCAGCTCGCGGTCGGCGATCATCTGCCTCACGTGCGGGTGGGTGGTGCGCGCAGTCACCGACCAGTCCATCCGGCGGACGTCGTCGCCGGGCTGGTAGAGCCGTGACTCGCCCGGCTCCGTCCCGGGTCCGGGTATCAGGCCGAGGTGGTCGCCGTGCAGCACACCGTCGAGCTTGCGCCGAACCGTCAGCTCCAGTTTGCGCAGCGCCGCCGACAGCTCCGGGTCGCGGATCTGACCGCGTTGCAGCGACGGGAGGTCGACGGTCCGACCGGCGGACGAACTCACCGACCGCTAGCCGCGGCCGCCGCGGCGGGCACCACGGGGTGCACCGAATGCCCTTGCTGCGGAATGGCATTCACCTGCGGCAGGGCGACGGTCTGCATAATCCGGGTGATCACGGTTTCCGGCGAGACCTCGTCGGCGAGCGCGTCGTAGGTCAGCACCACCCGGTGCCGCAGCACGTCGGGAATGACCTCGATGACATCCTGCGGGACCACGTAGTCACGCCCGCGAACCAGCGCCAGCGCCCGGGCGGCCGCGATGATGCCCAGTGACGCGCGCGGCGATGCCCCGTAGGCGATCCAGGCCTTGGCATCGGGCATGCCGAACTGGTCCGGCCGACGCGTGGCCGTGACGATGCGCACGACGTAGTCGACAAGAGCGTGGTGGACGAAGATGTTGCTGGCGACGTCCTGCAACCGCAGCAGGTCACCGGGAGCCAGGATCTGCTTGGGCTCCGGCGGCTTGACGCCCATCCGGTAGATGATCTCGCGCTCTTCCTCCGGCGAGGGGTAGTCGATGTTGAGCTTGAACAGGAAGCGGTCGCGCTGCGCCTCCGGCAGCGCGTAGACACCCTCTTGCTCGATCGGGTTCTGGGTGGCCATCACCAGGAACGGCTGGGGCAGCGGGAACGTCTTGCCGCCGATGGAGATCTTGCGTTCCTGCATCACCTCGAGCAGGGCGGACTGCACCTTGGCCGGTGCGCGGTTGATCTCGTCGGCGAGCAGGAAGTTCACCACGACGGGGCCGAGCTCGATGTCGAACTCCTCCTTGCCCTGGCGATAGATGCGGGTGCCGACGATGTCGGTGGGCACCAGGTCGGGCGTGAACTGGATGCGGGCGAAGGTGCCGCCGACCACCCGGGCGAACGTCTCGACCGCCAGCGTCTTGGCCACGCCGGGCACACCCTCGAGCAGCAGGTGGCCCTTGGCCAGCAGCCCGACCAGCATCCGTTCGACGAGCAGGTCCTGGCCGACGATGATCCGCTTGACCTCATAGACGGCGCGCTCCAGGGTGTGCACCTCCGACCCGAGCCCGCCGTTGCGCTCGGGCGGTGGCGCGCCCGCGGGGGCGCCTTGCCCACCCGGGTATCCGGGTCCCCCGCCCGGCCCCGACCCGCCGGGCCCCGAAAAGGTTCCGGCGCCCTGGGGCGACCCACCTGGTGACGTCATCAAGATCCTCCAGCGCTGTCGATAGACCTGTGTCGCCGTCAACTATTCCAGGCGTCTTCACTTCCGTCGACGTAGGTCACCTGGCGAGCGACTGGGTGTGTCGGCTCAGCTCTCGATGATGCGCGTGACGTACGGCGTCATTCCCGCCGTACGGACCGGGCTGACCGTGACCTTGCCGGCCAGCGATGACGCCTCCAGCATCTGGCCGTTGCCGAGGTACATCGTGACGTGCTGGCTGCCGCCCGGCCCGTAGAAGATCAGGTCGCCGCGCTTGGCCTGCGACGGCGCCACCTTGCGGCCCGCGTTGTACTGGTCGCCGGAGAACCGCGGGATCAGCACGCCGACGCCGGCGAACGCGTACCGCATCAGTCCCGAGCAGTCGAAGCCCACGGTGTTCGCCCCATCGTCGATGCCCGTGCTGGGGCCGTTGAGGTTGCCGCCGCCCCACGAGTACGGCACACCCATCTGCGAGCCGCCGCGACGGATCACGTATTCAACGGCCTGCGCCCCGTACACCCGGCCCGGCGCGGCAGTCGAGTTGGGGAACAGCCCGAGGCTGCCGAGGAACTTGCGGCCGAGGTCCATTGTCGTCTGCGCGGCCTGGGCGCTGGCCTGCAATGACGCGTTGGCGATCGCCAGCGGGTCACCCGGCGCGCCGGCGCTGATCATCTCCGGCAGCGTCGGATCCCACGCCCCATCAGGCTCAGCCGCTGCCGGAGCCGCGAACGCGATCAGCAGCGGCGCCAGGAGTAGGCAGACGGCCCGCAGCACACGAGTCGGACGCAAGAACGCTTCCCCTCCCGGTCAGTATTCGATGTAGCGGACGACGTAGGGCGTCATGCCGCTGGTGCGCACCGGCGAGACTTTCACCGGCACCCCGGTCTGCTGGGCCTCCAGCATCTGGCCGTTGCCGAGGTAGATGGTCACGTGCTGGCTGCCGCCGGGGCCGTAGAAGATGACGTCGCCGCGGCGCATCTGTGCGGCGGGGATCTTGCGGCCCATGTCGTATTGCGCGCCGGAATAGTGCGGCAGCTTGATGCCGACGCCGGCGAACGAGTACAGCACCAGCCCTGAGCAGTCGAAGCCCACGGTGCCGGCGCCGCTGTCGATGCCGTTGCTGGGCCCCGCCGCGGTTCCGCCGCCCCACGAGTAGGGCACCCCGATCTGCGACATGCCCCGGCGAATGACGTACTCGCTGGCCTGCGAGCCGTACACCCGCGGGATCTGTCCATTCGTGATGCCGGTGTCGGTGGGCTTGATGATGCCGAGCTTGGTCAGGAAATTTCGGCCGAGGTCGGCGGTCACCTGCGACGAGGTCGCCGCGATGCCCAATACCGCGTTGATGATGGCGATCGGGTCGCCGCTGACGAACGCGCTGGGGATCGCCGGCAGCACCGGGTCCCACACCGTGGTGTCCCAGTTGCCCGGATTCGGCTGGGACGCAGGCGCATTCGCACCGGGCCGATCCCAGCGATCCGCCGGTGCGCCTGGGTTGGGCGCCGCGGCCGGCGGCGCAGCGGCGGCCGGCGGCACCGTTGCCGCCGACGTCGACCACTGCGCGCGCGCCGCCTCCAGCCGGGCCTTGGCAGCGTCGCGTTCGGCAGCCAGGCGGTCGACCTGGGCCTTCTGGTCGCCGAATTGCCGTTGCACATCGGTCAGCGCGGTGACCGCCTCATCTTGGCTGCGCTGTGCGTCGGCCGCCGCCTGGTCGGCCCGTTGCTGGGCCGCCCTGGCCGCCGAATCCCTGTTGACCTGCTCGGTGCGTGCGCGCAGCAGGTTGTCGAGCGTCTGCTTCGCGCTGATCGCCAGCGTTTCGCCGGCGGACGCCGTCGCGATGAAGTCCTCCGGAGTCGTCGCCGTCAAGTAGGAGGCGGACGGTCCGTTGATGTAGGACGTGGCGGCGTACGTGTCGAAGCGCTGCTGCGCCGCGGCAATCGCCGCATTGGCGTCTTCGACGGCGCGCTGGCTGGCTGCCACCTCCGTCTTGGCCGCGTCTGCCTGATCCCGGGCGGTCTGCACGTCGAGGATCGCCTTGTTGACCGCCTCCTGACCGCTTTGCACCGCGGCGCCGATGTCCTGGAGTTGCTGATTCGCGTTGGCGACGGCTGCGATCAGGGTTGCGATGTCGTTCGGCCCGGCCGGGGCGGGTTCGGCTGCGCCCAGTCCCGGAGTCGACAACAACAGCCCGACGGCCACCGCGGCCGCGCATACCGAGTCGCGGGTGCTTGTCATTCGACTTTCGTCTCCCTAATGGCTCGTGTCCAACATCACTGGAAACATCTACAACACAAGTAGCCATAGGCACCGTACGTCACTTTTGACACTGAAGAAACTTTGGTAACAAACTACAAGAATGTAATTGAGATTGCTGTAACCAATTGGTTATCTGGTCAGCAATTCCCGCAGCTGGAAATGCGAATTAATGCGGTGTCAGGCCGTTTCATCGGCGGCGGTTTCCGCCGGGTCGTTCGCGTGCTCGGCACGCCTGCCGCGCACTTGCAGCACGCGCGTCAGCACCGTCGCCAGGGCCACGGCGATCACCAGAACGATCGTCAGCGCGGTCCACGGGAAGTCCGGGGTCTGCAGCTGACTGACGAAGTTCTCCGTCGCCTGGACCGGGTTGCCGGCGGTCTTGGCGACGTCCTGGCCGGCTTCGAGGGTCACCCGGTCATAGCTCGTGCTGTAGGTGCCGGCCCAGCCGGGACTGATGACGAGCACGGTGGAACCTGGATTCGCCTTGCCGACCTCGGTGGCGATGTCGCGAAGCGGGGTGTCGATCGGCGGACTCTGCGACATCACGACGACTTTGAGGTCGATGCCCTTCTGGTTGGCGTCGGCCACCACCTGCCGGAGGCCGGCGATGTCGGCGTCCTCGGGCGCGCTCACTCCGTCATCACGGACGTCGACCAGCACCTTGTTCATGCATTGGTCGGGCGGCGTGTCCGGAGCGGCCCCGACGGTCGCGCAAACCTCCGCAGGGATATAGAGAGGAATCTGCGGCATCGTCACGGCCATGACGGTACCGCGGCGAAGAGCAGATTGGGGCGATGAGCCGCTTGGGCGAAGAGCAGATTGGGGCGATGAGCCGCTTGGGCGAAGAGCAGATTGGGAAGTGGGTACACGTCTTGAATACCGGCACACCGGACTGGTGAAAAAGGACAACCGTACTGTTAGGATCTAAGGCGCCGGCGGCAACAGCCCCGCTGCCGGCCGACAACTTAACTGGGAGTGAATGTGAGCAGCGCAGAATCGGCCAACTCGTTTGATGCCCGCGACACCCTGAAGGTCGGCGACAAGAGCTATGAGATCTATCGCCTCGGCGCCGTGAAGGGCACCGAGAAACTCCCCTACAGCCTGAAGGTGCTGGCCGAGAACCTCCTTCGCAACGAGGACGGCGCCAACATCACCAAAGACCACATCGAGGCGATCGCGAACTGGGATCGGGAGGCCGAGCCGAGCATCGAGATCCAATACACGCCGGCGCGGGTGATCATGCAGGACTTCACCGGCGTGCCGTGCATCGTCGACCTCGCGACCATGCGTGAGGCGATCGGCGACCTGGGCGGTGACCCCGACAAGGTCAATCCGCTGGCGCCCGCCGACCTGGTGATCGACCACTCGGTGATCGCCGACCTGTTCGGCCGCGCCGACGCGTTCGAGCGCAACGTCGAGATCGAATACGAGCGCAACGGCGAGCGCTACCAGTTCCTGCGTTGGGGCCAAGGGGCTTTCAGCGATTTCAAGGTCGTCCCGCCCGGCACCGGAATCGTGCACCAGGTGAATATCGAGTACTTGGCGAGCGTGGTGATGGAACGTGACGGCGCAGCGTACCCCGACACCTTGGTGGGCACCGACTCGCACACCACGATGGTCAACGGCCTGGGCGTGCTCGGCTGGGGCGTCGGCGGGATCGAGGCCGAGGCCGCGATGCTGGGTCAGCCCGTCTCGATGCTCATCCCCCGCGTGGTCGGCTTCAAGCTGACCGGCGAGATCAAGCCCGGCGTCACGGCCACCGACGTGGTGCTGACCGTCACGCAAATGCTGCGTGAGCACGGCGTCGTCGGCAAGTTCGTCGAGTTCTACGGCGAGGGCGTGGCCGAGGTGCCGTTGGCCAACCGCGCCACGCTGGGCAACATGAGCCCCGAATTCGGTTCCACCGCAGCGATTTTCCCGGTCGACCAGGTCACCATCGACTACCTGAAGATGACCGGCCGCAGCGACGAGCAGTGCAAGCTGGTCGAGGCGTACACCAAAGAACAGGGCATGTGGCACGAGCCGGACAAGGAACCGAAGTTCTCCGAGTACCTCGAACTCGACCTGGCAGATGTCGAGCCGTCGATCGCCGGGCCGAAGCGCCCGCAGGACCGGATCCCGCTTTCCACCGCGAAGGCCTGCTTCCGCCGCGACATCAAGAACTACGTCGGCGACGACCCGAAGAAGGAAGAGTTCTCAAAGATCGACGAAGCGGTCGACGAAACGTTCCCGGCCAGTGATCCGGCATCCATTCACTACGCCGACGACGGCGAGGCCGACGAGCGGTCGGCCGCCAACAAGTCCGAAGGCCGCGACTCCAACCCCGTCGAAGTCAAGTCCGACGAGCGCGGCGAATTCACGGTGGACCACGGCGCGGTGGTGATCGCGGCGATCACGTCATGCACCAACACCTCCAATCCCGAGGTGATGCTGGGCGCGGCGCTGCTGGCCAAGAACGCGGTCGAGAACGGGCTCGAGTCCAAACCGTGGGTGAAGACTTCGCTCGCGCCGGGTTCGCAGGTGGTCACCGACTACTACGACAAGGCCGGGCTGACACCGTATTTGGAGAAGTTGGGTTTCTACCTGGTGGGTTACGGGTGCACCACGTGCATCGGCAACTCGGGGCCGCTGCCCGAGGAAATCAGCAAGGCCGTCAACGACAACGACCTCGCGGTCACCGCGGTGCTGTCCGGCAACCGTAACTTCGAGGGCCGGATCAACCCCGACGTGAAGATGAACTACCTGGCTTCTCCCCCGCTCGTGATCGCCTACGCGCTGGCCGGAACCATGGACTTCGACTTCGAGAACGACTCGCTGGGTCTCGACGAGGACGGCAATGACGTCTTCCTGAAGGACATCTGGCCGTCGAGCGAGGACATCAACGAGACGATCAAGTCGTCGATCAACCAGGAGATGTTCGTCAAGAACTACGCGGACGTGTTCAAGGGCGACGACCGCTGGCGCAACCTGCCAACGCCGGAGGGCAACACGTTCGAGTGGGACGAGGATTCGACCTACGTGCGCAAGCCGCCGTATTTCGACGGGATGCCCCAAGAGCCGGAACCGGTGAGCGACATCAAGGGTGCCCGGGTGCTCGCGCTGCTGGGGGACTCGGTCACGACCGACCACATTTCGCCCGCCGGCAGCATCAAGCCCGGCACCCCGGCCGCGCAGTACCTCGACGAGCACGGCGTCGACAAGAAGGACTACAACTCCTTCGGCTCGCGGCGCGGCAACCACGAGGTGATGATCCGCGGCACGTTCGCCAACATCCGGTTGAAGAACCTTCTGCTCGACGACGTGTCCGGCGGCTACACCCGAGACTTCACCCAGGATGACGGGCCGCAGGAGTTCATCTACGACGCGGCGCAACACTATGCGGAACAGGACATTCCGCTCGTCGTGCTGGGCGGAAAGGAGTACGGCTCGGGATCGTCGCGCGACTGGGCCGCCAAGGGCACCGGGCTGCTCGGGGTGCGTGCGGTGATCGCCGAGTCGTTCGAACGCATCCACCGCAGCAACCTGATCGGCATGGGCGTGATCCCGCTGCAGTTCCCGGAGGGCGAGTCCGCCGAGTCGCTGGGCCTGGACGGCACCGAGACCTACGACATCACCGGAATCGAGGAACTCAATGACGGCAAGACACCGAAGTCGGTGCACGTCAAAGCCGGCGACGTCGAGTTCGACGCGGTGGTGCGCATCGACACTCCCGGCGAGGCCGACTACTACCGCAACGGCGGCATCCTGCCGTACGTGTTGCGTAGCATGCTGAAGTCCTGAGCGGCCGCCGACGTCGCGGACGCGAGGAGCAACAGCGCCGATGCCCCGAGTCAGCGAGGAGCACCTGGCGGCTCGTCGCCGTCAGATCCTTGACGGCGCGCGACGTTGCTTTGCACACCACGGCTACGACAGGGCGACGGTGCGTCGGCTGGAGCAGACCATCGGGCTGTCGCGAGGTGCGATCTTCCACCACTTCAGGGACAAGGACGCGCTGTTCTTCGAGCTGGCCCGCGAAGACGCCGAGCGGATGGCCGAGGTCGCCGCGCGCGAGGGGCTGATTCAGGTGATGCGGGACATGCTGGCCAATCCCGATCAGTTCGACTGGCTGGCAACACGATTGGAAATCGCCCGCAAGCTGCGTAACGACCCGGCGTTCCACCGCGGCTGGTCGGAGCGTTCCGCGGAGCTGTCGGCCGCCACGTCGGACCGGCTGCGGCGCCAACGCACGGCCGGGCGGCTGCGCGACGACATTGCCGACGACGTCTTGCAGTGCTACCTGGACCTCGTGCTGGATGGGCTGGTGGCACGGCTAGCGTCCGGAGAAGATCCGGCGCGGCTGTCAGCGGTCCTCGATCTCGTCGAAGAGTCGGTGGGCAAGCCGTCGTAGGTCAGCCCACTCGCCTGCGGGTGTGGTTCGGGCCACCGCGGCTGCGCATCGCGGTTCCGGATTCGCGCAGCATGCTGTGAATCGAACCGTACGAGCGCCCGGTCGACGCCACCAGCTTGCGGATGCTGGCGCCGTCCTCGTACTGGTCTCGAAGCTCGTGCAACAGATTTTCCCGAGCTTTGTTCGGCTTCCTCATCGCCATCTCCCCGCCGTGTGAGCACCCAGGTAATCGAGGGTAGGTAACACGGCAGCGCGATGGGCGGAATTGACCGGATTCGCTTGCCGTTTCAGGCGAGCTCGATCAGGTCGCGGTAGTCCTCGGACCAGTAGTCCTCGGTGCCGTCAGGCAGCAACACCACGCGCTGCGGGTCGAGCGCCTCGGCCGCCCCGGGATCGTGGGTCACCAGCACGACCGCGCCGATGTAGCTACGCAGCGCGTCGAGCACCTGCTCCCGTGATGCGGGGTCGAGATTGTTGGTGGGCTCGTCGAGCAGCAGCACGTTTGCGGTCGACGCCACCAGCCCGGCCAGTGCGAGCCGGGTTTTCTCGCCGCCGGACAGCGTGCCCGCGAGCTGGTCGAGCTGCGGTCCGCTGAACATGAACGCGCCGAGCAGCCCGCGCAAATCCTGGTCGCCGCTGTCGGGTGCCGCGTGCCGGATGTTCTCCCACACGGTCGCCGAGTTGTCAAGGGTGTCGTGCTCCTGCGCGAAATAGCCGATCTTGCAGCCGTGTCCGGGCTCCAGCGCGCCGGTGTCGGCGGTCTCGACCCCGGCGAGGAGTCGCAGTAGTGTGGTCTTGCCCGCGCCGTTCAGGCCGAGCACCACGACCCTGGAACCGCGGTCGATCGCGAGATCGACGCCGCTGAAGACCTCCAGGGAGCCGTAATTCTTGGTCAGCCCCTTGGCGGTCAACGGTGTCCGCCCGCACGGCGCGGGCGTGGGGAACTTGATGCGAGCGACCTTGTCGGCCACGCGCTCGTCGTCCAAAGCCGCCATCATGCGGTCGGCGCGTCTGCGCATGTTCTGCGCGGCAACGGCTTTGGTGGCCTTGGCGCCGAGTTTGGCTGCCTGGGTTCTCAGTGCCGCTGCCTTGCGCTCGGCGTTGGCGCGTTCGCGGCGGCGGCGTTGTTCGTCGGTGGCGCGTGCGTCAAGGTACTTGCGCCAGCCCATGTTGTAGATGTCGATCTCGCTGCGCACCGCGTCGAGGAACCACACCTTGTTCACCACGTCAGCGAGCAGCTCGACGTTGTGGCTGATCACAACGAGGCCGCCGGTGTGGTTGTGCAGAAAGTCTCTGAGCCAGCCCAGCGAATCGGCATCGAGGTGGTTGGTCGGCTCGTCAAGAAGCAGGGTGGTGGCGGACCCGGCACCGGTGTCCGACGCCGCGAAAAGGATGCGGGCCAGTTCGACGCGGCGCCGTTGGCCGCCGGACAGCGTGCGAAGTGGCTGCGTCAGAACGCGGTCCGCCAAGCCGAGGCTCGCGCAGATGCGGGCGGCCTCGCTTTCGGCGACGTATCCGCCGAGTGCGGCGAACCGCTCCTCCAACTGGCCGTAGCGGCGGACGGCCTTGTCGCGTGCGGTGTCGTCGACGACCTCGGCCATCACCGCCTGCTGCTTCTCGAGTTCGGCCATCAGGGTGTCGAGCCCGCGGGCGGACAGCACGCGGTCGCGAGCGATCACCTCGAGATCGCCCTCTTTGGGATCCTGTGGGAGATAACCAATTTCGCCCTTACGCGTGATTGTCCCCGCGTATGGCTCGGCGTCACCGGCGAGGATGCGCATCGTCGTCGTCTTGCCGGCCCCGTTTCGCCCCACCAGGCCGATGCGATCACCCGGCTGCACCCGCAGCGCAGAACCCGTCGCGGACACCAGGATCCGCGCGCCAGCGCGGACCTCCAGGTCCGTTGCGGTGATCACGTTAAGGCTCCTTCAGTTATTCGCGGTCGTCGGTGAAGACCGGTGATCGCTTCTCGGCACGCGCGGCGACGGCCTCTTCGAAATTCGAAGTGAGCAGGCGCACGAAGAGCTGCCCGAGGCCTTCGGCCTGCATGTGTCCTTCCAGGCTACCGGCGTCAAGTCCAGTCCACAGTGTGCGCTTGGTCAACTCGATTCCCGGCCGGGAGAAGGCGGCGATCTTCTCACCGATCTCATAGCAGGTGTCGAGCAGGTCGTCGGCGGGGACTGCGCTCGACACCAAACCGATGCGCTGGGCTTCGTCGGCGTCGACGTCGCGACCGGTGAGCATGATCTCGAAGGCTCGTGACGACCCGATCGCCCGGGGCAACAGGTAGGACAGGCCGAGTTCGCTGGCGGTCAGGCCGTTGTTGATGCCGGCCGCACGGAAGTATGCGTCGGTGGACGCGACGCGGATGTCGGCGGCGAGGGCCAGGCACAGACCGCCGCCGATGGCGGGCCCGTTGACGGCGGCGACGACGGGCTGGTGCATGCGCCGCAGGCCGAGGATGACGTCGTCGAGCACCTCCATCGAACGCAGCGCGAACGTCGGCCGGGTGAGCCCGTCGATGTGCGGGACGGATCCGGCGGACTTGTGGTCGGCGCCCGACGAGAACCCGCGGCCGGCGCCGGTGAGCACAACCGCGCGGATGTCGTTGTCGTGGGTGATCTCCTCGACGACGGTCTTGAGAGGGACCATCACGTCGAACGCCATCGAGTTCATCCGCTGCGGGCGGTTGAGCGTGATCAGCGCGATGTTCGGGCGCGGGCGGTCGACCAGGACGAAGTCGTTGTTCACGGGTTGCACGCTATCGCGTGCCGGCGGTTACGCCTGCTCGCCGTCGTGCTGCGCTTCCTGAGCAGCCAGAGCCGCCTCGACGTCGAGCGCCTCGACCTGCTGGACAAGGTCCTCGAGCATGGGGGGCGTCAGGGCGCCGGCCTGGTTGAACACCAGCGTGCCCTTCTTGAACGCCATCAGCGTGGGGATCGCCCGGATCTGTGCACGTGCGGCGAGCTCTTGCTCCGCCTCGGTGTCGACCTTTGCGTACACGACGTCGGGGTGTTTCTCCGAGGACGCCTCGAACGTCGGCGCGAACTGCTTGCAGGGGCCGCACCAGGAAGCCCAGAAGTCCACCAGCACGATCTCGTTGTCGTTGATGGTGTCGTTGAACTGATCGGTGGTGATGTCTCGGATTGCCATGCCTAGCCCAACGCTCGCGAACTGCGGAAATGTTCCTTCTACACCAGCACCAGGAAGCCGCAGAGCAGAACGACCACCCACGCGGCGACGATCATGGGGATGGCCCATTGGTCCGCTGCGGCGTTCTGGCGTGTCCGCCGTGCCGTTGCTGGCATAGCCAGCCCTCCTTCGCCGATAGCTCCCGTCATGGATAGCCACCTGCGGATTTGGCAAACCTCTACCAGACGCGTACCCAGTCGACGAGCATCTGGGCGGGGTACCTACCCGACGAAGGATCGCCGCCACCGGAACCGGCAACCGCAAGATTCAGGATTGGGAACACCTTGTAACCGGGGTCGTTGAACGGCCAATCCTCCATGGAGTTCGCCGGAATTGTGAAATACGGCTGCGCCCCGTCGGTGTAGTCCTTCCAAAAGCGCATGCCGGCCTCATCCCACCGAACCCGCCACGTGTGCCAGGCACTGTCCAGTGCGATGTTATGGGTCTGCCATTCGGAACCGTTGGCCCGCGCGTGCACGGTGGTAGCAGAAGGCCACTTGCCGTTGCCGTACCACTCGACGATGTCGATCTCGCCCTGAGCGTCACTGGACAACCAGAAGGCGGGCCAGCAACCCGGCGTGAGGCACTCCAACTTGATCCGGGCTTCCCAGGTGTGGCCGACGCCTCCCTCCCACGGGCTGAAAACCTTGCCGCCGTAGTAGGTGTCGCCCTCCTTGAAGGCCCTGATGACGAGATTGGAGTTGCCGTCGATGAACACATTTCGGCGATCGTCGCGATACTGCCCGACGTTCTCGGGCAACTCCCAGAATGTCGGGTCCTTCATCGACTCGCGAGCCTTCGACACCGTCCACTTCGCGGGGTTTGGAGCCGAACCGGCCGGGCCGTCGAATTCGTCCTGGAAGATGTAGTTCCCGCTGGGCGGCGCGGCGGGCGGCGGCCGCCAGTCCGCCGGCACATCCCGCCGCGGCGGGTTGGCCGTGGCCTGCGGGAGGGGGACCGCGGCTGCCAGCGCGCTGATCCCGGTCATCAAAAGCATCCGGCGACGATCCATTCCAGGCATAGCCAAACATAGAAACCCGAACGACGGCCCGAGCGCAAATCGCCGGCACTCACATGGCCCGCGGCGAACCCCCGCGCGCCTGCCGCTCTCTGCCAGAGGCATCCTTCGCGGCAGGGCGTCATCAATCGGCGACGCCGCCGGGAATCATGCCCGCGGCTGGGAGTCCAATTGTCGCACCGCCGCTACCAGCCGCTTGATTTCCGCAGCCAACGGCTGCAGTTCGTAGGCGTGATGATGGCAGGCCCGGCTCAAGGTGTGCCAGACCCGCTTGGCGTGCCCCCCTACTTCGGCGCCGCGAAGTGCGCTCAACACAACGAGTTTCGAGTTCGTCGTGGGGCGGTCCTGTCCTGCGGGCAGCCAGGTGCTCTGCTCGTCCAGCCAGTCCTCGAACGCCAAGCGGGCCAGCACTGCCGCGGTTCGGGGCCCCCTGCCGGCCAGCGTCACCCTGCCGTCGAGCACCTCGTCGGCGTAGTCGAGCAGTGCGGCGCGGTCGGTCATCGCGCCAGCGAGCTCAGATCGTCGACCGCGAGCCTGGCGTCATTGACCGCGGACCGGTAATCCGTCACTCCCGTGTGCAGGCCCTTGTTCACCACCGTCAACGTGTCGCGCCGTGCCCGTCCGCCGTTTCGCCACCTGTCGACGGCGGCGTCGTCGTCGGGATTGGATGCGATCGCGAGCGCCAGCCGCTTCTTGGCTGTCGTGGCCTTCTCCCAGGTGTCCTCGACGTCGTGACGAGAACGCCCGTTGACCAACGCTTTTGAGGAGAACACGTCCCAGGAGGTGGCCTCGACGGCCTCGCGGCACAACATGGGAATTGCGGCGTTCTTGATGCCGTCGGGAACCGCTTGGTCGACTGCGATCGCGAACGCGTCGTCGAGCAGCCGGGTGGCTGGCCGGCTGGATTCGGCCAGGTTGACGGTGGAGTTGGCGGCGCGGGTGACCTCGATGATCCGCGCGGGTGTGCGCGAGCGCCGAATCGCCGCCGGAAGCCTGTCGTCGTGGGTGAAAACGACGACTTGGCGATCTTCCACCAACGACGCGAGTACTTCCAGGAACCCGTCGATCTTCGACGGGTCCATCGCCTGGATCGGGTCGTCGAGCACCACGAACCGAAACGGGCTTTGCGACGACGTCGCGCGCGGAATGAAGATCGCCAACGCGAGGGCCTGCAATTCGCCTTGGCTCATCACGCCGAAGGCCTCCGACTGCGCACCGTCGACGTCGGCCTCGAGGACGACGCGACGGCTGGTTTTCTGGCCCTCGAGCCGGATCGCGCCGAGGTCGACGTTGCTTTCCTGGCGCAGCGCAGCCCAGATCTCCTTCGCCTTGTGGACGAGCGGTGCGATCCGCTGGTTGCGCAGCTCGCCGGCGTTGCGCTGCAACCACTTCTGCGCCTCGGTCGCGACCTTGAGCCTCGGCTCGGCGTCGCGCGCGGCTTCGGCCTTCTTGAGCCAGTCGGCAAGGTCGAGCGCGACGGGCCCCCACGCGTCTTCGCGCCCTGCGATCAGGTCGTCGGCCTGCCGCCTCAGCGCGGCGTAGGTCCGTTCGAGTTCCGGTAGTGCGTGTTCGACGTGATCGGCCAGCGCGAGGCCGTCGTCGACGGGGAACTCGCTGAATTGGTCATAAGCCGCGCGGGCGGCGGTCAGGTCGAGTTCGTTGTCGGCGAGCGGCGGTGGCTGGACCCGTCGGATCAGGCCGACGAGCGCCGAACGGGCTTGCCGCGCCGCAGCGCGGGCGGCGGTCAGATCCTCGGCGGCCCGGCGGTCCTGCTCGAGGGCGGCGCGGGCGGCAGCGGCCCAATTGGCGTCGAGAACGCCTTGCCCGCAGACGGGACAGGGCTGGTCGCCATGGTCGTGGTGGAAGGTCAGGCCCATGTCGAGCAGTCGGGCGCGGTCGGCGGCCAGCGCGTCGGAACGTTGCGTCTCCTCGCGTTCGTTGTGGGCGGCGGATCGCAGGGCGGCGCAAGTGGGAAGAAGTTCTTCGGCGGTCGGGACGGTGAGGCGCTGCGCCTGCTGCCAGCCGAACGGCACGGACGCCGCAGCACCCTGGGTGATCAGCGGGCGCACTGCGTCGAGATCCGGCTTGAACTTCTTGACCTGCGCTAGAGCCGTTGCGGCCCGTGGGTCGTCGTGAGTCTCAAGGACGGGCTTCAGAGCGTCTTTGGCCTTCTTGAGGTCGACGCCGGGTTGCTTGAGCTGCTTGACTTCCGCGTCGAGCCGCGCGATGGCCTCGGTCAGTTGCTCCAGGCCCAGCAGCTTGTACAACTCGTCGTAGAAGTCGCTGGGCCGGCCCTCGAGGATCCCGCCGAGTTCGTCGTAACTCAGCAGCGGCCGGTACATCTCCAGTGCGGCGTCCCAGCCGAGAACGCTTGTGTCCTCGCGTTTTTGGCCGCTGCGCTGGATCCAAGTCTTCATCTGGTGGACGTCGACGTCGCCCGCGGGCCAGTCGACGCCGATGGTGGTGACGCCGGAGCCTTCTTCGGTGATGCCGACGCGGATTTCAGCGGGCTCGCCGGCGTGCAGGTTGCGCCAGGTCTGCGACCAGACCGTGGCCTTGTCTTCCCATCGCGAGTTGGTTCCGGTCAGCGCAAGTTCGAGGGCCTCGGCCAGGGTGGACTTGCCGGAGCCGTTGCGGCCGGCGACCACGACGAGACCGGGCCCGGGCGGCAGCTCGAGCGCGACTCGGGGTCCGATCCCGCGGAAACCCTGCACGGTGATCGACTTCAGGTAGGCGCCGACGGGCGCGGACCCCGTGTCGTCGGGTGCGGTGAGCGCATCGACCAGATCCGATGTGGTGGTCTCGCTTCCCAGCACGTGCGCCAGGTCATCCGGGTCGGCGAGAGCTGCCAGGACGACCAGGCGGGCGTCGTCGGTGAGGTCGGGGTCGTCGTCGGCGCAGCGCAGGACGTGGTTCTTCAGTCGGTCGTCAGTCATCGATGCAGGTCCTCAAATCGGCCGCAGATTCCGCTGTAGTAGCCACCCCGCGCGGGGTTAAAACGTCCTCGCCGAATTCGTTCTGCGACACCGCTTCACCATCGAATGACGCATCTGACGACGTGGTTCGAGCTACGCACTACCACGCATGGCCCGAAGGCTGGTGCTAGACGGTAAAGCCCAACGCCCGCAACTGTTCCCGGCCATCCTCGGTGATCTTGTCGGGCCCCCACGGCGGATTCCACACCCAGTTGATCTTGATCTCGTCCACCAGCCCGGCGCCGACCAATGCCATGCGCGCCTGGTCCTCGATCACGTCGGTGAGCGGGCATGCCGCCGACGTCAGCGTCATGTCGATGAGCGCCGTCGCGCCCTCCTCGCCGCGTTCGACGCCGATCCCGTAGACCAGGCCCAGGTCGACGACATTGATGCCCAACTCGGGGTCGACGACGTCGCGCATCGCTTCCTCGAGGTCGGCCAGGAATTCCTCATCCGGCAATTGAGCGGCCGTTTCGCTCATCGTCCACCTCCTGCACATTTGTCCCGGCACTGGCCTGCGCCAATGCGTCTTTGAAAGCCATCCAACCCAGCAGCGCGCATTTCACCCGCGCCGGGTATTTCGACACACCTGCGAATGCGATCCCGTCGCCGATCACGTCTTCGTCGCCCTCGATGGTTCCCCGCGACGACACCATCTCGGTGAACGCGCCCACGATGTCGAGTGCCCGGTGCACACTCTGCCCAATCACCTGGTCGGTGAGCACCGACGTCGAGGCCTGGCTGATCGAGCAGCCCTGGCTGTCATAGGACACGTCGGCCACCCACTCCCCGTCTTCACTGAGCGCCACCCGCAGCTTCACCTCGTCACCGCACGTCGGGTTCACGTGAAAGACCTCGGCACCGTACGGCTCCCGCAGCCCCCGATGGTGCGGGTGCTTGTAGTGATCGAGGATCACTTCCTGGTAGATCTGCTCCAGCCGCAACTCAGGCTCCGCCGAAGAAGTCCATTGCCCGCCGTACTCCATCCACCAGCCGGTCGACCTCGTCGGACGTGTTGTAGACCGCGAACGACGCCCGCGCGGTCGCCGCGATGCCGAACCGCCGATGCAGCGGCCACGCGCAATGGTGCCCGACCCGCACGGCAACACCCTCGTCGTCGAGCACCTGACCCACGTCGTGCGCGTGCACGCCGTCCACCACGAAGGCCACCGGTGAACCGCGATCCGACAATGAGGTCGGCCCGATGATGCGCACCCCGTCGATGCCCGACAGCCCGTCGAGAGTCGCGGCGACCAGCTCCCGCTCGTGCGCCTCAACCGCGGCCATCCCGATCTCTTCCAGATACCTTGCGGCGGAGGCCAATCCGACGACCTGTGACGTCATCGGCGTGCCCGCCTCGAACCGCTGAGGCGCCGACGCGTAGGTGGTCGCCTCCATCGTCACGGTCTCGATCATGGACCCGCCCGTGATGAACGGCGGCATCGCGTTCAACAGCTCACGACGGCCATAGAGCACGCCGATACCGTTCGGTCCCAACATCTTATGGCCCGAGAACGCGGCATAGTCGACGTCGAGCGCATGGAAGTCCACCGGCTGATGCGGCACCGACTGGCATGCGTCGAGCACCGTCAACGCCCCGACCGCCTTCGCCCGCGCCACCAGTTCGGCCACCGGCGCCAATGCCCCGGTGACATTCGAATGGTGGCTGAACGTCACCACTTTCACGCGCTCGTCGAGCTGCAGCGAATCCAGGTCGATCCGGCCATCGCCGGTGACGCCGTACCACCGCAGCGTTGCACCGGTGCGCTGGGCCAATTCCTGCCACGGAACGAGATTCGCGTGGTGCTCGAGTTCGGTCGTGACGATCACGTCACCCGGCCCGACCGCCCGGCTGAACCGGTTGTCGGCGAAGGTGTACGCGACGAGGTTCAGTGCCTCCGTGGCGTTCTTGGTGAACACCAGCTCGTCTGCCTGCGCTCCGACGAACACCGCGATGTCGGCGCGGCCTTGCTCGTAGGCGTCGGTGGCCTCTTCCATCAGCTGATGCGCGCCGCGATGCACACCGCCGTTCGACGTCGTCAGGAAATCCCGCTCCGCGTCGAGCACTTGTACCGGCCGCTGTGACGTGGCGCCGGAATCCAAGTACGCCAACTGCTTTCCGCCGCGCATCACCCGCTTGAGGATCGGGAAGTCGGCGCGGATCGCGTCGATGTCCAGCGGCGTCGTCATCGCTACGCCCCCGCGGCGGCTTTCTCGGTGAAGCGCACATAGCCGTTCGCGTCGAGTTCGTCGGCCAGTTCCGGGCCGCCGGATTCGATGATGCGGCCGCCGACGAACACGTGCACGAACTGCGGCTGGATGTAGCGCAGAATCCGGGTGTAGTGCGTGATCAACAGCATGCCGCCATGGGTCTCCTCGGCGTAGCGGTTGACGCCCTCGCTGACCACCCGCAGCGCATCGACGTCTAGCCCCGAGTCCGTCTCATCGAGGATGGCGATCTTCGGCTTCAGCAGGTCGAGCTGCAGGATCTCGTGGCGCTTCTTTTCACCGCCGGAAAAGCCTTCGTTGACACTGCGTTCCGAAAACGACGGGTCGATGTCGAGGTCGCCCAGCGCGGCCTTGACCTCCTTGACCCAGTGCCGCAGCTTCGGCGCCTCGCCGCGGACCGCTGTGGCGGCGGTGCGCAGGAAGTTCGACATGGAGACGCCGGGCACCTCGACCGGGTACTGCATCGCGAGGAACAACCCCGCCCGGGCGCGCTCGTCGACGCTCATCGCCAGCACGTCCTCGCCGTCCAGCGTGATCGAGCCGGAGCTCACCTTGTACTTCGGGTGGCCGGCGATCGCGTACGACAGCGTCGACTTGCCGGAACCGTTGGGACCCATCAGCGCGTGAATTTCGCCGGACTTCAGGGTGAGGTCGACACCCTTGAGGATCGGGATCTCGGGCTCGTCGGGGCCGCCATCCCGATTAGCCACCGAGACGTGCAGGTCTTTGACTTCCAGTGTGGTCATGGTTGGGCTGTTCTCTTGTCTGTCGAGTTGGACTGAGCCGTGTTCGCCAGCTCTTTTTCGATGGCTTCCGTGAGCCGCTCGCGAACCGCCCGCACGGCGATCTTGGCGATGATCTCGCCGAAGAACCCCCGCACGATGAGGCGGCGCGCCTGATCCTCGGGAATGCCGCGCGCCTGCAGATAGAACATCTGCTCGTCGTCGAAACGCCCGGTGGCGCTGGCGTGCCCGGCGCCGACGATCTCGCCCGTCTCGATCTCGAGGTTGGGCATCGAATCGGCGCGAGCACCGTCGGTCAACAGCAGATTGCGGTTGGTCTCGAACGTGTCGGTGCCGGTGGCGTTGGCGCGAATCAGCACGTCACCGACCCAGACGGTGTGGGCGTCGGGCCTGTCCGAGTCCGGATCCCCTTGCAGCGCACCCTTGTACAGCACGTCGGAGCGGCAGTTGGGGTATGCGTGGTCGACCAGCAGGCGCGACTCGAAGTGCTGACCGTCGTCGGCGAAGTAGGTGCCGAGCAGTTGGGCGTCGCCGCCGGGAGCGGCGAAACGCACCGTCGTCGAAGTGCGGACGACGTCCCCGCCGAGCGTGACGTTTACGTGGCCCAGAACGGCGTCCTTACCGAGGCGGGCGTGGTGGGCGCTGACGTGCACCATGTCGTCGGCCCAGTCGGCGATCCAGATCACCCCGAGGGCCGCCGAGTCCCCCACGATGATTTCGACGTTGTCGGAATAGGTTCCGCTGCCGCGCAGGTCGACGACCACGATAGCCCGCGCGAGTTCCTCGACCCGGATCTGCAGGTGGCCGTAGGCCACGGCTCCCTCGCCGGGACCGGTGATCGTGATCACTACGGGCTCGGCCACCTCGGTGTCGCGGGCCACCGTCACGATCGTCGCGCGGTTGAACGACGAGAACGCCTGCGCGGCAACCCGGTCGGCGGGCACGCCACCTTGGCCGAGCCGTTCGTCACCGCGTCTGACCTGCTCGACGGTGATGCCCGGGCGTTCGGTGACGTCGATGTGGGCGGCGCCGGTGGCCGGTGCGGATCCGTCGTGCAGCCCGCGGAGCCGCTTCAACGGCGTGAACCGCCAGATCTCGTCGCGACCGTGCGGCACCTCGAAGGCGTCGACATCGAACGAGGTGAAGATCTCGCCCTTGTTGGCGGTAGCCAACGTCGAGCCGGAGTTGGCGGTAGCCAACGTCGAGCCGGAGTTGGCGGTAGCCAACATCGAGCCGGAGTTGGCGGTTAGGGCTGAACCCTCAACCGCTTCGGTAAAGTTCGTCACTAGCCGACCGCACCTTCCATCTGCAGCTCGATCAGCCGGTTGAGCTCCAGCGCGTATTCCATCGGCAGTTCCTTGGCGATCGGCTCCACGAAGCCGCGCACCACCATTGCCATCGCCTCGTCCTCGCTGATGCCGCGGCTCATCAGGTAGAAGAGTTGGTCCTCGCTGACCTTGGACACGGTGGCCTCGTGGCCCATCGTGACATCGTCCTCACGGATGTCGACGTACGGGTAGGTATCTGACCGGCTGACCGTGTCGACCAGCAGCGCATCGCATTTCACGCTGGAGCGCGAGCCGTGCGCGCCCTTGTTGACCTGAACCAGGCCGCGGTAGGACGCGCGGCCGCCGGCGCGGGCCACCGACTTCGACACGATGTTGCTCGACGTATTCGGCGCCAAATGAAGCATTTTCGCGCCGGTGTCCTGATGCTGGCCCTCGCCGGCGAACGCCACCGAAAGCACCTCGCCCTTGGCGTGTTCGCCGGTCATCCAGACGGCCGGGTACTTCATGGTGACCTTGGACCCGATGTTGCCGTCGACCCACTCCATCGTGGCCCCGGTTTCCGCGCGGGCCCGCTTGGTCACGAGGTTGTAGACGTTGTTCGACCAGTTCTGGATCGTGGTGTAACGGCAGCGACCGCCCGGTTTAACAATGATCTCGACGACCGCCGAGTGCAGCGAGTCCGACTTGTAAATGGGAGCAGTGCAGCCCTCTACGTAATGCACATAGGCGCCCTCGTCGACGATGATCAGCGTCCGCTCGAACTGGCCCATGTTTTCGGTGTTGATCCGGAAGTAAGCCTGCAGGGGAATGTCGACGCGCACACCCGGCGGCACGTAGATGAACGAACCGCCACTCCAGACTGCCGTGTTCAATGCAGAAAACTTATTATCGCCTGCTGGAATCACCGTGCCGAAGTACTGCTTGAAGATGTCCTCGTGTTCCTTTAGACCCGTGTCGGTGTCGAGGAAGATAACGCCTTGTGCCTCAAGGTCTTCGCGGATCTGGTGGTACACGACCTCGGACTCGTACTGCGCCGCTACACCGGCAACAAGCCGCTGTTTCTCCGCTTCCGGAATCCCGAGCTTGTCGTACGTCTTCTTGATGTCTTCTGGCAAATCGTCCCAGGACGCCGCTTGCTTTTCGGTGGACCGCACGAAGTACTTGATGTTGTCGAAGTCGATGCCTTCGAGGTTGGAGCCCCAGCTCGGCATCGGCTTGCGCTGGAAGATGCGCAGCGCCTTGAGCCGCTGCTGCAGCATCCACTCCGGCTCGTTCTTCTTCGCCGAGATGTCGCGCACGACATCCTCGTTCAGCCCGCGCTTGGCGCTGGCGCCTGCCGTGTCGGAGTCGACCCAGCCGTACCCGTACCGGCTCAGCGAGGCGATCGCCTCGTCCTGGCTGAGCGGCTCGCCAATCGTGTGGGTCGACGTGTCCGGCGTGGCCGTCATATCGAGGCTCCTTCGAGTTTGGTCTTCCCCTCGCGCGGGCTGTGCGCCGAAGGGTCAGTCAGTGGTACGTGGGTGGTACACGCGCAGTCGCCGTTGACGATCGTCGCCAGCCGTTGCACGTGCGTGCCCAGGATCTCGGCGAACGCGTCCCGCTCGGCTTGGCACAGCTCGGGGAACTCCTCTGCCACGTGCGACACCGGGCAGTGGTGCTGGCAGATCTGAATGCCGTCGACCTGTCCGTGCACCCGCGTCGTCGTCGTCGCGTATCCCGCATCCGTCAACGCCGTGGCGACGCGCTGCGCAGTTGCTTCAACATCGTCGGCATCCTCGCTGACTCCCGCGAGGATCGTGTCGATGCGCTGCCGCGCGAACGTGCGCACCGCGTCATCGCCGCCGATCTCCCGGAGTTGCCGCATCGCGGCTGCCGCCAGGTCGTCATAGGTGTGGCCGAGCTTGGCCCGCCCCGCCGCCGTCAGCCGGTACCGCTTCGCGGGGCGCCCGCGGCCGTGTTGCTGCCAAGACGCCGCCGGGCTGGCCTGCGCGTCACCGGCGTCGAGCAATGCATCCAGGTGCCGGCGCACGCCCGCCGCAGAGATACCGAGGCGCTCGCCGATCTCACCGGCGGTGATGGGTCCGGCCTCCAGCAGCAGCTGGATGATCTCGCCACGTGTGTAGCGATCGGTTTCCGGACGGATTTTCACAACACCATTGTGACGGAATTCTCCGACAGGGTCTACGAAGGTCACCCTAACCGGCGCGGTGAGATTGGCCACCCGTCCGGGCCGTTACGCTGCCCTGATGGCAGTCCGCCGCCATGGCTCCCTGAGCTCGTCGATTGCCCGCTGGCACGGCGATGAGCGGACCGTCGGCTCTCCCCTGAACGACGCCGAGCTGCTGGCCCTGCGCCGGACCCGGCTCTTCGGCGCCACCGGCACCGTTCTGATGGCAATCGGCTCGCTGGGCGCCGGTGCGCGGCCCGTCGTGCAGGACCCGACGTTCGGGGTCCGGTTGCTGAACCTGCCGTCGCGCATGCAGACGGTGTCGCTGACGATGACCACCACCGGCGCCGTGATGATGGCGCTGGCCTGGCTGATGTTGGGCCGGTTTGCACTCGGCGAGCGCCGGATGTCGCGCAGCCAGCTGGACCGCACGCTGATGCTGTGGATTCTGCCTTTGCTGATCGCCCCGCCGATGTACAGCAAGGACGTCTACTCCTACCTGGCGCAGAGCGAGATCTCCCGGCTCGGCCTCGACCCGTATCGCGTCGGCCCGGGACCGGCGCTCGGCCTCGACCACGTCTTCACGCTGTCGGTGCCCAGCCTGTGGCGCGACACGCCCGCCCCGTACGGGCCGCTCTTCATCTGGATCGGTCGCGGCATCTCGGCGCTCACCGGCGAGAACATCGTCGCGGCCGTGTTGTGCCACCGCCTGGTGGTGCTGATCGGCGTGGGGCTGATCGTCTGGGCGACGCCTCGCCTCGCCCGCCGGTGTGGGGTCGCCGAAGTCAGCGCACTGTGGCTGGGCGCCACCAACCCGCTGCTGATCATGCACCTCGTCGCCGGCATCCATAACGAGGCGCTGATGCTCGGCCTGATGCTGGCCGGCACCGAATTCGCCCTGCGCGGTGTCGACTCCACGCGTCCGTTGCTGACCCGGCCCCTGCGATGGCCTGGGCATCGCGCCGACTGGGCGCGTTGGTACCCGCTGGTGATGTTGGTCCTCGGCGTGGTCTTGATCACGCTGTCCTCGCAGGTGAAGCTTCCGTCGCTGCTCGCGCTGGGCTTCGTCGCAATGGCGCTGGCCCGGCGATGGGGCGCCCGCGTCCGGGGCGTGGTCGCGGCGGGCGGCTTCCTCGGGCTGCTCTCGCCCGCGCAGGTGGCCGAGGCGATGCAGCGGGCCCACCTCCTGGTGGCGCCCAGCGTGACCGCCGCCAACGGTGACCAGGAGGGGATCCCCAGCGTGATCAAGGAGG
>Ga0210086_1000268_pt1 | contig 32650 bp, 33 predicted proteins | sample China_Galinas_PW_3_FD_184867 | JGI IMG/M metagenome (GOLD analysis project Ga0210086, IMG submission 184867) | Wetland microbial communities from San Francisco Bay, California, USA, that impact long-term carbon sequestration - China_Galinas_PWB_D2... | ecosystem: Environmental > Aquatic > Marine...
AGGAGCTGCTGGATCTCGACGATGTCGTCAGTTCGAGTTGGCTCAGTTCTTGACAAGGACCTTCCCGCCCTTCATCACAAAGCCGACGTTCTGCGTAACAGCGATGTCCGACAACGGATCTCCCGGCACAGCGATGACGTCGGCGAGCTGTCCCTCGGCGAGCCGACCGCGGTCGGTGACGTTGATCAGGTCCGCGGCCACCACCGTCGCGGCCCGAAGCACCTCCGCAGCGGGCATACCCCAGTCGACAAGCGTCACGAGCTCGTCGGCATTGCGGCCGTGCGGGATCGCGGGCGCATCGGTGCCGACTGCGATCTTCACGCCGGCCTCGTAGGCGGCCTTGATGGACGTGCGCGCCTTCGGGAACATCTCGGCTGCCTTGTCCTGCAGTTCCTTTGGTGCCTTCGAGACGTCCATTCCCTCCGCCAGCCGCCTGGTGGTGACCAGGAAGGTGTCGTGTTCGACCAGCATCGCGATCGCGTCGTCGTCGATCAGGAAGCCGTGCTCGATGCAGTCGATGCCTGCGGCCACGGCGTGTTTGACCGCCTCGGCGCCGTGCGTGTGCGCGGCGACCCGCAGGCCCCGGCGGTGTGCCTCGTCGACGATGGCCCGCAACTCTTCGTCGGAATAGTGCTGCGCCCCGGGTTCTCCCGTCAGGGACATCACGCCACCCGAACAGCAGACCTTGATCAGCTGGGCGCCGTGCTTGATCTGGTAGCGGACCGCCTTGCGGACCTCGTCGACACCGTTGGCGATGCCCTCCTCGACACTGAGCTCGAGAACATGGGGCGCGAAGGCGGCGAACATCGTCGGATCCAGATGTCCGCCCGTCGGGGTGATCGCGTGCCCGGCCGGCACGATGCGAGGACCCTCGATCCGCCCCGCGTCGATCGCCCTGCCGAGCGCGACGTCCAGCAGGTACCCGCCGGTCTTCACGAACAGGCCGAGGTTGCGAACGGTGGTGAAGCCGGCGTGCAGCGTGCGGCGGGCGTTGCCGACCGCGCGCAGCAGGCGCGTTGGTGGATCGTCTTGAACTTGGGAGAGCCCGGGGGTCTCGCCCCGTCCTCCCATCAGGAGGTTGACCTCCATGTCCATCAGCCCCGGCAGCAGAATCTGCTCGCCGAGATCGATGACCTCACCGTCCGGCGCACCGCCGACGCCGATGATGCGATCGTCGTCGATCCGCAAGACTCCAGGACGGACGATCTCGCCGGCGTCGACGTCAAGCAGCCCGGCGGCTTTGAGAGTCAGCACCCGATGAGCCGCTTGCGCGAAGAGCAGACCAGCACCGTCAGATCACCGGCTCCTTGATCAGTTCGACCCATGCGGCGCCACTGTCTGGGACTCGCGCCTGCTTCCACGCCTCGATCGGGAACGACACCATGACAAGCGATTGCATGATGTGCATCAGCGTCCGCGCGTCCTCGGGCAGATCGTCCAACGAAAACTTGTCACAGTAGGCGATCACCTCTTCCATGCGGGGGAACGCCGCGTCGTAGAACGCCTGCATCTCCGCCATGGTCGAGGACAGCCGCTTGGCGTAGCGCTCGGGCTCGGTCGCGAGGTCCCACTCCAGATACGGTTCTAGGTCGGCGAATTCAGCGGGTAGAGCCATTGTGAGCCTCCTTTGCAGCGCTTGCTCGTTCGTCGCGCAAGCGCTCATCACCGTTGGCGCGGTACTTGTTCACGTAGTCCCCGGTCACCTTGTGCAGATGGCGAATGAGGATTTCCTGATCACAGAGCAGAAAGTCGCGGACCACTCTGGTTCCGATCATGGTCTGCGTCGCCTCCAGGGTGTTGCCGTCCTGCAACGCGTACTCCTTGAACGTCACCGCAGCCAGCTCCTGAGCCAACCGCTCGCGAGCATTCCTGGGCGGCACGAAGTACATGCTGCACTCGAAGATGTGCCTGTCGACGCCGGTCGGCCAATAGTGGTAGGTCAAATACCAGCCCGGCGCCCAGATCAACAACATGAAGTTGGGGAAGAAGAGGAACGAATCGATTCCCCACTGCGGCGCTCTGGTCGGATTGACGCCAGGCGGCAGGTGTTCGAGGCCCTCAATGTCGGGGCGTTCCCAGGGGCCGAACAATCCGCTGCGCAGCACTCGGTCCATGGGCTTGACCATGTTCAGGTCCGCGGGCGGGGATTGACCGCCCCAGACTGATTGCATCCCGTGCGGGCTTTGCAGGTCGTAGTGCAGCGCCTCGAAGCCGTATTGCACGATCTTGGCGGCTTCCTCGGCGGTGTACTGCTTCTGGTGCAACACCGGCGCGTGGTAGAACTCCACGAACGCGTCGATGAACAGCTTCCAGTTGCTGCCCACCTCGGCCTTATAGGAGTAGACCTCGGTCATCTCGCCAAACGGGTAGCCCTCGATGCCCTTGGCCAGCGGGCCGAGGTACTCCGCCAAGGGCTGTGCGTCGTCGTCGAAGTTGATGAAGATGAACCCTTCCCACACCTCGCAGCGCACCGGCTTGAGGCCGAACTGGCTCTTGTCGACGTCGAAGAACTCGTCTTCCTGTTGGATGAAGCTCAGCTCGCCGTCGAGGCTGTAGCGCCAGGCGTGGTACTTACAGGTGAACTGCCGGCAGGTGCCTGAGGTCTCCTCGTGCGGAAAGTCGTTCCAGACCAGCTTGTTGCCGCGGTGGCGGCAGATGTTGTGGAACGCCTTGACCGACCCGTCCTTGGTTTTCACGATGATCACCGACATTCCGAGCCCGGCCGACGGCAGCTCCTTGGTGAAATAGCTGCCCGTCTTCGGCAGCCGCTCCACTCGGCCGATGTTCAGCCACGTCTTCTTGAAGATCGCCTCACGTTCGACGTCTAAGAACGCCGGATCGATCGAATCGGAGTAGTCGACCGGCGCGGTCCCCAGCTCTGGATAATGTTGCGTCCAGCTACCTTCGGCCGGCTTAGTGAAATGTGCCAACGTTCTACCCTTCCTTCCTATGCCGGGCGGCCCTGTGCCGGGCGGCGAAGTCCTCTTCCACCTCGACGCCAATAGCCTTCAGCGCCGAGAGCGGCTTGACGATCTGCGCGACAAACAGCTGACAACGTGGAGGCCATCAGCGTCCACCGCGTGAGAATCGCATTCTCGTTGATGAGTACAAGATTCTCATCCGTAGGTTGGGAAGTCAAGAGATCGCGAGTCCCGGCAACGTGTCGTCATCCAGATCACCCCCAATTTCCGCATGTCAATCGGGTAGAGCATAACTCTCAGACATGAGAATGGGTTCTGGCCTCAGCGAACCACCGGCATTGGAAAGCAATGGTCGCCACTGCGCCGGACCGCACGGCCTGAATTGCCTGAAGGGTCGCGAGTGCACGGACCCCCAGTGATGCGGACCTCGGCTGAGTTATGGGTCAAGGAAGTTCCTTAGCAGTGTGCTTGTATGCAGCCATCATCTCTGCCATCTCGCGACGAACGTGTGGTCCGGTGGGGGTGTAGATGATTTCGCTGTAGCCGGCAGCGGCGAGTTTGAGTAGGCGAGTCGCGATTTCTGCCCGCTCGCCCACCATCGTCTTCACATTGATGTGCCGCAGGAGGAGCCGGTCACGGTCGGGCAAATGCGTCACGTGGCCTTCGAATGTCAGCAAGTGCCGGTGCTCTGGCGGCGCAAGCGCCTCGAGTGCGGCCCGCCACTCCCTACCGCCGGGAAGGGCGTCGACCGCGGCAGCCCCGCCCTGGGCGTATGCCATGTGCCAGTCGGTGACGCGCCACGGTCCGATGGCCTCTCGAACTCGCGAAGCGTCACGCTGTTCTCCCGCTTCGAGCACGGTACCCGACACGATGGTCGCCGTCGGAAGGAAAGGATTGGGCAGCCCAATGATGCCGTCTGCACACTCGCCGGCCAGCGCAGCGCCCTTCGGCCCGAACACGCTGAGCCAGATCGGGACGTCGAGTGGCCGCGGCGCTGCCAGGCCTGCGGCGTGGAGCATGCGGACGGCGGCGCCGTCGATGATCGCCGTCTCACCTGCCAGCAGCTGGCGGACCGCAGCTACATAATCCCCGAGCGCCCGGAGCGTCATCGGGCGCTGCCCGACCGTCAAACGGGCGGTAGCTCCCGTACCGAAGCAGGCGCGGAACCGTCCGCGAGCGAGGCGAGCGACGGTTGCGATCGCGGAAGCCGCTGTAATTTCCGAGCGCTGTTTTGGAACCAGAACAGCTGTGGCCAGGCCAAGCCGGCTCGTTCGGGTTGCCGCTAGCCCGAGGTGAACGAACGTGTCCTCCCAGAGCGGCGCGGAGTCGAAGATCCACAGTCTTCGGTAGCCGAGTTCCTCTGCATACACCGCCAGGTCGGCGAAGTCTGGTCCAGGGGGCAGCCCGCAGGACAGCTCAAAGTTTCTCACTTCCCTTACCTTTCAATGCCACGGTGGCGATGACTTCTGATGCCATATATCGATGCAACGCACGATGATTCGGATACACCAGCCGGAGCAGGATGAAATTCATGTCACTTGCCGCATTCGGTGCCCATGGCTGATTCGCGCTCCACGACAGTGGCCAGGCGAAAGGAGCTGCGGTCGAATAGCTTTTGTTCGTCCTCGATGATCTCGTCTGGCATTTGCGAGGTGGTGAGATAGTGGACAGTGCCGCGAAACGCCGCCTCATCGTCAAACCACAGCTCGGTGATGACATCGAAGGGCAACTCGCCGCCGGCGCCGGTCTCGGGCCGCGGGAGTGGGTCGAGATAGCGGCGGATGTAGCGTCTCACGCTCGCCGAATACGTTGCGGCAAGAGGCGCATGATGGTTCTCGTAGTAATCGCGGAATTCTTCGACGCTCATGCCCGCGCGGCGCTTCATCAGCATAAGGACCTTGTAATAAGTGATGCCGCTCATGCCTTCCTTTTCTCGCCGCCAGGGGCCGGCCAGCGCAAGATGGTCCGCGCCGAACGGCCGAGTATCCATTCCTTTTCGTCGCGTGATAATTCCGGGTCGTCGCGCAGGCAAAACAGCATGTCTGACCAGCGCTGGTCCAGGATCACCGTCTTGTCGCTTGCCCACATGATCCGCTCAACACCGAAGGCCTGGATTGCGCAGCGCAGGATGGGACGCAGCGGCGCGTACGGATAGTGGCCCGCACGGAACAGGTGCTGGGCATGGCTCCATTTGAGCGCGGCATTGGGCCAGGCCGCGATTCTGAGTACTTCGTCGAAATAGTCTGGCTCGCAGGCTTTTTGCTGCTCCTGCTGCGGTCGGTGGGGCGGTATGTTTGGGAAGCCCATGCCGCAGTGATCGACGATGAAGGTCAGCTCCGGGAAACGCTCAAGATAGGGCGGCAGCAGCTCGACGAATCCGGGGATAAACACGCAGACCGGAAGGCCGATGCACTCGGCCTCGGCGAATAGCTGCTCATAGGCGCCTGCGGCGAATGCGGCGGCTTCCTCAAGCGTCCACACTGGCAAGACACGAAAAGCGCGGGCATGCGGCGAGGAGCCGACCACCCGCATCAATTCAACGAGTTGCGGGTCACGCCGGTCGATACGGACGAGATAGGAGAAGCGATCGGGATGGAGGATGCTTGCCTGCTCGGCGGTCGGCCAGGCGACGCGCCAGCCGCCATTGGGCAGCGCATAGCCAGGTTCGAGATAAGTGGAACCGCCGAACTGCCCATTGCCCCATAATTCATCGATCAGTACCGAGCGGATGCCTAGTGCGTCCATCGCCTCGAGCGTCGGCTGGATCCTGCCCCGGCTGACGTGAAGCTGCGCGTCGACTATGTCCATCACCCTGCAGCCTTCGTTGGAGCGTCGACTTGGCGGACGCCAGGATCCGCCCGGAACTGCTGCTTTTCCTCGACTGCCTGAGCAGCCGCCACAACGGCATCTGCCAATCCATCCCAGGTGTCGATGTTTTCCACCTCTGCGAGCGGGCGACGACGTACCCGCTCGATCACCTTCAACGCACGGGCGCGGCAGCTATGGGCCACGACAGCCCTTTTTTCGGACGATCGCAGCACGATGAAGCGTCACGCTTGCTCATTTGCGCCCGAGGGCGCCCACGTCGCCGTTGCGGACGTGGCATCGCCGACCGACTCGCCGCTGAACCACGGAATGGTTCGCGGTCGACATCACCTCCGCGATATTGGAAGCCGGTTGTGGCATGCACACTCCTTTCCCAGTCATCATGTGCTCTACGAGACGAACAGCTCAGCTCCATACCCTCCATATCCAATTGGTGCGCAAGGACATTGCACTAAAGACTGTTCGTGTCTTCGGTAGCTGCTAGCCTGTTCGACTCTTGCACAGCCAGTTTCACGTGACGGTCAGTTTCACCGACCAGGGCGACGATTGTGGAGCCTGTGCCCAGGGCCGCCGACGCCGATGATGCGATCGTCGTCGATCCGCAAGACTCCAGGACGGACGATCTCGCCGGCGTCGACGTCAAGCAGCCCGGCGGCTTTGAGAGTCAGCACCCGATGAGCCGCTTGCGCGAAGAGCAGACCAGCACCGTCAGATCACCGGCTCCTTGATCAGTTCGACCCATGCGGCGCCACTGTCTGGGACTCGCGCCTGCTTCCACGCCTCGATCGGGAACGACACCATGACAAGCGATTGCATGATGTGCATCAGCGTCCGCGCGTCCTCGGGCAGATCGTCCAACGAAAACTTGTCACAGTAGGCGATCACCTCTTCCATGCGGGGGAACGCCGCGTCGTAGAACGCCTGCATCTCCGCCATGGTCGAGGACAGCCGCTTGGCGTAGCGCTCGGGCTCGGTCGCGAGGTCCCACTCCAGATACGGTTCTAGGTCGGCGAATTCAGCGGGTAGAGCCATTGTGAGCCTCCTTTGCAGCGCTTGCTCGTTCGTCGCGCAAGCGCTCATCACCGTTGGCGCGGTACTTGTTCACGTAGTCCCCGGTCACCTTGTGCAGATGGCGAATGAGGATTTCCTGATCACAGAGCAGAAAGTCGCGGACCACTCTGGTTCCGATCATGGTCTGCGTCGCCTCCAGGGTGTTGCCGTCCTGCAACGCGTACTCCTTGAACGTCACCGCAGCCAGCTCCTGAGCCAACCGCTCGCGAGCATTCCTGGGCGGCACGAAGTACATGCTGCACTCGAAGATGTGCCTGTCGACGCCGGTCGGCCAATAGTGGTAGGTCAAATACCAGCCCGGCGCCCAGATCAACAACATGAAGTTGGGGAAGAAGAGGAACGAATCGATTCCCCACTGCGGCGCTCTGGTCGGATTGACGCCAGGCGGCAGGTGTTCGAGGCCCTCAATGTCGGGGCGTTCCCAGGGGCCGAACAATCCGCTGCGCAGCACTCGGTCCATGGGCTTGACCATGTTCAGGTCCGCGGGCGGGGATTGACCGCCCCAGACTGATTGCATCCCGTGCGGGCTTTGCAGGTCGTAGTGCAGCGCCTCGAAGCCGTATTGCACGATCTTGGCGGCTTCCTCGGCGGTGTACTGCTTCTGGTGCAACACCGGCGCGTGGTAGAACTCCACGAACGCGTCGATGAACAGCTTCCAGTTGCTGCCCACCTCGGCCTTATAGGAGTAGACCTCGGTCATCTCGCCAAACGGGTAGCCCTCGATGCCCTTGGCCAGCGGGCCGAGGTACTCCGCCAAGGGCTGTGCGTCGTCGTCGAAGTTGATGAAGATGAACCCTTCCCACACCTCGCAGCGCACCGGCTTGAGGCCGAACTGGCTCTTGTCGACGTCGAAGAACTCGTCTTCCTGTTGGATGAAGCTCAGCTCGCCGTCGAGGCTGTAGCGCCAGGCGTGGTACTTACAGGTGAACTGCCGGCAGGTGCCTGAGGTCTCCTCGTGCGGAAAGTCGTTCCAGACCAGCTTGTTGCCGCGGTGGCGGCAGATGTTGTGGAACGCCTTGACCGACCCGTCCTTGGTTTTCACGATGATCACCGACATTCCGAGCCCGGCCGACGGCAGCTCCTTGGTGAAATAGCTGCCCGTCTTCGGCAGCCGCTCCACTCGGCCGATGTTCAGCCACGTCTTCTTGAAGATCGCCTCACGTTCGACGTCTAAGAACGCCGGATCGATCGAATCGGAGTAGTCGACCGGCGCGGTCCCCAGCTCTGGATAATGTTGCGTCCAGCTACCTTCGGCCGGCTTAGTGAAATGTGCCAACGTTCTACCCTTCCTGTTCGAGCTCTACGCCGAATGTTTTCAAGGCCATGGCCACTGTGATGTAGCAGCCGATTGTGAAGACGAAGTCCATTCGCTGCCGCTCATCGAACCGCTCGCTCAATGCCGACCACGTTGCATCCGACAGTTCAAACGTGTCCATCAGCTCGTCGACGCCGGCCAGGATCGTGCGGTCGAACTCGTCGGCGGCTTCGCCGCGCTGCACACCGGCGACGTCCTCCTCGCTGAGTCCTTCGCGCATGCCGATCTTGACGTGCTGAACCCACTCGTACTTCGAATCCGTGCGGTGCGCGACCCGCAGTATGGCCAGCTCCCGAAGCCGAGGCGGCAGCGTCGAGTTGAACAGCAGGTGCACGTTGAACTTGAGGAACGCCTTGGTCAGAGCGGGGTGGCGGACGAATGTCGTGAGAATATTGCTCGCATCGTCGGGATTGCGCCGTTCTTCGGGGAGCATCACCGCTAGCGCCTGCTGAACGGCGTCGTCCCACTGCTCAGCGGGCAACGGAGGCAGTCGCACGGCCGCTATCCTCACATTCGAGAATCGGATTCTCCAATTTCGCCTAACAGGTTTCCATGTTAACCGCGATCGGTCAATGATGGCTGGACGGTCCTGCACTTTCCGGCTGCGAGCAGACCCAAAAGCGTCGGCGCGGACGCGCTGGCGGGACCGTTCGGATCTGCGCGCAGCGCGCAGGGAAAGCGGGTCTGGGCGCGGAGAAGGGATAAACTCCGGCGTTGATTCTCGCAGCGTGAGAAGATAGTTTCCAAAGTGAGAGAAGCGACCGTGACGTCGAGGCTTCACTCCGAGGAGCGCCATGAACAAGAACGACATGATCCTGATCAGCGTGGACGACCACATCGTCGAGCCGCCGGACATGTTCAAAAACCATCTGCCGAAGCGCTACATCGACGACGCGCCCCGGCTCGTGCACAACCCGGACGGATCTGACACCTGGCAATTCCGCGACACCGTGATTCCCAACGTCGCACTGAACGCGGTCGCCGGCCGCCCGAAAGATGAGTACGGAATCGAGCCGACCGGTCTCGACGAGATCCGGCCCGGCTGCTACAACGTCGACGAGCGGGTCAAGGACATGAACGCCGGCGGCATCCTGGGATCGATCTGCTTCCCGTCGTTCCCCGGTTTTGCCGGGCGGCTGTTCGCCACCGAGGATCCGGAGTTCTCGCTGGCGTTGGTGCAGGCTTACAACGACTGGCACATCGACGAGTGGTGCGGCGCGTATCCGGCCCGGTTCATCCCGATGGCGCTGCCGGTGATCTGGGATGCCGAGACGTGCGCCGAGGAGGTGCGCCGGGTGTCCAAGAAAGGCGTGCACGCGCTGACGTTCACCGAGAACCCGGCCGCGATGGGATACCCGAGCTTCCACAACGAATACTGGAACCCCCTGTGGAAAGCGCTGTGCGACACCAACACCGTGCTCAACGTGCACATCGGCTCGTCGGGCAGGTTGGCGATCACAGCACCCGATGCGCCGATGGACGTGATGATCACGCTGCAGCCGATGAACATCGTGCAGGCCGCGGCGGATCTTCTGTGGAGCAAGCCGATCAAGGAGTACCCGGATCTGAAGGTCGCGCTGTCCGAGGGTGGCACGGGGTGGATCCCGTACTTCCTGGAGCGCGTGGACCGCACGTTCGAGATGCATTCGACGTGGACGCATCAGAACTTTGGCGGCAAGGTGCCGTCCGAGGTCTTCCGCGACCACTTCCTGACCTGCTTCATCAGCGACCCGGTGGGTGTGCAGCTGCGCAATTTCATCGGCATCGACAACATCTGCTGGGAAGCCGACTACCCGCACAGCGACTCGATGTGGCCCGGCGCGCCCGAGGAGCTCTGGGAAGTCCTGTCCGCCAACGACGTACCGGACGACGAGATCAACAAGATAACGCACGAGAATGCGATGCGCTGGTACTCGTTCGACCCGTTCACCCACATCCTGCGGGAGCAGGCAACGGTGGGCGCGCTGCGCAAGGCCGCCGAGGGCCACGACGTGTCGATCCGCGCGCTCAGCCACCACAAGGAGGAACGGGCGGGATCGTCGTTCGCGGACTTCGCGGCCAGCGCGAAAAATGTCACCGGCAATACAGACTGAGTTAGCACCGGAGTGCGCCGGTGCGTCAACGGTGTAAGGAGATTTCGTCGTGCCCGGCGTGGGAATGAACTTCGAGCTGACCGACGACCAGGAGCTGATCCGCAAGTCGGTCGCTGAGCTGGCGTCGAAATTCGACGACCACTACTGGATGGAAAAAGACCAGGCGCACGAGTTCCCGGCGGAGTTCTACCAGGCGATCGCCGACGGCGGCTGGCTCGGCATGACGATCCCCGAGGAGTACGGCGGCCACGGCTTCGGCATCACCGAAGCCACACTGCTGGCGGAAGAGGTCGCCCGGTCCGGTGGCGGAATGAACGCCGCCAGCTCGATCCACATGTCGATCTTCGGAATGCATCCGGTGCTGGTGCACGGATCTGAGGAGTTGAAAAAGCGCACGCTGCCTCGCGTCGCGACGGGAGAGCTGCACGTCTGCTTCGGCGTGACTGAGCCGGGCGCGGGACTGGAAACGTCGCGGATTACCACCTTCGCTCGCCGCGAGGGTGACCATTATGTGGTCAACGGCCGAAAGGTGTGGATTTCCAAGGCGCTCGAGTCCCAGAAGATCCTTCTGCTCACCCGCACTCAGCACTACGACGAGGTGACCAAGAAGACCGACGGCATGACGTTGTTCCTCACCGACCTCGACCGCAGCAAGGTCGACGTCCGGCCGATCCGCAAAATGGGCCGCAACGCGGTCAGCTCCAACGAACTGTTCATCGACGACTTGGAAATTCCGGTCGAGGATCGGGTCGGCGAGGAAGGCAAGGGTTTTCAGTACATCCTCGACGGCCTCAACCCGGAGCGGATGCTGATCGCCGCGGAGGCGCTGGGCATAGGTCGGGTCGCATTGGAGAAGGCCGTCAAGTACGGCATCGAACGGCACGTCTTCGACCGGCCGATCGGGATGAACCAGGGCATTCAGTTCCCGCTCGCCGATTCGCTGGCGCGATTGGACGCGGCCGAGCTGATCCTTCGAAAGGCAACCTGGCTCTACGACAACGGCAAGTCCTGCGGCCGCGAGGCCAACACCGCGAAATACCTCTGCGCGGACGCGGGTTTCACCGCCGCCGACCGCGCGCTGCAGACGCATGGCGGAATGGGCTATTCGGAGGAGTACCACGTGTCCCGGTACTTCCGCGAGGCCCGGCTGATGAAGATTGCGCCGGTGAGCCAGGAGATGATCCTGAACTTCCTCGGCTCGCATGTGCTCGGACTGCCCAGGAGCTACTGATGAACCCATTGTTCGACCTCACCGGCCGGGCGGCGCTGGTCACTGGCGCTGCTGGGGGCATCGGCTCAGCAGTGGCGGAGGCGCTCGCCACCGCAGGCGCGGCGGTGCTCGTCACCGACGTCGACAAGGAGGCGGCTTGCGCTGTCGCCGAACGGATTTCGGCGGTTGGCGGCAGGGCCGAGGCTGCTGCTCTCGATGTGTCCGATCGGGACTCCGCGGACGCGGCGGCCGCGCAGGCGGCGGCGCTGGCCGACGGCGCACTGCACATCCTGGTCAACAATGCGGGCGTGACCCGGCCGGCGATGTTCGCGAAAACCTCGCAGGAATCGTTCCGGCTGCTGTTCGACATCCACGTCATGGGTGCGTTCAACTGCACGCAGGCCGCCCTGCCCTGCATTCCGACGGACGGCACCGGCCGGATCATCAACGTGACGTCGGCCGCGGGCATCACCGGCACGCTGGGCCAGGTGAACTACTCCGCCGCCAAGGCCGGCATCATCGGGTTCACCAAATCGCTTGCGCGCGAATTGGCCGCCAAGAACGTTCTCGTCAATGCGCTGGCGCCGCTGGCCGCCACCCCGATGACCGAGACCATCCGCACCAACGAGAAGTTTGCGGCCAACATGATCAACCGCATCCCGCTGAAGCGGTGGGCCGAGCCGTCGGAAGTCGCGGGCGCGTTCGTATTCCTGGCGTCGGACGCGGCTTCCTACATCACGGGCCAAGTGCTGCCGGTGGACGGTGGCATGGTGATGTGATGTCGGCCGAACCCGACGCGCCGCTGGCGGGGATCACCGTCGTCACGTTGGAGCAGGCAGTGTCCGCCCCGATGTGTACACGCACGCTCGCGGACTTCGGTGCCCGGGTGATCAAGATCGAGAACCCGCAGGGTGGCGACTTCGCCCGGCACTACGACGACGTCGTACTGGGTCCCGGGGGCCTTGCCGCGCACTTCGTTTGGGTGAACCGCGGCAAGGAATCGGTGACGCTCGACCTCAAGTCGCCGGACGGCATCGGTGTGCTGCACCGGCTGCTCGACCGCGCCGACGTCCTGGTGTCCAACCTGGCGCCCGGTTCGACCGCCCGACTCGGCGTCGCGCCCGACGCCATGGCGGTTCGCCACTCCGGGGTCATCGCGGTGGAGATCGACGGCTACGGCCCCGGGGGGCCGCTGTCGCACAAACGGGCCTACGACCTTCTGATCCAAGCGGAATCGGGCACCTGCGCGGTCACCGGCTATCCGGGCGCACCCGCCAAGCCCGGTCCGCCGGTGGCCGACGTCTGCTCGGGGTTGTACTCCGCGTTGTCGATCCTGGCGCTGCTGTGCGGCAAGGGCCGTCGCGGCGAGAACACCATGCCATCGGTGGCCGTCAGCCTGTTCGACACCGCGGCCGAAGTGATGGGTTACCACCTGAACTACACCCGTCATTCGGGCATCGACCAACAACCCCTCGGCATGAGTTCACCCGCAGTCGCGCCTTATGGCGCCTATCGCACGGCCGACGATCAGACCGTGGTACTGGGCACTACCAACGACCGGGAATGGCAGCGGCTCGCGCGAGACATCATCCAGCGCAACGACTTAGCGGACGACGAGCGCTACCGGACCAACGCCGGCCGGGTGGCCCACCGCGCCGTGCTGGACAAGGCGATCGAATCATGGTGTCGTCAGCATGATTTGGCGCACGTGCAGAAGATCGCCGACGCGGCGGGTATCGGCAACGCCCGCTACAACGTTCCCAGCGAGGTGCTTCAGCATGCGCAACTGACGGCCCGGGACCGCTGGCGGAGCATCGACACCCCCAACGGCCAGATCCCCGCCCTGCTGCCGCCGCCCGTCATCTCCGGGTACGACCCGCCGATGGGCGCGATACCCGGGTTGGGGCAGCACACCGATTCGGTGCTGGCCGAACTGGGATTCGACGACGACGAGATTTCCCGATTGCGTGAGCAGGGCGCGATCGGGCCGGCCTACGCATGATGTGCGATGAGCCGGCGTTGCTGTCCGCCGACCGCGACGGCGTGCGGACACTGACGCTGAACCGGCCCGACCGCAAGAACGCGATCAACGCGCGGCTGTGGGTCGCGCTCGCGGATGCGTTGCGAGCCGCGGCGCGCGACAGTGATCTGCGTGCGCTGGTGGTCACCGGCGCCGGAGGGGCCTTCTGCTCGGGCGCGGACATCTCCACACCGGACGACGTCCACCCGCAGCACAAGCTGCGCAGGCTCACCGACGTCGCGCTGGCGCTGCACGAGCTGACGGTGCCCACGATCGCGAAGGTGGCCGGCGTGGCCGTCGGCGCCGGCTGGAACCTCGCGCTGGGTTGCGACTTCGTGGTCGCAACCCCCGAATCGCGGTTTTGCCAGATCTTTTCGAAGCGCGGGTTATCGGTGGATCTCGGCGGTTCGTGGCTGCTGCCGAAATTGGCCGGGCTGCAACAGGCCAAGCGGCTGGTGCTGCTCGCCGAGATGATCGACGCGGCCGAGGCCCACTCGCTGGGCCTGGTCACGTGGGTCAAGCCCCCGGACGAGATCGACGGGTTCGTCAACGATCTGGCCGCGCGGCTGGCGGCGGGCCCGTCGTTTGCGCTGGCGCAGAGCAAGGGACTGCTCAACGACGGGGCGGACGCGACGCTTCGCCAGGCGCTGGCCAACGAGGCCCGCGCGCAACCGGGCAACTTTGCCACCGCAGACTCGGCGGAGGCGTATGCGGCGTTCGCCGAGAAGCGGGCGCCGTCGTTCACGGGTCGATGGGGGAGAACGGAGGCGCGATGAGCGCTTGCGCGAAGAGCAGATGCGCGAAGAGCAGAGAGGTAAGCAGATGCGTGAAACGGTGATCGTGGAGGCGGTGCGCACACCGGTCGGCAAGCGCAACGGCGGCCTGTCCGGCATGCACGCCGCCGATCTTTCCGCCGTCGTGCTCAATTCACTCGTCGAACGCACCGGCATCGACCCGGCGATGGTCGACGACGTGGTGTGGGGATGCGTGTCGCAGGTGGGTGACCAGTCGAGCAACATCGGCCGCTATTCGGTGCTTGCCGCGGGCTGGCCGGAAACCATTCCCGGCACGACGATCAACCGGGCGTGCGGGTCGAGCCAGCAGGCGCTGGATTTCGCTGTGCAGGCGGTGATGTCGGGCCAGCAGGACGTCGTCGTGGCGGGCGGTGTCGAAGTGATGAGCCGGGTGCCGCTCGGTGCCGCACGAGCCACCGGCATGCCATACGGCCCGAAAGTCCTCGAGCGCTACCGCGACTTCTCATTCAACCAGGGCTTGTCAGCGGAGATGATCGCGCAGAAGTGGGGGTTCTCGCGCACCCGGCTCGACGAGTATTCGGCGATGTCGCACGAACGGGCCGCTGCCGCACAGGATTCGGGCGCCTTCGACGTGCAGATCGTCCCGGTCTTCCCAGACGTCGCGACCGTGGTGGCGTCGGATGAGGGTGTGCGCCGCGGCACGACCGTCGAGAAGCTGGCCGCACTCAAGCCGGCATTCGCCGAGGACGGAGTCATCCACGCGGGCAACTCCTCTCAGATTTCCGACGCAGCGGCGGCCCTGTTGGTGACCACGACCGCGAAGGCGTTCGAACTGGATCTGACGCCGATCGCGCGTTACCGCGCAGGCGCGGTCACCGGTGCCGATCCGGTGCTGATGTTGACCGGCCCGATTCCCGCAACAGAGAAGGTGTTACACAAGGCCGGGATTGCACTCGACGAGGTCGGCGTGTGCGAGGTGAACGAGGCGTTCGCGCCGGTGCCGCTGGCCTGGCTCACCGAGACCGGGGCAAACCTTGACCGGCTCAACCCGCTAGGGGGCGCAATCGCGCTCGGGCACCCGCTCGGCGCATCAGGAGCGGTGCTGATGACGCGCATGGTTCATCACATGCGCGACAACGGAATTCGCTACGGCCTGCAAACCATGTGCGAGGGCGGCGGCACGGCCAATGCCACTCTTGTCGAGTTGGTCGCTTGATGCGCCGCGACCTGTTCACCGAAGACCACGAGTCGTTTCGGCAACTTGCGCGCGACTTCATCGAAAAGGAGGTCGTGCCGCACTATCCCGAGTGGGAGAGGGCAGGCCGGATGCCGCGCGACGTGTTCAAGCAGATGGGCGCGCTGGGGATGCTCGGCATGGCGATCCCCGAGGAGTACGGCGGCTCTGGTGTCGACGACTACCGCTACAACGTCGTGCTGCAAGAAGAGGCCGCCCGGGCGCTGGTGACGTTGTCGACGGTGCGCACGCAACTCGAAGTGATCCTGCCGTACTTCCTGCACTACGCGAACGCCGAGCAGCGGCAACGCTGGTTTCCCGGTCTGGCGGCCGGCGCGCTGCTGACCGCGATCGCGATGACCGAACCCGGTACCGGGTCGGACCTGGCCGGAATGCGGACCACCGCCGTACGGGACGGCGATGAGTACGTCGTCAACGGCGCCAAGACCTTCATCACCGGCGGCATCCAGGCCGACCTGGTGATCGTCGTCGCCCGGACGTCGACAGACCCCGACAACCGGCGCCGCGGCCTGACGCTGCTGGTGCTGGAGGACGGCATGCCCGGCTTCGCTCGCGGGCGGGAGCTGGAGAAGATGGGCTGCAAGGTGCAGGACACCGCCGAGCTGTCGTTCACCGACGTGCGCGTGCCTGTGGCGAACCGGCTGGGGGAGCGGGACGAGGCGTTCGCCTATCTGGGCCACAACTTGGCGCAGGAGCGGCTGACGGTGGCGGTCGGATCGGTTGCGCAGGCCCGCTCGGCGCTCATCGCGACGATCGCCTACGTCAAGAACCGCAAGGCGTTCGGCACGCCCGTCGCGTCGTTTCAGAACACCAAGTTCGAGCTCGCGGCTGTGTCGGCGGAGATCGAAGCCGCTCAGGCGATGCTTGACCGGGCGGTTTCCGACCACGTCGACGGCGAGCTGTCCGGCGCCGATGCGGCCCGCGTCAAGCTGTTCTGCACCGAGATGCAGGCCCGGGTCGTCGACCGGTGCCTGCAGCTGTTCGGGGGTTACGGCTACATGATGGAGTACCCGATCGCGCGGCTGTACACCGATGCGCGGGTGGCCCGCATCTATGCCGGCACCAGCGAGGTGATGAAGGTGATCATCGCGAAGTCGCTGGGGTTGTGAGCTGTGGTTCCCGCGCCGAAACTCACGTTTCGCAGGTCCGTTCTCGCACTTCTTTGGCAAAACGTGACTTTCGCGGAGCGGTCGGTCCGTGAGACGCTTGTCACAGCGGTGGAACCAACCTACTGTGTGTTCATTAGGTTGGTTTGACGAAGGAGTCAGGTGTCCGTTACTGCGCGCCCATACGCCACGCTGCTGGCCAAGGGCGAGGACCGGCGGCAGCGGATCCTTGCAGTGGCGGAGCGGCTGCTGGCGCGAAACGGCTGGCGCAACACGTCCTTGGCCCAGATCGCCAAGGACGCCGGCGTCACCCCAGCGGGCCTGCTGCACCACTTCGAATCCAAGGAGCAGCTGCTCAACGCGGTGCTCGACGCACGCGACGCCGACGACGACGCGCATGCCGACCGGTCATCCGGCGACCTCGTCACAGCGATCAAGCAGGTTGCCGAGCGGTTCGAGCGCGCGCCGGAACTGATCGGGACGTTCACCGTCCTGCTCGTGGAGAACAGCCAGCCCGACGCTCCACTGCACGGCCGTCTCGTCAAGCGATATCGCGACGCCGTCGACATCATCACCGAGATCATCCGGCGCGGCCAGCGCGCCGGTCGTTACCGCGCGGACTTTCGCGCGACCGCCAAGGCCGTCGAGATCATTGCCTTCGTCACAGGAATGGAGACCACATGGTTGCTAGATCCTTCGATACCGCTGACGGACGTGTTCAAGGGGTACGCCGACTCGCTCGCGCGCGAGCTGGAACCGCAGAGCTCGATATGAGATACCGGCTCGACATCGTGGCCTCGAGCGTGGCGGACGTGGTGACGTTCGCCGGGGGCTGGATGTTCGACCGGGTGATGGCCGGCTGGGATGTCACCGTTTTGATCGCCGGCGGCGAGGATGTCCGGCCGATCAACATCCTCGGCGCCGACACGCTGGATCTGGAGACGGCGCTGGGGATGTGGGCGCAGCGTCCTCATCGGCACACGCTCGCGGTGTCTGCGGACCTGTTCGCGCGTGACTCGCGGATCCGCAGGGGCGTGCTGGAGGCCCTCGAGAACGGCACCACCGAGGTCACGCTGTGGGGGGAGTCGTGGCCGACGGAACTCGAGCGCACCGTCGACTCGGTCCAGCACCCGCTGAGTGCCGCGGCGCGCGCGTTCAAAGCGCAGGCGCTCAACGCTTTACCGGAGCCGACGGTGTCGGTGGGCTCGACGGAGATTTTCTGCAGCGGCGTGCGCAACTCTCTGTCGGTCGCGCCGGACCTCATTCCCGCCAGCTAGCAGCGGCGCACGCGCCCCACCTCTACCGCGAGGGTGCGTGTTTGCGGGGCGATACACCGAGCGGCCCTGAACAAGAGTGCATGCTCGCGGCGTGATGAACGTGCATCGTTGTGTGCACTTTTCGGCGTGTCGCTGTACAAACACGCACGCTCGCGCTACGGGGTGATCAGCACCTTGCCGATCGCCTGTCCGTCGGCGACAAGTTTTAGCGCGCTTGCTGTTTCGGCGAGCGGGAACGTCGCGCCGATGTGAGGTGACACCCGGCCCGAGACGAGAAGATGCGCCAGCTCGTCTTCGTTGCGCTGGAATTCCTCTGGCGCGATGTCGGCGAACTGAAACCCGGAGATGGTCACTCCCTTGATCAGCACCAGGTTCAGCGGGATGCGGGGGATCACCCCGGAGGCGTATCCGACGGTGACGAAGCGTCCGCCTCGGCGCAGCGCTCGCAGAGCGGGTTCGGACATGTCGCCGCCGACGGGGTCGACGACGGCATCGGCTCCGCCGGGGAGCGCTTCCCGAAGTGCGCTCCGGAGGTCACCCGATCGATGGTTGACGAGGTGTGAAGCACCGTATGAGGCTGCGACACTGAGTTTTTCGTCGGACGACGCGACGGCGGTGACCGCGGCGCCGAGCTGAACCCCAAGCTGCACCGCGGCCAGGCCCACGCCGCCGCCGGCGCCCAGCACCACCAGTTCGTCGCTGGCTTGCACGCGCGCGACCGAGCGCAGCGTGTGATAGGCGGTGCGATAAGCGACGCCGAAGGCAGCGGCGGTGTGCATGTCGGCGCCGTCGGGTATCCGCCTGAGGCCGTCGGGCTGCGCAAAGACGTGGTCGGCGAACGCGCCATACAGCACGGCGCCGGTGACCCGGTCGCCGACCGCGAAATCACTGACGCCTTCGGTGATCTCGTCGACGACTCCGGCGAACTCACTGCCCGGCACGAACGGAGGAGGCACGCTGACCTGGTACCTGTTCGCGATCAGCAGTACGTCGGGGAAGTTCACGGCCGCTACACAGACGCGGACCCGGACCCCGCCCGGTGGGGCTTCGGGTGACGGACGCTCCTCGATACATACCACTTCGGGTGGTCCGTATTCCCGGCATACAGCAGCGCGCATGTCACTTACCGGAGTAATCGGTGGTTTCGGCCAGCTCGGCCGCCGAGGCCATCAGCTCCGGCACGATCGGACCGAACGCCTGCAGCTTCTCGTCATCACCGGCGCGCTGGAAACCCTGCTCGAGGACGATCGCCAGCTTCCACTTCGCCAGGATCAGGTAGTAGTCGAGGTCGTCGACTTGGCGGCCGGACACGTCGGCATAGTGAGCGACAACTTCGGTCCGCGTTGGCATTCCATGCATGTCCACATAACTCATCTCGGACGGCTCCGGCGAGTCGGGGTTCTCCGGCCAACTCTGCACCATCCATGCCAGGTCCAGCTTCGGGTCGCCGACCGTGCCCATCTCCCAGTCGACGATCGCCGCCAGCCGAGCGGGGGCGCCGTGGCGGTACATGACGTTGGCGAATTGGTAGTCCCCATGCATGAGGCCAGGGATGAAGTCCAGCGGCCGGTGGTCGCGCAGCCACTTGGTGGCAGAGTCCATACCCTCGAGCTCGCGGCCCTTGATCCGCTCGAAAAAGCTTGTCCAACGGTCGACTTGGCGCTCGTGGAAGCCGTCGGGCCGGCCGAGGTCGGTGAGACCCTTGGCTCTCCAGTCGACCCTGGACAGCAGCGCGATGCCTTCGGCGAGCTGATACGCCAGCCCTCGGCGTGCGGCGAGGTCGGCGTCGAACGGTGCGGGCCAGCCTTCTTGGTCCATCGGCGACCAGCCGTCGATGAATCCCATGAGGTAGAACGTCCGGCCGAGCACCGATGCATCGCTGCACACCGCGACGGCGCAGGTGTGTGGCACATCGGTGCCGTCGAGCGCCTCGATGATGCGCCACTCGCGCAGGATGCCCTTGTCCCGGTCCGGCGGGGCGCCGGGTGGCGGAATGCGGATCACGCAGCTCTGCTCGCCGCGGCGGATCTCGTAGATCTCGTTCTGGGTGCCGCCGGAGAGGAACCGTGCCCGCACCGGTTCGCCCTTTCCCGGCAGGCCGGCGCTGTCCATCCAATCGGCAAGCCGCGCGGTGTCCAATCGCGCCGAGTCCCGCGCGGTGTCGATCACAGGTTGCCAACCTCATGGTCGAGGTATTCGGCGAACTTCGCTCGGGCGGCCTCGCGTTTCTTCGGAATCCATTCGGTGGGCCAGACGTCGTCGCTGGCCTGGTAGTCACGCAGCACCTGCTTTGCGACGGTGGTCTTGTGGACCTCGGTGGGCCCGTCGGCAAGTCCCAGTGCCGCCGCGCCGTGAATCATTGCCATGAAAGGCATTTCGTTGCTGACGCCGAGCGCCCCATGTACCTGCATTGCCCGCCAGGCGATGTCGTGCAATACGGTTGGCAGTACCACCTTCACCGCGGCGATGTCCTTACGCACCTTCTTGTAGTCGTTGTACTTGTCGATCTCCCACGCGGTGTAGAGCACGAACAACCTGAACTGGCTCAGTTGCGCATACGAGTCTGCGATGTAGCCCTGCACGAATTGCTTGTGGGAAAGCAGGCTGCCTGCGGTCTGCCGGCTGAGGGCGCGCTCGCACATCATGTCGAGCGCCTTACCGGACAGCCCGATGGTGCGCATCGCATGGTGAATCCGGCCGCCGCCAAGGCGTGTCTGGGCGATGACGAACGCCTGGCCTTCACCACCCAGCAACGCTTCGGCCGACACCCGCACGTTGTTGTAGTGGATCAGCGCATGGCTGCCCGCGTTGTCCGACTCGCCGGACAGGCCGACGTTACGGACGATCTCCACGCCGGGGGTGTCGGTGGGCACCAGGAACATCGACATGCCCTGGTAGGGGCTGACGTCGGGGTTGGTCACAACCATCACGATCAGAAACGACGCCGTCTTGGCGTTGGAGGAGAAGAACTTCCAGCCGTTGATCACCCAGTCGTCACCGTCACGCACGGCGCGCGTCTGAAACAGTGTCGGATCCGCGCCGCCCTGCGGTTCGGTCATCGAATAGCTGGAGAACATCTCGCCGTCGAGCAGCGGACGCAGGTAGCGTTCCTTCTGTTCCGGTGTGCCGTAGTGAGCGATGATCTCGGCGTTGCCGGTGTCAGGCGCCTGGCAGCCGAAAACGATTGGCGCCCATTGGGACCGGCCAAGGATCTCGTTCAGCAGCGCGAGCTTGAGCTGCCCGTAGCCTTGGCCGCCCAGCTCCGGGCCGAGGTGGGTGGCCCAAAGGCCCTTGTGCCGCACTTCGTCCTTGAGCGGGTCGATCGCCTTGCGCCGGGTCTCACTGAGCGGCACGAACTGCTGGTGCGGCCAGGCCAGGTCGAGCGGCTCCACCTCGTCGCGCACGAATGCGTCCGCCCAATCCAGCAGTTCCTGATACTCCGGGTCGGTCTGGAAGTCCCACGCCATTGTCTTCTCCCTACTTGCAGTAACCCGCGACCACGGCCGCGATGTCGGCTCCGACGACCTCGGTGAACGAGCGGTCGCCGAACGAACCTGCTGCCCAGTGCCGGGCACCTTCGCTGACCAGCATTCCGGCCAGGTACGCCAGACGGTGCGCGTCGACGTCAGCGGCGAGCTTGCCGTCGTGCTGGGCCTTGTCGAACAGCTCGGTGAACATCCCCAGCCCGGGGTCGGCGGGCTGCTCGCCGGCGAGGATCCGGTGTTCGTGGCGGTAGCCCTCGAGGATCGTCTCGATGATCAGCTCGGGCGGATTTCGCGACATCGACCGTTCCAGAGTGGTCAGGGCAGCGTCGATGACGGCTGGAATCTCGTAGGGCTCGGCGAGCATGTCGTGCACCGCGAGTTGCGCCGCTTGGGTCGAGAGCACCCCGACCTCGAACAGCACGTCCTCTTTGCGTGGGAAGTAGAAGTAGAACAGCGCCTTCGAAACCCCGGCGGCGCGGCAGATGTCCGCGACCGTGGTGTTCGCGTAGCCGTTGGTGCGCCAGAGCGCCATCGCCGCCTGAACCAGGGCACGTTTGGTTTGCACCGACCGGGCCCGCTGATACGAAGCCCGACGCTGACCTCGGTCAGCGGTCAACGCCTCACCGGTGCGCGGCATAACAGCAACATACCGCCGTCCTCGGAGAAACAGAATAGTTGACCGCTGTCTAAATATCTGACTACGCTCGGCGCATGGTGTCGCTACCCGGCCCCGTTCGCCAGATCGGATTCGTCGTCGAGGACCTCGACGCAGCGCTCGAGTCGTGGCTGGCCGTCGGCGTCGGGCCGTGGTTCGTCCTGCGCGACCTGAAGCTTCGGGCGGATTACCGGGGCCAGCCGTGCGAGGTGACGCTGTCGATAGGGCTCGCGAACACCGGCGAGATGCAGGTCGAGGTGATCCGGCAGGAGGACGCCACCCCGTCGATCTACACCGAGTTCCTCGCCGGTGGCCGCGAAGGGTTTCACCAGCTCGCCTGGTGGACCACCGACTTCGAGACGGCCGTGCGCGACGCAACGGCCGCGGGCTGGCCCGTCGTCTGGGCGGGCGGAGAGGGCGGCGTCCGCTTCGTCTATCTTGAGCCGCCGGCCGGGTTGGCGACGGTCTTCGAGATCTCCGAGCTCACCGAGGGCGTGGCCGGGTTCAACCAGCTGATCCGTGACGCTGCCCACGGGTGGGACGGCAGCGACCCGATCCGGACGCTGGGCTGACCCGGCGACGGCCACCTCGGGCCGGACCCGGCGTTTGAGCAGCCGGTGCGGAAATGTAATACTCATTCGTGAGAGCAGCATTCTCACCCTCGGACTTTCCGCTCCTCGCGTGCGCGGGGAGATCGTCGAACGGAGCAGCTCAGAGTGACCGACCTCAGCGCCAAAGACTTCTTCCGGGACGGCAGCCTCGTCGACGATCCGTACCCGTACTTCGAGGCGCTTCGGGAGAAGTGTCCGGTTCTGCACGAGGACCACCACGACGTGACGATGGTGACCGGGTGGCAGGAGTCGGTCGACATCTACAACGACGCGCAGACGTTCTCCTCGTGCATCTCGGTGACCGGCCCGTTCCCCGGCTTCCCGGTGCCCCTCGAGGGCGACGACGTGACGGCGCTGATCGAGAAGCATCGCGACGAGATCCCGTTCAGCGACCAGCTGCCCACGCTCGACCCGCCGACGCACACCAACCACCGCGCGCTGCTGATGCGGCTGATCACCCCCAAGCGCCTCAAGGAGAACGAGGACGCGATGTGGGCGATGGCCGACGAGCTGCTCGACGACTTCCTCGCGCCGGGGGAAGGCGAGTTCATCAACGGCTTCGCGGGGCCGTTCACGCTGCGGGTGATCGCCGACCTGCTCGGCGTCCCCGACGAGGATCGCGACGAGCTCATCGAGAGGCTGAGGCGCGGCACGCATGGCGGCGGGCTCGGCAGCACGGACGACAAGACGCTGACGCATACCCCGATGCAGTACCTCTACGAGGTGTTCGCGGAATACGTCGAAGACCGCCGCTCCGAACCTCGCGACGACGTGCTGACCGGGCTGGCCACAGCCACCTTCCCCGACGGCTCGCTGCCGGATGTCGGCGACGTCGTGCGGGTGGCGACGAACGTGTTCTCGGCGGGCCAGGAGACCACGGTGCGGCTGCTGGGCACCGCGTTGAAGGTGCTCGGCGAGCAGCCCGACATCCAGCAGGCGTTGCGCGAAGATCGAAGCCTGATACCGAATTTCATCGAGGAGGCGTTGCGGATCGAGAGTCCCGTCAAGGGGGACTTCCGGCTGTCCCGTGTGCCCGTCGCCGTTGGCGAGACGGAGCTGCCCGCCGGCACCACCGTGATGGTGCTCAACGGCGCGGCGAACCGCGACCCTCGCCGCTTCGAGGAGCCCGACACTTTCGATCCCACGCGTAAGAACGCGCGCCAGCATCTGGCGTTCGGGCGGGGAATTCACAGCTGCCCCGGCGCGCCGCTGGCCCGCGCCGAAACCCGCGTCGCGATCGAGCGGCTTCTCGACCGCACGTCTGACATCCGGATCTCGGAGCGCAAGCATGGTCCCGCGGGCAACCGGCACTACCGATACATTCCGACGTACATCCTGCGAGGCCTGATCGAGCTGAACTTGGAGTTCACGCCCGTATGAAGGTTTTCGTCGACGACCAGCGCTGTCGCGGTCATGGCATGTGCACGACGCTGTGTCCCGACGTCTTCGCCATCAACGACGACGGCTACGCCGAGGTGACGGTTCCGGAAGTGCCGGCCGGGCAGGAGGATGCGGCACGCGAGGCCATCGAGTGCTGCCCCGAGCAAGCGATCAGCAGCGATGAGCCGCTTGCGCGAAGAGCAGACAGCGAAGTGGGACAAGGAGATTAGATGCCGAAGGGTTACGTCATCCTCACCGAGGCCATCAAAGATCCGGAGGGCATGAAGGCCTATGGCAAAGCCGCTGGCCCGGCGATGGGACAGGGCGGCTGCAAGATTCTCTCGGTGGACACCAAACCGCAGGTGCTCGAAGGGGATTGGCACGGCCACCAGACCGTGGTCCTCGAATTCGACTCGGTGGACGCGGCCCGGGCCTGGTACGAGTCGGATGCCTACCAGACGGCCGCGAAACTGCGGCAGTCGGCAGCCGACTGCAACGCGGTGATTCTGTCCGGTTTCGGCGACTGATCTACCGCGACGTGGATTCCTGCGCGACACCGTAGCGCCGGGGGAAACCGCAGAGTGGCGATCGTCAATCAGGGGTCAGCGGCCCGACCGGCGTGGTCGTGGTCGCATGAACCAGCAATTCGGCCAGCTCTCGCGGGCGGCTCAGGAACGGCGAGTGTGACGTGTCGATAGTCAGCTGCTCGACGCCGAGGCGCCTGGTCACCGTGTCGGCCAGCCACCGCGGCATCGAACGGTCCTGCAGGCAGCGGATGAAGCTGCGCGGCAGCTCCGCAGCCCAGAACCGCGGAACGGACACCGGCGTAATTGTGGTGTCGCCGAACCGCTCCGGGCCGAGGCGGTCGAACGCCCAGCACGCCGTCTGCTCGTCGCAATCGTGGTAGAAGTACTTCCACGCCCCTTCGAAGTCGGCGAAGGTCATCGCGCCGTCGTCGCTGAAGTTCAAATACCCCAGCATGTCCCCCACGTCGGCGTCGAACTCGCCGGCCTCGGAGTCGCGCATCGCCATCGCCTCGGGATACGTGCGGCCTTCGCGGGGCAGCGCGGCGGCGAGGTAGACGATGTGGCCGACGAGATCCGTTGCGGCATCAGCGGCTACCGTCGCATCGAACCCGCCGCCGGAGTGACCGACCAGAACATCGCCATCCCGCAGCGCCGAGACGATCGCGTCGCGGCGGTTGACGATCGTGGACTCCTCGTCGAGCCGCGCGCCGTGTCCCGGGAGGTCGACAGCGACTGCCTCGTGGCCCAGCCGCTCCAGCTCGGGGATGGTTCGGCTCCAGCACCACGCAGCGTGAAAACCGCCGTGCACGACGACGAATCGCACTAGGGGTTCCCGCTCAGTCCTCGACGATCGAGATCGCCTGCCGTGGGCACTGGCGGACCGCTTCCCGGATCTCGTGTTCGTTGTCCGGGGTTACTTCGTCTTTCAGGATGTGCAGGTAGTCCTGCTCGTCGAGATGAAACACCTCGGGGATGATGCCCATGCACACTCCGTTGCTCTCGCACAGTCCGAAGTCGACTTGAACCTTTTTCATCGCAGCACCTTCACCGGTACATTCTGCCAGCCGACGACGTTCTGCATGTGGACGCGTTGGCAACCCTCGAAGTCGACTTCGTAGCGCGGCATGAAGTCGAGCAGCTTCTCCAGCGCGATCGCGCTCTCCATGCGGGCCAGCGCCGCGCCCAGACAGCTGTGAATGCCATAGCCCAAACCGAGGTTCTGCGCCTCGGTCCGGTCGCGGTCGATGTCGAACTTGTCGGCGTCGGTCCATGCCAAGTGGTCGCGATTGGCCGAACCGCCGATCAAAAACACCGGCTTGCCTTCCGGGATCGTCGTTCCGTGCAGGTGGACGTCTCTCATCGAGCGGCGCACGTTGTACTGCGCGGGCGGTTCGTAACGCAACAACTCCTCGACCGCGCCCGGGATCTTGCTGCGGTCGTCGAGCAGTTTCTGCCACTGGTCGGGATGCTTGGCGAACATGTACACCGCGTTGCCGACCAGCTTGGTCACCGTCTCCGCTCCAGCCGCGCCGAGTAGCGTTGCAAACCCGGCGATGTCGATGTCGTCGAGCTTCGCTTTCGTTCCGTCCTCCCGCTCGACTTCAGCGGCGATGAGCTTGCTGAAGAGGTCGTCTTTCGGCTCGGCGCGCCGCTTCTGCACCAGGTCGTAGTAGAACATCCCCGTTTCGATGTTGATCTGCATGGCCTTCTCGCTGTTGTCGACCTGTCCGATCTCGCGATGCAGCGACTCGTCGATCCACAGCCGGACCTGCTGGGCGTGCTCCTCGGGCACGCCCAGCATCGTGGTGATCACCTCGACGGGGAACGGCGCGGTGAACTCCTGGACGGCGTCGAACCCTTCGGGGTCCACGCGGCTGAGATACTTCTGGACCTTCGCGATGACCATGGGTTTCTGGGCCTCAATCGCGCGCGGCGTGAACACCTTGTTGAGCAGGCTGCGCATCTGGCGGTGCTGGGGGGGATCCATGAAGATGATCGACTTCTGTCCCTCGGGCACTCCGCCAGCCTTCACCATCGACAGGTCGACGCCATAGGCCGACGAGTACGTCTCGAAGTCCTTGAAGGCCGGCGCGACGTCTTCGTGACGGGTCAGCGCGTAGAAGTCGTATTCTTCGCTGTAGTAGACCGGCGCTTCGTCGCGCATCCGGCGGTACGTTTCGTAGGCGCCGTTGAAGAAATCCTCGGAAAACGGGTCGAAAACCAGCTTCGCCTTGGTCATTGCATCCTCCTACGCGTCGAGATCATGACGGAAGTCCTGAGTTGACAATGTCGTCGAGCAGGCCCATGTCGCTGCCCAATTCGGCGACCGTCTCGCGGATCACCGCGACGTCCTTGCCGATGAAGTCCCCGACGGCATTGATGAACGTCGCGGCCGAACCAGCGGCGGCGATCTTGCTGAGCGCGCTGCTGGTGCCGCTGCCGTGCGGAAGTGCTTTCAGCAGTGTGGATTCCGGGATGCCGAGCCGGCTGCCCAGCTCGATCGCCTCGGCGACGAGCCCGATCTGCGCGGCGAACAGGGCGTTGTTGATGAGCTTCACCCGCTGCCCGGCACCCGTGGGCCCCACGTGCAGGACCGGGCCGCCGTAGCTGGCCAGTACGGGACCGATCTGCGCGACGGCCTCATCGCCGCCGCCGACAAAGAGCGTCACCTGACCGGCGGCCACCTCGTGCGGCCCGCCGCTGATCGGCGCGTCGACGACCTCGATGAAGTACCTGTCGGCACGGGCTGCGATTGCCTCTGCTGTCGCAGGGCTGCCCGTGGTGTGGACGACCAGTACCGTGCCCGGCTTCATGGCGGGCAGCAGGTCACTCTCCAGGCAGATCTGCTGCACCTGCTCATCGGTGAAGACACAGATGACGACGGCTTCGGCACCGTCGGCGACTTCATCGAGCGTGCTGACCGGCTCTGCACCCAAAGCCTGTACCGTCGAGCGCGTTTCGGCATTGCGGACAAGGGCGCGGACATCGTGGCCGGTGTCGGCGAGGCGTGCCACCATCGGGCCGCCGATGCGGCCCGCTCCGATGAAGCCGACGCGGGTCAACGGGGATGCTCCAGCAGCCGTAGGGCGGCGTCGGCGGCGTCGAGCACGGCACCTGGCGTGACGCCGGCCTTCTGGGCGATGTCGACCACCAGCCGGACGTCCTTCTGCAGCAACGCGCCGGCGACCTGCGTGAGCACATCGAGGCTGCCGCCCATCGCGGCGATGCTGGCCAGCGCCGAGCTGTTCGCGGATCCGCGGGTGAGCACGTCGCACAGACTGGTCGTGCTGATCCCGAGGGCCTCTCCGAGTTGGAGCGTGGTCTTGGCGTTCGCCAGGTTCGCGGTGAACAGCAGATTGTTCAGGAGCTTGGCCACCTGACCCGACCCGAGAGGGCCGAGATGGACATGGCTGCCGTAACTCTCGAACACCGGACGGCACCGCTCGACGACATCCGCGTCACCGCCCGCCATCACGAGCAGGCGCTTCTCGGCCACCGCGGGACTACCACCGCTGACCGGCGCATCGATCACCGAAACACCCCTGGCACCAGCGGTTTCAGCGATTCGTCGACAAGTGTCCGGGTGAACGGTGCTGTGGATAGCGATGATTCCGCCGTCGGCCATCCCCGCCAGTACGCCGCTGTCACCATTGAGGACTTCCACGACGTCGGCGTCGCCCACTACGCAGAGACAGACGAGGTCGCTGGCTGCGCCGAGTTCGGCCGGGGATCCGGCGATCTTCGCCGCGGTGTCGGCATAAGGCTCGAGCGTGGCCGGCCGACGTGCCCAAAGGGTGGTGTCGAAGCCGGCGTCGACGATCGCGCTTGCCATCGGGCCGCCCTGGCTGCCCAGTCCGATAAACCCGACACGCATCAACTGGCCTCCGATTCGTGGTAATCCCGGTTCGTTCGAGAGCTTTCGCGGGCGAGGGCACATTCTTCGACGAACGACAACACACCGAGGTGGTATGCCGCCGCGGTGAACCCGAGACTCAAGTTGTGCCCACTGTCGCGTTGCTCGTTGACCACAACGCGAGGCGACGCGGTGAACATCGCCGCGACGTCGGCCAGTCCCGCCGGACCGTTCTCCCAGAACGGCTCGCCATCGGCCAGGCTGAACCTGACCGGCACCCGAACCCGCGCGGCCAGCGCAGGGAAGTCGCGGTGCGGCCAGGTGGCGACGACGGAGCCCTCGTATCCGGGCGACGGTGACTGCACACCGCCGATGATGTCCTCGGGATAGAGATGCGTTGCATCCCAGAGTAGTTCACGCACTCCACGGCGGATGTCGCTGAGTTTCGGCCGGTTGAGAACGGCGTGCGCGGCGGGTTGGTTGCGTCGGCCGGTCCCTGAGGTTTCGATGCCCAGCAGGTCCGGTGCGGCGACGGCCATCCGCAGCGTGAGCTCGGAGCCGTTGGAATGACCCAGCAGGAACAACCCTCTGCCACGGGACCGAGAGCCCAGGACGGCATCCACCGCCGCGAAGGCCAACTCCACGCGCCGGTCCGGGTCGGTCATCTGCTCGGCATGCGGCGCAGAACTGCCGAATCCCGGACGGTCGAGCGCGATCACGGTGTATCCGAGCGCTGCGCCCAGGCGCAAAAAAGACAGCCGAGGGTGTCCGGGACAGTCGTAGTACGCCGACGTCGTCGCGCCGCCGTGGATCGCGACGACGGTGGCACGAGGATCCGTCGCCTCGGCGAGCAGCGCCGACATCGGGATACCGTCGACGTCGGCGACGCGCCGCTGCGGCGCGGGCCAGTCGGTGGCTGTTTCGCTCCTCGCGTGCGCGGTGGCTGTTTCGCTCCTCGCGTGCGCGGTCACGCGTCCGCCCGCAACAGGATTGCGCCGCTCGGGGTGAGCCCGCCGCTGCTGACCACACCCACCCGGGCGCCGTGCACTTGGCGCTCCCCGCCCTCGCCGCGCAGTTGGGTGACGGCCTCGTGCACCAAACCCATCCCGTGGGTACGGCCGTGTGACAGTTGGCCGCCGTGGGTGTTCAACGGCAGCACGCCATCTCGCGCGATGTTGTGGCCGCCGTCGAGGAAGTCCTTGGCTTCGCCGATGCCGCAGAAGCCCAGCGCCTCGATCCACGACAGGCAGTTGACGGTGAACCCGTCGTACAACTCGGCCACATCGACGTCCTTCGGGCGCAACGAGGTTCGGGTCCACATGTGTGCCGCCTGGCCCAGCGACTGCGGCTCATGGGTCAGTGTGCTCTGGTCCCAGTCGAGCCGCTCGATGATCTGTGTTCCGACGGCTTCGACGAACACCGGGGGCTTGGGCATGTCGCGCGCCACGTCGACGTGCGACACGATCACCGCGACCGCCCCGTCACAGGGCACGTCGCAGTCGTAGAGCCCGAATGGGGTGGTGATCATCCGCGCGTCGAGGTAGTCGGCCATCGTCATCGGCTTGCGGTAGATGGCCGTCGGGTTCAGCGCGGCGTTGGCGCGCTGGTTCAGGGCGATCCATCCCAGCGTCTCGCGCGTCGTCCCGTAGCGGTGGAAGTGCCGCTGTGCGTTCTGCGCCAGGGTGTGGGCCGCCGAGACCGCTCCGAACGGAAAGAACCAGGCGTCGGTGCGGGCAGGCGGCGCGATCTTGCCCTGCTTCATCTGCTCGTTGAAGGTGGCTTCCCACAACGTGCGGAAGCACAGCACGTGACGGGCCAGCCCGCCGGCGACCGCGAGCATCGCGGCAATGACCGAACCGCCGGGACCGAACGTCTCGATGCCGCCGTTGTGCCAGGTGGGCCGGATGCCGAGCGCCGATTCGAGCGCTGTCACACCGCCCTCGCTGAACGGCCCGAAACCTCCGCCGCCGGGATACGTCGACAGTCCGTCGATGTCGTCGAATGTCAGGCCGGCGTCGGCGATCGCTCTCTCGCACGCCTCGATCGTCAGCGCCAGCGGTGGGCGCATCAGCCGGCGGCCGAGCTCGGACATGCCGATTCCGGTGAGCGCGACTTTGTCCTCGAACTTGTCCTGGGTGAGCATCGGGCGGACGTGTTCGCCGAACAGCTCGGGCGCGATCTCATCGACAGCCTGCGGCGCCGGCTGATCCGGCTGATCCGCCGTCGGCCGGAACAGCGGCAGGTACACGTCGTCGTGCTTGTCGAAGACGACTTCCAGCAGCTGACCGATCTCGAGCTGGTCGGGGTCGCAGTCCACGATGTTGGTGGTGAGCCGGACCCGCGGGTCCTCGACGATTGCGACCTGCGCCACCACATAGGGCGCGGGCAGGCCCGGCAGGCTGAACCGGTGGTTGACCGTGAAGCCGGAAAGCGTCGCGTGGCCGGACACCTCGCGCACACCCATCTCGTGGGAGTAGCAGTAGCGGCACACCGGGGCGGGCGGGTGAATCAGCGCGCTGCAGCTGGTGCATTCCTGCAGCCGCAGCGTGCCGTCGGCACCGGCGCTCCAGAAGAATGCGGTCTCGTCGGTGACTGGCGGCAGCGGACGGCCTAGTGCCTCGGACACATCACATCCTGCATAGATGGCGAAATGACGGCCTCCGGTGCGACATTGCGTTCTCAGTGAGGAGAATCACGTTACCAGTGCCCGTGATCCCGAAGCTACGGGTCGGGCGTAGTTTTCGTACCGTCAGTCTTGTTGCCCGACGGCCGCGAAGTTCACGGTCGCCGTGGCTCCCATCTCGCCGTCGTTGCCGCGATAGATGTCCACCTGGACGACGACGGACCTCTTGCCCGTCCGCAGGATTCGGGCGACGGCGCGGGCCGGGCCGATCTTGATCGGACGCAGGTAGCGGATGAACAGGTCGGTGGTCGCGATGCCGTGGCCGAAGGGCGTGACGCGTGCCGCCAACTGCCCGGCGGTGACGTCGGCCATCGTCGCGATCAGCCCGCCCTGAAGGCCGCCGGCGCTATTGGTGGTCCGTTCGTCGACGGGCATTTCCATGATCACCGTGCCGTCGGCCGAGGGAACCTCACACAGACCGAGTTGGTCGAACAGCTCGCGCAGCGAGCGTGGTGCGGTCATCGGTCCCTCTTTACGCCCTGCGATTCGGGCGCGCAAACCGTTGCCCTCGCCGAGAACACACTTGTTGACGGATTTCAGGCCGATTGCATCAACAACTGTGTTCTCGGTGCGGGCCGGTCCAGCTGACCGCACGTTGGGGCGCCGAAATCGCGGTGGAGCCGCAATATCAACTACTTGCGATAACGTGGGACGAGGATATATCGTCAGCAGACATGGCCCGTTTTCCCAAGCCGCCCGAAGGCAGCTGGACTCAGCATTACCCCGAGCTCGGCACCGAGCCCGTGTCGTACGACGATTCCATCTCGCCGGAGTTCTACGAGCTGGAACGCAACGCCATCTTCAAGCGCGCCTGGCTGAACGTCGGTCGGACAGAACAGCTTCCACGCAAGGGCAGCTACTTCACCAAAGAGCTGAAAGTCGTCAACACGTCGATCATTGTCGTCCGCACCACCGACGGCGAGGTGAAGGCCTTTCACAACATCTGCCGGCACCGCGGCAACAAGCTGGTGTGGAACGACATGCCGCTGGAGGAGACCAGCGGCACCTGCCGCCAGTTCACCTGCAAGTACCACGCCTGGCGCTACGACCTCGACGGGAACTTGACATTCGTGCAGCAGGAAGGGGAGTTCTTCGACCTCGACAAGAGTCGCTACGGGCTGGTGCCGGTGCACTGCGACGTGTGGGAGGGCTTCATCTTCGTCAACTTCGTCGAACGGCCGGAGCAGTCGCTGCGGGAGTTCCTCGGTCCGATGATCACCGGCCTGGAAGGCTATCCGTTCGCGACGATGACGTCGCGGTGGTACTACCGCTCGGAGGTGAAGGCGAACTGGAAGCTGTACATGGACGCGTTCCAGGAGTTCTATCACGCACCTGTGCTGCACGCGAACCAGTCGCCGTCGAAGTACTCCAAAGCGGCAGCCGAGGCCGGCTTCGAGGCGCCGCACTACCGCATCGACGGCCCGCACCGGTTGGTCAGCACCTCCGGTGTGCGGGCCTGGGAAATGGATCCCGAGATGCGCAAGCCGATGGAAGAGATCTGTCAGAGCGGGCTTTTCGGGCCGTGGGACCAACCGGATCTCGGCGAGCTGCCCGCGGGTGTGAACCCGGCCAAGTGCGACCCGTGGGGGCTGGACTCCTTCCAGCTG
>Ga0210086_1000270_pt1 | contig 32586 bp, 29 predicted proteins | sample China_Galinas_PW_3_FD_184867 | JGI IMG/M metagenome (GOLD analysis project Ga0210086, IMG submission 184867) | Wetland microbial communities from San Francisco Bay, California, USA, that impact long-term carbon sequestration - China_Galinas_PWB_D2... | ecosystem: Environmental > Aquatic > Marine...
TCAACCCACCCAGAAAAAAGAACACAAAACAGGCGACGCAGTACATGATCCCGATCAACTTGTGATCAGTAGTCGTGATCAGCTTGTAGACCAGGTTGCCCTTCGGGCCCATGCGCGGTGGGAAGGGACGGCTGACCTGTAAGTGGGTCGCCTCTGGCGCCTCAGAAACCACGACGTCTCCCAACATCACGCGCTTCGTTGCACCCTGCGCAGTCACTCTAGACCGTCGGTTGTCGATTTGACCGCGATTCCTCACCATCGGCGCGGTGTCCGGTCTGGCGGCATCGCTGGTGTTCAACATCGAAAACGTCCGGGGACGGGGCGGGTCTGTCCGGCTGGTCTCGACGACACGCGCGACACGCCGTCACCGACCCTGTGAAGCTGAAATTCGGCCCTGCCGGGTGGCGCCGCGGGCCGACATCGCCCGATCGCGTATTCGGCCAACCGTGAAACCGCTGGTAGAGGGGCATCTGTGGAGTTGTCGCGGGGACGTGCTGTGCCGCTGGAGCGGTGTCGTGGCACCGTCGCGGGCCGGCCGACACCCCCTGATTCTTCACCCCATATCCTGCGGGTTTGCACCGGTAAACAGGGGGTGGGGTTAGATTTCGTCAGACAGCGTGGGTACGGTCGTCGTCGCTGGCTGATGTACTCGGCCCAGGCACAACAATGATGGTGATGAGACGGAGGAACTCGTGGCCCTTCCCCAGTTGACCGACGAGCAGCGCGCTGCCGCGTTGGAGAAGGCTGCTGCCGCACGTCGAGCACGAGCCGAGCTCAAAGATCGGCTCAAGCGCGGTGGCACCAATCTCAAGCAGGTGCTCAAGGACGCTGAGACCGACGAGGTCCTCGGCAAGATGAAGGTTTCGGCGTTGCTGGAGGCGTTGCCGAAGGTTGGCAAGGTCAAGGCGCAGGAGATTATGACCGAGCTGGAGATCGCTCCAACACGACGTCTCCGTGGCCTGGGCGACCGGCAGCGCAAGGCCCTGCTGGAAAAGTTCGACTTCTCCTAGGGAGGTCGATGGACGCCGGCGGAGGGCCGGACAGCAGGGGCATTGCCCCTGACCGTGGCGCGGCCCGTGGCCGCGTGGTGGTGCTGTCCGGCCCCTCTGCGGTAGGCAAGTCGACGGTCGTCCGCAGCCTGCGTGATCAGGTTCCTGATCTGCATTTCAGTGTTTCGGCGACCACCCGGGCCCCCCGCCCGGGCGAGGTGGACGGTGTCGACTACCACTTCGTGACCCCCGAGGAGTTCCAGCGGCTCATCGACAACGGTGAGCTGCTGGAATGGGCGGACATCCACGGCGGGCTGCACCGGTCCGGCACGCCGGCCGGCCCGGTGACCCGTGCGGCCGCGGAGGGTCAGCCTGTGCTGATCGAGGTTGATCTGGCCGGTGCCAGGTCGGTCAAGAAAGCCCTGCCCGAGGCGATCACGGTGTTCCTGGCGCCGCCGAGCTGGGAGGCGCTCGAGCAGCGGCTGGTTGGCCGGGGAACCGAGACAACCGAGGTGATGGCCCGTAGATTGGCCACCGCACGGGCCGAGCTGGCCGCTCAGGGCGATTTCGACGTCGTGGTGGTGAACAGGCAATTGGAGTCGGCCTGCGCCGAATTGGTATCCTTGCTGGTGGGCACCGCGCCGGAGTCGGCGTGAATGGCCGGAATCGGCCGCAGAACGGCCTCATGAACTCAGCTCTCAACCCCGCCAGGAGAAATTCTACGTGACTACCCCGCAAGCTACCGCGGACCACTACGACCCGGCCCCGGGCGCCGCGAGCGCCTATGACACGCCGCTGGGAATCACCAACCCGCCCATCGACGAATTGCTGGACCGGGTATCGAGCAAGTACGCGCTGGTCATCTACGCCGCCAAGCGGGCTCGCCAGATCAACGACTACTACAACCAGCTCGGCGACGGGATCCTGGAGTACGTCGGGCCCCTGGTCGAGCCGGGCCTGCAGGAGAAGCCGCTGTCGATCGCACTCCGCGAAATCCACGGCGACCTGCTCGAGCACACCGAAGGCGAGTAGCCGGAAGCGCCCGGGCTTGCTGGTGGAACCCAAGCGGATCATCGTCGGCGTCGCCGGTGGCATCGCCGCCTACAAGGCGTGCTCGGTGGTCCGCCAGCTCAGCGAGGCAGGGCATGACGTTCGCGTGGTGCCGACCGAGTCGGCGCTGCGTTTCGTCGGTGCGGCCACTTTCGAGGCGCTCTCCGGGAATCCGGTTCGCACCGATGTCTTCGAGGACGTTGACGAGGTCCCGCACGTCCGGCTGGGCCAGGAGGCAGACCTGGTCGTCGTCGCACCCGCGACCGCGGATCTGCTCGCCCGCGCCGTCGCCGGCCGTGCCGACGACCTGCTGACCGCCACCCTGCTGACGGCGCGCTGTCCGGTGCTGTTCGCGCCGGCAATGCACACCGAGATGTGGCAGCACCCGGCCACTTGCGAGAACGTGGCAACGCTACGTAAACGCGGGGCGGTGGTCCTGGAGCCCGCGTCCGGCCGGCTCACCGGTTCCGACAGCGGCGCCGGGCGGCTGCCCGAGCCGGAGGAGATCACCACCTTCGCCGAGCTGTTGCTGTCCCGTCGCGATGCGCTGCCCTACGACCTGCACGGAACCAAAATGCTCGTCACGGCGGGGGGCACGCGCGAGGCGATCGACCCGGTGCGCTTCATCGGCAACCGCAGCTCCGGAAAGCAGGGTTATGCCGTGGCCCGCGTCGCCGCCCAGCGTGGTGCCGACGTCACGCTCATCGCCGGCAACACGGCCGGGTTGGCCGACCCCGCCGGGGTGCACGTCCTCAACGTCACCTCGGCGGCGCAGCTGCACGACGTGGTGACCAAACACGCACCCGACGCCCACGTACTGGTGATGGCGGCCGCGGTTGCCGATTTCCGGCCCGCCCAGGTGGCGACCAGCAAGATCAAGAAGACCGTCGACGTCACCGAGGGACCGGCGATCGAACTGGTGCGCACCGATGATGTGCTCGCCGGCGCGGTACGCCAGCGCACCGACGGCCAGTTGCCCAATATGCGTGCCATCGTCGGTTTCGCAGCCGAGACCGGTGATGCCAACGGTGACGTGCTCTTCCACGCTCGGGCCAAGTTGCGTCGCAAGGCCTGCGACCTTCTGGTCGTCAACGCGGTCGGGGATGGGCGCGCGTTCGAAGTCGACAGCAATGACGGCTGGCTGCTGGGTGCCGACGGTACCGAGGTGGCCTTGGAGCACGGGTCGAAGACGCTGATGGCCAGCCGTATCGTGGACGCGATCGCCACGGTCCTGTGCGGCGGCAGCCGATAGCGGTCGAGGCTCGCAAATCGTCGCGTGCAAGACTTGCGCCCGGCCGGGTGTGGTTGCTCCCGGCTGTGCGACGATATGATTTGCTTAACTAACTATCGGAAGGGATGAGACTGTGAGCGACAAGGGTCGGCTGTTCACCAGTGAGTCGGTAACCGAGGGACACCCCGACAAGATCTGTGACGCCATCAGCGACTCGGTGCTCGACGCACTGCTAGCGCAGGACCCGCATTCACGTGTGGCCGTGGAGACGTTGGTCACCACCGGTCAGGTGCACGTCGTCGGCGAGGTGACCACTCAGGCCAAGGAGGCCTTCGCCGATATCGCCGATACGGTGCGTGCGCGCATCCTCGAGATCGGCTACGACTCGTCGGCCAAGGGCTTCGACGGGGAGACCTGCGGGGTGAACATCGGCATCGGCAAGCAATCGCCGGACATCGCCCAGGGCGTTGACACCGCCCACGAGCAGCGCGTCGAGGGCGCCGCCGACCCGCTCGACGCCCAGGGCGCCGGTGACCAGGGTCTGATGTTCGGCTACGCGATCCGCGATACCCCCGAACTGATGCCGCTGCCAATCGCCTTGGCCCATCGGCTGTCCCGGCGGCTGACCGAGGTGCGCAAGAACGGTGTGCTGCCCTACCTGCGGCCCGACGGCAAGACCCAGGTCACTATCCAGTACGACGGCACCACCCCGGTGCGGCTGGACACCGTCGTGCTGTCCACGCAGCACGCCGCCGACATCGACCTGGACAACATGCTCGCCCCGGATATCCGGGAGAAGGTCGTCAACACCGTGCTCGACGACCTCGCCCTCGAGAGCCTGGACATCTCCGACTACCGACTGCTGGTCAATCCCACCGGCAAGTTCGTCCTGGGTGGCCCGATGGGTGACGCCGGGCTGACCGGCCGCAAGATCATCGTCGACACCTACGGCGGCTGGGCCCGTCACGGTGGCGGTGCGTTCTCCGGCAAGGATCCGTCCAAGGTGGACCGGTCGGCGGCCTACGCGATGCGCTGGGTGGCAAAGAACGTCGTCGCAGCCGGGCTGGCCGAACGGGTGGAGGTCCAGGTGGCCTACGCCATCGGCAAGGCCGCACCGGTTGGGTTGTTCGTGGAGACGTTCGGCACCGAGACCGTAGACCCGGCGCGCATCGAGAAGGCCATCACCGCCGTGTTCGACTTGCGGCCCGGGGCGATCGTCCGCGACCTGGATCTCAAGCGCCCGATCTACGCCCAGACCGCCGCCTACGGCCACTTCGGCCGCACCGATGTCGAGCTGCCCTGGGAGCAGCTCGACAAGGTCGAGGACCTGAAGAACTCGGTCTAGGCACGCTTGCCGACGAGCAGACACAGAGAATCGCACGAGTGTTGCTTCGGTAGTGCGATTCTGTGTCTGCTCGCGTCCGGAGCCGCTCGGGCCCCGGAGTCATCGCTTAGCCGACGAACTGGTCGAACGCCCACTGGTACTGGGGCGGAATGACCTGCACGCCGCACTGCTTCTGCAGGGTGCCGAGCGGACTGATGATGTGTGTGAACTCGGCGTACTCCTGTGGGTTGGCCGTCGCATAGGCCTGCAGGGTGGCCGCGGCCTGCGGGCGCGGCTGCATCGCCGCGGTCATCAGGGTTCTCTGACCATCGGGGTGGGTGCTCAGATAGCTCTGAATCTGCCCCTGCGCCGTCGCGACGGTGCTGTCGATGTTGCCCTTGCTGCAGTCGGGCGCCGCGGAAGCGGCGGGCGCGGCGATTCCCGCCAAGGCCATGCCCCCGACGAGGGTCCCAAGGCAGATGCGGGCCATTCTCGGGGACCCGAGGGTTGCGGCGGTCTTCATGAGGCGTTGTCCTCCAAGCTTGTTACTCGAGCTGCCATTGTGGCCGGTATACACGTCCAGGACAAGGTTTTCTGCTTGCCGGCACCCTCCACGCGGATTACTCGTGCAGCGCGACATGCAGAGCGGCTAGCCCCCGGTCTGCGGCTTCGGTTGCCGCAGGTACAACCCCAGCGTAGCCAAGGTAGCCGTGCACCAGGTTATCGGCGTTGTGCAGCTCGACCGTTACACCGGCGGCGGACAGCAGTTCGCCGTAGCGCACGCCGTCATCGCGCAGCGGGTCGTGCCCGGCAACCGCGATGTAGGCCGGCGGTAGCCCGGACAGGTCGGCCGCCCGTCCCGGCGCCAGCCCCGACGGGGGGTTCGTCAGGTCGAGGTGGCCGGCGTACCAGCGGGTGAAAGCCGCGATCGCGGCATTGTCGAGCACCGGGGCGTCGGCGTTCTCGGTGAAGGACGCCAGTGTGATATCCCACATGGTCGAGGGGTACCAGAGCAGCTGAAACGCCACCGACGGGCCGCCGTTGTCCCGCGCCAGCTGGGCCACCACCGCAGACAGCGTCCCCCCGGCGGAGTCACCGGCGACCGCCAGCCGGGCGGCATCGGCACCGAAACGGTCCGCGTTGGCGGCGACCCACCGGGTGGCCGCCCAGGCATCATCGACGGCGGCCGGATAGGGGTGTTCGGGGGCGAGCCGGTAGTCGACCGACACCACGACCGCGCCGGCGCCGACGGCGTGCTGGCGGGCGGTGCCGTCGTGGGTGTCCAGGTCGCCCACCGCGAACCCGCCGCCATGGAAATACATCGAGACCGGCGGGCGGGAGCGAAGCGACTCGGGGATGGATGCCGGCGGTGGAGATTCGACGGCGTCGGGCCAGTACACCCGGATCGGGATCGGGCCCGCCGGGCCGTCGATGTGGTGGTCCTCGACCCGTAGGTCGGGGTACACCGGCCTGCGGGGCAGCTCCCGCAGCCGACGGCGCGCTTCCTCGACGCCGCCGTCGACCGTCAACTGGAACGGAACCGCGTCCAGTACCTTCTGCAGGATGGTGTCAACGGGCGGTCGGTCCAAGCTCGGCATGAGCACACCGTACAAACGGCCGCTGACGCTTTTCTGGTCGACCGGCGCGGTGGTGGCCACCGGCTACGGGATCTTCCTGGCCGCGACAGCGGTGCGGCTGCCCGCCGACGCGGAGCTGGCCGGCCGGTTCGCCGGCCAGCCGGCCGCCAAAGCGCTGATGGCCGTCCTGTTGGCCATCGCGGCGCTGTGGCACCCGATCGTCCGGGAGCGACGCTGGCTGGTGGCCGCGCTGGCGTTCTCCGCAGCCGGCGACTTCCTGCTCGCGATGCCCTGGTGGCCGCCGTCGTTCGTGTTCGGTCTGGCCGCGTTCCTGGTGGCCCACCTGTGCTACCTGGGGGCGCTGCTGCCGCTGTGCGGCCGCAGCCGGCCCCGCCTGGTCGCGGCAACGGTGACCGTCGCCGCCTGTCTTGGCCTGCTGGCCTGGTTCTGGCCGCGCCTGGTCGCCGACGGTCTGACCATCCCGGTCACGGTGTACATCGCGGTGCTCGCTGCGATGGTGTGCGCGGCGTTGCTGGCCCGGCTTCCCACCCCGTGGACCGCGTTGGGCGCGGTGTGTTTCGCCATCTCGGACGGCATGATCGGGATCGGCCGGTTCGTCCTCGATTCACCCGCGCTGGACGTGCCGATCTGGTGGGTGTACGCCACCTCGCAGGTGCTGATCACCGCCGGCTTCTTCTTCGGCCGGGCGCCGCGAGACTGACTGTCGGCGGCCGTCGCTAACGTCGGTAGTGTTCGACCACGCCGCACGTCAACGGATGCAGGGACGGGAGCAGGTGACCAGAGCCCGCCGGCAGGCCGAGCACGAGCCCATCGCCCGGGTGCTACCCATGTTGTCGGTACCGCACCTGGACCGCGAATTCGACTACCTGGTGTCCGCCGAGCAGTCCGATGACGCCCAGCCGGGGGTGCGGGTGCGGGTTCGGTTCCACGGCCGGCTGGTCGACGCCTTCGTGCTGGAGCGGCGCTCCGAGACCGACCATGTCGGACAGCTCGGCTGGCTGGACCGGGTGACCTCGGCCGAACCGGTGCTGACCCCGGAAGTGCGGCGCCTGGTCGACGCGGTGGCGGCTCGCTATGCGGGCACCCGCCCCGACGTGCTGCGGCTGGCCATCCCGCCCCGGCACGCCAGGGCGGAGAAGAGCGACCCGGTGGCCCCGCTGCTACCGGTGGTCGAACCGGTCGATCCGTCCGGGTGGGCCCGGTACGCCGGCGGCGAGCAGTTCCTGTCCGCCCTGCGCGACGGGCGCGCAGCCCGCGCGGTCTGGCAGGCGCTGCCCGGCGAGCGGTGGTGTGACCGGGTCGCCGAGGTCGCCGCGACGGCGGTCGGTGCCGGGTACGGCGTCTTGGCCATCGTCCCCGATCAGCGGGACATCGACGCCCTGTGGCAGGCCGCCACGGCGCGGATCGACGCTGCCGTGGTGGCGGCGCTCTCGGCCGGCCTGGGCCCGTCGGCCCGCTACCGCCGGTGGCTGTCGGTGCTGCGGGGGCATGCCCGGCTGGTGATCGGTACCCGCAGTGCGGTGTTCGCCCCCGTCGGCAAGCTCGGTGTGGTCTTCGTCTGGGACGACGGGGACGACAGTCTGGCCGAACCCAGGGCGCCGTACCCGCATGCCCGGGAGGTGGCGATGCTGCGGGCCCATCAGCTGCGGTGTGCGGCGATCATCGGGGGATACGCCCGCACGGCCGAAGCGCATGCCGTGGTTCGCAGCGGCTGGGCCCACGACCTGGTGGCGGCCCGGCCGGTGGTGCGCGCCAGCGCACCCCGGGTGGTCGCGCTCGACGACGCCGGCTACGCCGAGGAGCGCGATCCGGCCGCACGCACCGCCCGGCTGCCGTCGATGGCGTTGCGCGCCGCCCGTGCCGCGCTGCAGCGGGACACACCGGTGCTGGTTCAGGTGCCGCGCCGCGGTTATGTGCCGTCGGTGGCGTGCGCGCGGTGCCGCACGATTGCGCGCTGCCGGCACTGTATGGGCCCGCTTTCGCTGTCGGAGCGGTGGCCGACATCGCCGGCCGAGGGCTCCGCCGGCGCGGTGTGCCGTTGGTGCGGGTGCGTCGACACCTCGCTGCGCTGTCGCCGGTGCGGCGCCGACGCGATCCGAGCCGTGGTGGTGGGGGCCCGCCGGACCGCCGAGGAGATGGGCCGGGCATTTCCCGATACGACGGTCGTCACCTCGGCCGGCGACTCCGTTCACGCCGCGATCGGTCCCGGACCGGCGCTGGTCATCGCCACCCCCGGCGCGGAGCCGCAGGCACCCGACGGCTACGGCGCCGCGCTGCTGCTCGACAGCTGGGCCCTGCTGGGTCGCCAGGACCTTCGGGCCGCCGAGGACACCCTGCGGCGTTGGATGGGCGCCGCCGCACAGGTCCACTCCCGCGGCGACGGCGGCGTGGTGGCCGTGGTGGCCGAATCCGCGATCCCCACGGTGCAGGCCCTGATCAAGTGGGACCCGATCGGCCACGCCGAGGCCGAGCTGGAGGCCAGGGCGGAGGTCGGCCTGCCGCCGGCCGTGCACATGGCCGTCGTCGATGGTGCGTCGGAGGCGGTAAACGCGCTGCTCAACCATGCCGAACTGCCGGAGGACGCCGACCGGATGGGCCCTGTCGACCTGCCACCCGGGGTGCGCCGGCCGCCGGCCACCGCTGCCGGCGAACGCGCCATCCGGATGCTGATCCGGGTGCACCGTGACGAGGGTCTGGCCCTGGCGGCCGCGCTGCGCCATGCGACCGCCGTGCAAAGTGCCCGCCACGATCACGAAGCAGTTCGGGTACAGATCGATCCGCTGCACATAGGGTGAATCCGGTCATTGCGAGGCCGGGGGTGTCATGACCGCCGGCAGGAAAAGCCGGAGGCGACATGAAATGGATCGGTCGTGCTGTGCGGTCGTCGATCCCGTTGCTGCTCATCGCCGTTGGGTTGTTCTGGCCGGTGGTGTTCGCCGGGGGGGCCTCGCAGGGCGGGCCGGTGTCCGATCCGGTCGTCATCTCCGACTTCCACGCCGACTTCGTCGTCGACGCCGACGGCCGGCTCGATGCAACCGAGATCATCACGACCGAGTTCCCGAGCGGACGGCACGGCATCTTCCGGTACTGGGACGTCGCCAGCCCGAATGATCCCCATGTCCGGCAGGTGCCCGAGGTCACCCAGGTGCTCCTCGACGACCGGCCGGTGCCCTTTCAGCTGCTGTGGGAGAACGGCTACCGGTTCCGGGTGGCCAAGATCGGTGACCCGGACCACTACCTGGGCCGCGGCACCCACGTGTTCCGGATCCGCTACACCATCGCCGGTGTGCTGGATCCGGGCAGCACCGGAGCCGACAAGGTCTTCGCGTCGGCGACCGGTGACGCCTCGGCGCCGTCAACCTTCTACTGGAATGTCATCGCGCCGGCGTGGAACAACCGCATCGACAAGGCCGAGATCTCGGTCACCCTTCCCGGCACGGTGACCGGGGCGCAGTGCTCGGTCGGCTACGGCGTCGGCCGCCAATGTGGCGGCCTGACGGTCAACGGGGACGAGGTCGAACTGTCGGCCACCGGTCTGGCGCCACGCACGCCGGTCACGGTGCGCGCCGGCGTCGACGTGCCGACCCCGCCGCGCACCGAACTGCCGTGGTCGCAGCGGTGGGACCGGGTGCTCGGCCACTCGGTGCCGAAGACGCTCTGGCTACTCGGACTGACCGTCGCAGCAGGTCTGGGTGTCTTCCTGTGGCGGCGCACCACCGTCGAACCGTCGCCAGGCTTCCCGCTGCAGTACGCCCCGCCCAAGGGCCTGGGGCCGGTGCAGTGTGAGTACATCCGCACCGAGCAGGTACCGCGCGACGGCCTGACCGCGACGCTGTTCTATCTGGCCGACCGTGGCCTGGTGTCGCTCGATCAGGTCAGTGACAAGAGATGGACCGTCCACGGTACCGGCGAGCAGGGTGCGTGGGCCGACGTCGACCCGGTCAGCGTCGAGGTCGGCTCGGCGCTCAAGGTCAACACACCCGGTGGGACATTCGACGCCAACGGCACGGTGTCGGCGGGCAAGAAGCTGAGCAAAGCCAAGGACAATATGGCAACGGCGGTCAAGCACTGGGCCTTCGACGGGGGCTTGATGGTCAAACGGCACAGCGAATTGTGGCTGCGGTTGGCCAATCTCGTCGCCCTGATCCTCGCAGTGTGTGGGTTCGTCGGCTGGTGGTTCCCGATCACGCTGTGGGGACTGCCCTTCGCGGTCTTCTTCCTGCTCTCGGCGCGGTCGTGGAGAGCCGGTGTCGGCAGTCGCCGCTCCCCGGTCGGGCGGCAACTGTGGTCGCAGGCGGGCGGTTTCCACCGCCTGCTGGCCACCGATTCCGCCGAGTCGCGGTTCGACTTCGCGGCCCGTAGGGATCTCTACACCGCCTACATCCCGTTCGCGGTCGCCGGCGGCGCCGCCGCGTTGTGGGCGGCGAAATATCAGGCCGCCACCGGTGAGATTCCGCCGCAACCGGGGTGGTACCACTCCTCGTCGACGACCGGCTGGAGCGCTGCGTCCACCGGTGGTGCTAGTTTCGACAACTTCGAGTCGGCATTGTCGTCGTCCATCGGCGCCTACACCGCGTCGCAGTCCTCGTCGTCCAGCAGCGGCGGTGGCGGCTTCAGCAGTGGTGGCGGCGGCGGTGGCGGCGGTGGAGGAGGAGGTGGTTCATGGTGAGCTTCGTGCTGATTGTGGTGCTGGCGATCGCGGTGGCGGTGCTGATCGGTTTCGTCGTGGGCTACAACAAGGTTCGCGCCGCCGACGTTCGCGTCGACGAGGCGCTCGGTGGCATCGACGTCCAGCTGACCCGCCGGACATCGCTGATCCCCAGCCTGGTGAGCACCGTGCAGACCTATGCCGCGCACGAGAAGGCGATACTGGACCACGTCGCCGACGCGCAGGCCGCGCTGGCGGCCGCGACTGCCGGAAAGTCGGTGGCCCAACGCGGTTCGGCAGAGAAGGAATTCGACACAGCTGTCGGTCAGGTGCTTGCCCTCGGCCAGACCTACCCGCAGCTGAATTCCTCGAACAACTTCCTGAACCTGCAACAGAACCTCGCCGACACCGAGGACAAGCTGGCGTTCGCCCGCCAGTACTACAACGACGCGGTCGCCACCGTGAACCGGTTGATCACCACGATCCCGTGGATGCTGGTCGCCGGAATGGCAGGGGTGTCACAGCGCGAGTTCTACCAGGTGCCAAAGTAGAGGTATGCGAATCGTTTTCGCCGGCACGCCGGAGCCGGCGCTGCCGTCGCTACAGCGCCTGCTCGACTCGCCCCGGCACGACGTCATCGCGGTGCTCACCCGCCCCGACGCTGCCGCGGGCAGGCGGGGGAAACCGGCACCGTCGCCGGTGGCCCGGCTCGCCGCCGAGGCCGGGATCCCGGTCCTGCGGCCGCCGCGGCCGAATTCACCGGAGTTCGTCGCCGAGCTGACCGGGCTGGCCCCCGACTGCTGTGCGGTGGTGGCCTACGGTGCCCTGCTGGGCGACGCGCTGCTGGCGGTGCCGACCCGGGGCTGGATCAACCTGCACTTCTCGCTGTTGCCGGCCTGGCGCGGGGCGGCGCCGGTGCAGGCAGCCATCGCCGCGGGTGACACCGTCACCGGGGCAACGACTTTCCTGATCGAACCGAGCCTGGACTCCGGGCCGGTCTACGGCGTGGTCACCGAAACCGTTCGGCCCACCGACACCGCGGGGGAGCTGTTGGACCGCCTCGCGGTCTCCGGTGCGGCGCTGCTGGAGACCACGTTGGACGGCATCGCAGACGGTGCGCTGACACCCGTTGCGCAACCGGCCGACGGGGTCAGCCTGGCACCGAAGATCACCGTCGAGGCGGCCCGGGTGCGATGGGAGCTGCCGGCCCACGTCATCGAGCGGCGCATCCGTGCGGTGACGCCCAACCCGGGTGCGTGGACGATGATCGGGGATCTGCGGGTGAAACTGGGGCCGGTCACCGTGGAGGAGGGTGGGCAGGCGTTGGCCGTGGGAGCGATTCACATTGACCGTTCCGGGGTGCGGGTGGGCAGCGGTTCGCATCCGGTGCTGCTGGGGCAGCTGCAGCCGTCCGGCAAGAAGATGATGAACGCCGCGGACTGGGCGCGCGGTGCGCGTCTCGACGAGCAAGCGCGGGCGTCGTGAGCGAGCGTCCCCACCGCGGCGGCGGTGAGCGGTCACGCGGTCGCGGCGGCAAGGGGTTCGGTGGCCGCGATCGCAGCGGGGGTACCGGAGGCCGGCCCCGCGCAGAACAGCCCCGGCAAGGTCCTTCCCGGCGCCCCCGGCGCAGCCAGCTGGACCCGGCCCGTCGCGCCGCGTTCGACGTGTTGCGAGCGGTGACCGAACGCGACGCGTATGCCAACCTGGTGCTGCCGGCCATGCTGGCCGAGCGCGGCATCTCCGGACGCGATGCGGCTTTCGCCACCGAACTCGCCTACGGCGCCTGCCGTACCCGCGGTCTGCTCGACGCCGTCATCGCGGCCGCGGCCGGACGAACCGTCGACCAGATCGACCCGGTACTGCTGGACCTGCTGCGGCTGGGCGCTTACCAACTGCTGCGCACCAACGTAGCCGAGCACGCGGCCGTGTCTACCACGGTCGAACAAGCCGGAATCGAATTCGATTCGGCGCGAGCCGGTTTCGTCAACGGGGTGCTACGCAGGATCGCCGGGCGCGACGAAGCCTCGTGGGTGGCCGAACTGGCGCCTCCGGCGACCACCGACCCGGTCGGACACGCCGCATTCGTGCACGCCCACCCACGCTGGATCGCCCAGACGTTCGCCGACGCCCTGGGGGCCGACGCCGGAGAGTTGGACACCGCGCTGGCCGCCGACGACGCCCGCCCCGGTGTTCATCTGGCCGCACGACCCGGGGTGCTGACCGCCGCCGAACTGGCCGAGGCCGTCGACGGCACGGTGGGCCGCTACTCGCCCTATGCGGTGTATCTCGCCGGCGGCGACCCGGGCCGGCTGGCTCCGGTCCGCGACGCACAGGCGCTGGTGCAGGACGAGGGCAGTCAGCTGGTGGCCCGTGCGCTGACGCTGGCGCCGCTGGTCGGCGAGGACGACGGGCGCTGGCTGGACCTGTGTTCCGGCCCGGGCGGGAAGACCGCGCTGATCGCCGCGATCGCCGCACAGCAGGGCGGCAGCGTCATCGCGGTCGAGCCGGCTGCGCGACGCGCCGAACTGGTGGAGCAGAACACCCGCGGCCTTCCGGTCGAGGTGCTGCGGGTCGACGGCCGAGAACCCCCGCTTCCGGCCGGCGGGTTCGACCGGGTCCTGGTCGACGCGCCGTGCACCGGACTGGGCGCGCTGCGGCGCCGGCCCGAGGCGCGCTGGCGGCGCACGCCGGCCGACGTTCCCGCGCTGGCCAAGTTGCAGCGCGAGCTGCTGGCCTCGGCCATCGCGCTGACCCGGCCCGGAGGCGTGGTGCTCTATGCCACCTGCTCACCGCATCTGGCCGAGACCGTCGGCGTGGTGTCCGACGCCCTGCGTCGCCAGCCGGTGGTCGCCCTGGACGCACGCGCATTGTTCGCGCCGGTCGACGGGCTGGGCGCCGGTCCGTATGTGCAGCTGTGGCCGCATCGGCACGGCACCGACGCGATGTTCGCGGCGGCGTTGCAGAAGACCGGATGAATCCCTCGCCGTCATCAGACTGCCCGACTCCTCAGCGGGACGTCGTCCCGCATCGTCGTCGGACTAGAGCTGGATTGCCCGACTCCTCAGCGGGACGTCGTCCCGCATCGTCGTCGGACTAAGGTGACAGCCATGGCGACACCGTCTCGACCCCTGATCGCAGCGTCGATCCTGGCTGCCGACTTCGCCCGCCTCGCCGACGAGGCGTCCGCTGTCGAGGGTGCCGACTGGCTGCACGTCGACGTGATGGACGCGCACTTCGTGCCGAACCTGACGTTGGGCCTGCCGGTGGTGGAGAGCCTGCTCAAGGCGACTGACATACCGATGGACTGCCACCTGATGATCGAGGACCCGGACCGTTGGGCCCCCGGCTACGCCGAGGCCGGGGCCCACAACGTGACGTTTCACGCCGAGGCGACCGACGATCCGGTGGGGGTGGCCCGCGACATCCGCGCCGCCGGGGCCAAGGCGGGGCTGTCGGTCAAGCCCGGCACGCCGCTCGAGCCGTACCTGGAGATCCTGCGTGACTTCGACACTCTGCTGGTGATGTCGGTCGAGCCGGGCTTCGGTGGCCAGAGCTTCATCCCGGAGGTGCTGTCCAAGGTGGCGACTGCTCGCCGCCTCGTCGATTCCGGGGAGCTGACGGTCCTTGTCGAGATCGACGGCGGGGTCAACGACGAGACGATCGAGCAGGCCGCCGAAGCCGGCGTGGACTGCTTCGTCGCGGGTTCGGCTGTTTATGGTGCACACGATCCGGCCGCCGCGGTCGAGGCGCTGCGGCGCCGTGCCGGAGCAGCCTCACGGCACCTGTACATATGACGGCCCCCAGCCCTGCCGGCATCGAGGCTGCGATGAGACTGGCCGCCGAGCAGGCGCGGCGGGTGAAGGGTTCGACCTACCCGAATCCGCCTGTGGGAGCCGTGATCCTGAGCCCGGACGGTGATGTCGCCGGCGTCGGAGCCACCGAGCCGGCGGGTGGGCCGCACGCCGAGGTGATGGCGCTGCGCGCGGCGGGCGAGCGCGCCTCGGGCGGCACCGCCGTCGTCACTCTCGAGCCGTGCAACCACCACGGCCGGACGCCCCCGTGCGTCGACGCCCTACTGGAGGCCGGGGTGGCGGCGGTGGTCTATGCCGCCGCAGATCCCAACCCGGTTGCTGCCGGGGGCGCTGGACGCCTGCATGCCGCCGGTGTCGCGGTCACCGGCGGAGTGTGCGCAGACGAGGTGACCCGCGGCCCGCTGCGGGAATGGCTGCACAAACAGCGCACCGGCATGCCCCACGTCACCTGGAAATTCGCCACCAGCATCGACGGGCGCAGCGCCGCCGCCGATGGCTCCTCGCAGTGGATCACCAGCGAGGCCGCCCGAGCCGACCTGCATCGGAGGCGCGCCGCCACCGATGCCATCGTCGTCGGGACCGGCACGGTGTTCGCCGACAACCCGACACTGACCGCGCGGCTCCCCGATGGCAGCCTCGCGCAACGCCAACCGCTGCGCGTGGTCGTCGGTCAACGGGAGATCTCGCCGGACACCAATGTCCTCAACGACGATTCGCGCACCATGGTGATCCGGACCCGCGACCCGCACGAGGTGATCAAGGCGCTGTCGGATCGCACCGATGTGCTCGTCGAGGGCGGACCCACACTGGCCGGGGCGTTCCTGCGGGCCGGTGTGATCAACCGCATCTTGGCCTACGTCGCGCCGATCCTGTTGGGCGGTCCGGTCACCGCGGTCGACGACGTCGGCGTACCCAGCATCGCCCGGGCGCTGCGGTGGCGCTACGAGAGCGTCGAGCAGATCGGCCCCGACCTGCTGCTGTCGGTCGTTCCAGACGGCACGTAGTACCGGCCTCAGTCCTCGTCGCGGAGCTCTTCGTGCTCGATGATCCCGCGGACCCCGCTGGTGCCCAGACGTTCCCGGAACGCCCGCACCGTGTAGCCGATCACGGTCGCGGCACTGCGGGCACGCACGGTCGCTGATCGCGGCAGCCCGAACAGCGGTCCCATCTCGCCGAAATAGTCGCCCGGGCCGGCGACCTTCAGCACTTGCTCACCGCCGCTTGCCAATTCGCGAACAATCTCGACCTCTCCCTCGGAGACCACGTAGATGCAGTCACCCACGGTGCCCTGTTCGAACAGCGTCTCGCCCGGTTGCAGGGTCACGGTCCGCGGTTCATGTTCGGTGTAGGTGATGTGCGGCAGCAGATCCACCACGCGATCTGCCAGCGGCAGAATGCGGGTGTCGTGGGTGGCCACCACGACCACCCGGTGTCCGGACGCCAGCTCGCGGATCAGTCGAAGCACCTCTTCGACCTGAATGTAGTCGAGGTGCGCCGTCGGCTCGTCGGCCAGCAGCAGGGGCGGGTCCAGTGCGATCGCACGCGCGACCGCGACACGTTGCTGTTGCCCGCCGCTGAGGTCGCCGGGCCGGTGCCGCATCCGATCGGCCAGCCCCACTCGGGCCAGCAGCGCTTCGGCGCGCTGTCGAGCCTGGTACCGCGGCACCCCGGCCGCCCGCATCGGCACCAGCACGTTCTCGATCGCGGTGAGACTGGGCACCAGGTTGAACGCCTGGAACACGATGCCCACCGTGTTGCGCCGGTACTCCGACAGGGCGCGCTGGTCGAGCGCGGTCAGATCGAGATCGCCGAACTCGACACGGCCCGCCGCCGGGCTCAGCATGCCGCCCAGACAGGACAGCAGCGTGGTCTTCCCGCATCCGCTCGGCCCGAGCAGGATCGCCAGGGAGCCTTCGCGGACGTCGAGGTTCAGGCCGTCGATCGGACGCACTGCATACTCGCCGCTGGAGTACTCCACAACGAGGTCCTTGATCCGCAGGTCGGCCATCGTTCACGGCCCCCCGAACGCCAGTGCGGGGTCGACGGTCACCGCACGGCGCAGCCCGGCGACGCTGGCCAGCAGCCCGATCGCCACGGCGATCGCCGGTAGCACGACGAACGCCGCGGTGGGGATGTCCACCCGCATCGGGAACAGCGGCCCGAGTAGAACCGACAGCACCCCACCGACCAGCGCGGCGAGGACGGCGACGATGACGGCTTGCATCGCCAGGCCGGCGAGGATCGAACGGGTCGAAACACCAACGGCCTTGAAGACGGCGAAGTCGCGGGTGCGCTCGAGCGCCGACACATAGATCATCGACCCGACGATCAGCGCGGCGACCACCCACAACAGTCCGGCCATCATCGTCATCGCCCGCCGGGCGCCGGCCAGCGCACGCACCAGGTCGTCGACCGCACCGGCACGGTTGACGATCCGATAGCCGTCGGGCGGTCCGGCCGGTGTGCCGCGCACACCGATCGATGAGATCAACGGCTGATCGGAGAACAACAAACGCTGGGCTCCGGCAACGGTCAAGAAGACGTTGGACTGGCCGGCCAATGCGGTCGAGTCGTCGACGATGCCGACGATTCGCATTGTCCGGGAACCAATTTCGATGTCCTGACCGATCCGGCTGCCCATGGTGCTGGATACCGCGACCTCCTCTGGTGTCGACGGGGGCCGGCCGGCTGACATCGCCGGCATTCCGGGGCCGTGCTCGGGTGCGCCGAACACGTTGACGTTGCGGGCCGATCCGCGGTCGGGCATCGTCGCGCTCCCGTAGACCAGGGGCACTGCGATGGTGACCCCAGGGATCCGGCTCGCCCGCTGCAGTTCGGCGGCCGGGAACGGTGCCGACCCCAGGAACGGCCCGGCCGCACCTGCCTTGACCACGTAGGCGTGCAGGCCCAGCGAATCGACCGTGCGGGTGGCTTCGACGCGAAAACCGTTGGCCAAGCCCGTCAGAACGAGGGTCATCGCGAACACCAGTCCCGTGCCCACAATCGCGATGACGAATCGGCGTTTGTGCCATTGCAGGTCGCGCAGTGCCGCGATCAGCACGTCGTCCCCACCATGGGGGGAGGTTACCCACCAGCGCAGCTGTCCGGAGAAGCCTTCCGCCAATTTCGTGACTCACACCCGGCAGATCGTCGGGACAGATGGGTGTCGGGATCCGGCGATGGCGGCGGGACCGGCACCATGGTGGGCCGGCAGCGCGAGTCGAGTGATCAGCTCATCGCCGGTGTGGCCCTTGCGGATCCGGCCGTCGGTGAGCTGCCGGCCCGCGATGTCGCGCCGCTAACGCAGCGCCGGCTCGGTGGACTCGGGTTCGGCAACGTCGGTGTGCGCGCGTCTGCCGGCGATGAACAACGCCAGCACCGCACCGACCAGGCACACGATGGTGGTGACGAAGAAGATCGAACCGTATTGCATGGCGAAGGCCTTGCGGCTGTTCGCGGCGATCTGCATGGCAATCTCGAAGACGTTGGTGCCGGTCGGTTTGGGCATCGTCGCCATGATCTGGTTGAACCGGTACAGGCCCCACGCCGATAGCGCCGCGACGCCGATCAGCATCCCGGTCATCCGGGCCACCACCACCAGCGAGGACGCGATGCCGTGCTGGGCCGCCGGCACCACCCGCAGTGCCGCCGAGGTCAGCGGACCGATCACCAGTCCCAGCCCGAGGCCGGCCAGTGCGAGGTCGGTGTCGAACGTGGGCAAGCTGAACAGGACAAGGTCGTGGCGGGCGGACAGCACGTCCACACCCCACTGCGACACCAGCCAGTAGGCACCCGCGGCGATCAGCATGCCGACGAACGCCACCGCCCGGTCCCCGACCTTGGTGGCGATCCAGCCGCCCACCAGCGCGCCGATCGGCAGCGCGATCAGGAAGTGCAGCAGCAGGAAGGCCGCCCCTTCCTGGCCCTTGCCCAGCACGCCCTGACCGAACAGCTCGACGTTGACCAGGGTCACCATCAGCGCGGCGCCCGCGCACAGCGAGGTGCCCAGCGAAGCCAACAGGGGAAGGAAGCGCACCCCGGCGGGTTCGATGAGCCGGGTGCGCGCGAAACGTTCCCACAGCGCGAAGACGACCACGGCCAGGACCGCCGCGATCACCAGCGGCGGGCCGTAGCTCGGCAGGATCTCCTTGCCGTCGGGTGCGGGGTTGTACAGCCCTATCACGGCCAGGCCGAGGGCGATGGCCAGCAGGATGCCGCCGACGATGTCGACCCGCTCCGGTCGGGAGCTGCGGTCGTGCGAGGGCAGGCTGAAGTGGATCATCACCATGGCGACCAACGTCAGTGGCACATTGATCCAGAACACGTACTGCCAGTGCGAAAGCAGCATCACCACGGCGATGCCGTAGAGGGGGCCGAGCACGCTGCCGAGTTCCTGCGCGGCGCCGATACCGCCGAGCACGGCTGCCCGGCTGCGCGTGGCCCACAGGTCGGCGGCCAGGGCCAAGGTGACGGGTAGCAGCGCGCCGCTGGCCGTGCCCTGGATGAAGCGTCCGATGACGAGCATGGTGAGGTCGCTGGACAGCGCGGTGACCACCGAGCCGATGGCGAATGCGGTGAGGCTTGCCTGCAGCACCAGCTTGCGGCCGAACCGGTCGGACAACCGGCCGAGCAGCGGCATCGCCGCGATGTAGCCGAGCAGATACCACGTGATGATCGGCGTGACCCGCTGGATCTTGTTAATCGGGATCCCGACGTCACGCATGATGTCGGTCATGATCGTGACGACGACATAGGTGTCGAGGGCGCCGAGCAGTACCGCTAGGCTGCCGGCCCCGATCGCGATGTGCCGGTTCCGGCTCGTGGTCTCCGCGCGTTCGGCGGCGCCGTGGGCCCTAGCCATCACGAAGCATCACACTGCCGGCTTGGTGACGGTGACGGGCTTGTCCCAAGCGGACATCGTCAGCAGGACGCTGTTGCCCTCGCTCTGGTCCACCTTGGCCTGTACGAGCTGGTGCGGCTGGTCCTTCTGGATCCAGACGGTGGCCGGCAGCGGCCCGGTGGCCTTGAGCGGGGGAATCAGCTTGTTGACCGCGTCGGCGCTGACCTTTCCGGCGATCTTGACGGTCGCCACCCCGTCGATGGTCTCGCTGGCCTCCGACTTGGCGTCGGTGATGCTGTTGAGCATGTTGGCCAGACCCTCATCCGGGTTGAGGATGACCGACGGGTCGTAGATGTCGGCGGCCGGACCCATGTCCAGCCAGTTGTTCGGGGTCAGCGCGGCGTACAGCGTGCCGTCGATCACCACCAGCTGGATATCGACATCCGAGCCGCCCATCGTGATCGTGGAACTGCCCGAGATCGCGACACTGGGCACGTTCGTCAGGTCGCCGGACAATGTCTTGACCGCAAGACCGGGGATCGTGCCGTTGACCGTGATCTCCAGGTGCGCGCTCTTGAGGGCCTTGGTGGCCTGGATGGACTGCTGCAGCAAACCCGGCGCGTCCGGGAGCGGCTCGGAGGGCTTCGAAGACGAGCAGCCCGCAAGGAAGAGGGCGGTGGCGGCGAAGACAGTGGCAAGGACGGCGAACATTCGGCGGCACGTCGGCATGAGTGCATCGTAGATGGTCGTGCCGACCCGGCCCCGTCGGCAAGGCCGGAGACGGCTTTCCGTGGTTGCCTCGGAGCGGCTCCGGATACCGGACGCGACCAGGGGTTTCCTGGTTGCGGGATGGAGGGCGGCCACGGTCGCACACAGGTCGGGTGTGGGGGCTAGATTGGGGCTCGTGTTCACCGGAATCGTTGAGGAACTGGGCGAAGTGGTCGGCAAGGACGAGCTTGCCGACTCCGCGCGTTTCGTCATCCGCGGTCCCGTGGTGACCGCTGACGCCCACCACGGTGACTCCATCGCGGTCAACGGTGTGTGTCTGACTGTCGTCGAAGTGATGGCCGACGGGCGGTTCAGCGCCGACGTGATGGCCGAGACACTGAACCGTTCGAGCCTGGCCGCCGTCCGGGTGGGCAGCCCGGTCAACCTCGAGCGGGCCGCCGCAATCAACAGCCGCCTCGGCGGCCACATCGTGCAGGGGCATGTCGACGGCACCGGACGGGTGATCTCCCGTACGCCGTCTGAGCACTGGGAGGTCGTCCGGGTCGCCCTGCCCGCTGAGCTGTCCCGATACCTCGTGGAAAAGGGCTCGATCACCGTCGACGGCGTCTCGTTGACGGTGTCGGCGCTCGGTGACGACTGGTTCGAGGTGTCGTTGATCCCGACCACGCTGGGTTTGACGACCCTCGGCCGCGCCGCCGTCGGAACGCCGGTGAATCTCGAGGTGGATGTGATCGCCAAGTACGTCGAGCGGCTGCTTGCCGAGAAAAATACTCCTACCGGCGAAAACAGCGACTAGCCTTCGTTTCGCGCGTACCTATACCGCGCCCGACGCCAGGTTGCCCGGCGATCAGGACCGATCCGCGCATAGAAATTTGCTGGTCTACAAACTAGAACACGTTGCATAGTGTCTGAGACACGTCGACGCAAACTGTCACATGCCGAATGCGCTGCTCGCAGGCCTACGACACTCTCGGTGGTACATCTCCTTGGCGGCAATGTCTACGGAGTGTTATGTTGCGGCAACTGCAAAGTGGTGGATGTCTCTACTGGCGCGAAGGTATGAGTCCCGCCACGTCTCACACGAGCAGGAGATTCGGTGGCAAAGAAGCGCGCGGGTCGCCACAGAAAGCAAGTGGCTCGTCACAGGAAACAGGCGGCTCGCAATGGGACGCGCGCGGCTCGCAACGGGGTTTTCGTAGCCGCGGTGGGGTTGGGCCTGGCGGTGGGCGCTGGGCAAGGCGTGGCCTCGGCCGCCACCGACGGCGGTTCGTCGGATTCCGGAGCGTCACCGCATTCAGCGGGTAATTCCGGGAGCAGTTCGGGCCATTCCGCGAGTTCCAACCACGCAAAGACTTCTAACCACGCAAAGACTTCTAACCACGCAAAGGTATCTGCCGGACCCGCGCGCGCTCGCTCGACGCGCAAGGCGTCAGAATCCGTCTCCAACAGGGGCCCCTCGTTGTCCGTCCGGTCGTCGGGCTCGGGCCGGGCTCTCGTGGCGGGCCGCAGGACGACGGGCACGGCCACCCAAGCGGCATCCTCGACGGGCCCTGCCGGTACGACCGACACACCGGCGTCGACGACTTCGACAACGACGGCAACCTCGACGGGCGCCGCAAGCACAACCGACACACCTGCGTCGACAACTTCGACAACAACAACCGCGACGGATGGCAGTACTACCGCGACCGTCCCCACCGGCGCCGCTGATTCGACCGACGGCACGGCTCTCGCAGCGTCCACCACCGACAACGCGCCTACGACGACGGTCGCCACCGATGGCACCCCGACGGAGTCGGCCACCTCCACCGATGCGACATCGACGGAGTCGACCGCTGCTACCGATTCGACCGACGCAGCGACGATCTCGACCGCCACAGCCACGTCGAAAGTCCGCACGCCCAAGGCTGCCGCTGCGGTTTCGTCGGAACTGGCCGCGCCGGCCGCCACTGCCGCGTCGACTGCGGCCGCTACCACGGCCGCCGCTACCGCCTCGGCCCAGCCGGACAACCAGGTTTTCCTGAGCGTCTTGGCCAGGGCGGTCAATCGGCTCATTGGCTGGCCCGGTACCCCGCACAACTTCGTCGCAGTGACCAACTACCAAATTGACCAGGCTCTCGACGCCGCCAACGATCAGCTCGACGCTCTCATTGCGAGTGCACCCGTGGGCAGTCCGGCGCGATGGCTTCCGGATTTCGTCAATATCCTGAGCTTCTGGGCTACCTCCGCGGTCCCCGGCTATTCGTTCACCGACAGCCTCAATGCGATGGGCGACTTCCTGAACCGGGTGGTGCCGCCCTTTAAAATCGTCTCCGGGGCGGACGCCCTGGGCGTGATCACGCCGTACAAGATCATGGCCGCTGCCGTAGCCGGGACAGCAACGGTATTGACAGACATGCTGAATGGCACCTATGACCCGGCCCAGTGGGAGATTGATGCCATCTACGTGACTACTGGGGCTACCGTCACCAGGGCTGACCTCACTAACCCCACCAGTCTCGAAACCAAGATCGCCGCGTCGGTGGTCCTGGGCCTTGGCGTTTATAGCAACCCGGAACAGGCGTGGGATACGGTGTTACCGACCTGGACCGCCGAGCAGGTCAATCCGTTCACGATCGTGACCTACGTCGCGCTGGTTGCCATGTACAAGCGGTTCCAGGAGATGGCCGCCCTACAGACCTTCACGACCAGTACTACGTACGAGAGTTGGATCTATACCATTGATTTGGGGAGCGCCAGCACGCGCTCGGAGTACGCGGCGGGATCGTTCCATGCGGTCGATGAGGACGGCCGCTCGGTGGACTTCCAGGTCTCGGATGGCGCGACATTCACCTCGGAGTGGGGGGCGTTGGTGACCATCAACACCTTCGACGGTGGATACACCTACACGGCCACGCTTCCCGGCGAAGCGTACTTCCACGCGGGAGCGGCCGGCGAGTCCGACACTGTAGACATACCGGTGACGTCCGCCGACGGCGCGCCCTACACGCTCACCTTCCAGATCAAGATCATCGATACGGTGAACAGCGCCCCGACGGTGTCCACCTCCGCGGGCAGTGCCGACGCGCTGGGCGTGGTGCGCGGGACCCTCTCCGGCAGCGACTCCGACGGTGACACGTTGACCTATTCGTTGGTTGACTCGTCGGTCAACGACCTGAGCGACAACTCCGCCTACACCACGAACGGCGGCACCGTCACCCTCGACTCGTCCACGGGCGCCTTCACCTATGTCTCGACGTCGACGGGTGGTAGCTCGGCTAGCTTCCAGGTGCAGGCGGACGACGGCCACGGCGGCCTCACCACGACGACGGTCACGGTGCCCAACACCACCTCCATCACCCCAGCCAACGTCGACACCTCGACGGTGGGCGTCGTCACCGGTTCGGTGCCGGCTCCGGCCGCCGACGCCGGAATGTTTAGCTACGCGCTGGGCACCGGTCCGTCGTATGGCACTGTGACGTTCGACCCGGCCACCGGCGCCTTCACCTACACACGGAATGCGGCGGGCCACACCGATCCGCTCGCCGACTCGTTCACCGTCATCGCCACCGACGCCAACGGCCGCACGGTCACTCTGCAGGTGCCCGTCCAGCCGACGGTAGCCAACACCGCGCCCACGATCACCCAGACCACGACCAATGTGGGTAGCACGGACCCGACGAAGTGGGGTCTGAACACGAGTACCTGGGCCCAGACGACCAGCGGCAAGATCACCACGACCGACGCCGACGGGGACACGCTCACCTACTCGCTGGTCGATCCCACTACCCACGCCGCCACCACGACCACCACCAACGGTGGCACGGTGACATTCGATTCCCAAGGAAACTACACATACACGATCACTAAGAACCAGGCGTACTTCCACGGTGCGGCGAAGATTGGTGCGAGCGGTACGGCGGTCAACGACTCATTCACTGTCGCGGTGAATGACGGCTATGGGGGCACGGCCTATACCACTGTCACCATGCCCATCTACGCATACAACACCGCGCCCACAATCAGCGGCACCCAGACCAACACCGGTTGGACTAAATTCCTCGGGATCAACTTACCTGTTGTCACTTCCATCAACATCCACGACGCTGAGGGCGACTTGTCTTCTATGCCTCAATGCGGCGGCACCGTCAGTGGGCCCTGCTACACCAAGACCGCGGGTACCTTCATCTGGACAGGCGACAACAGCGGGACGAGTAGTTGGAGTTCTACTTCCGGCCCGACATCGGTCACCCTGACCTTCTACGACGGTTACTACCACGTCACTAACGGTGTGGTGACCTCCATCCCAGAAAACACATGGGTGCTCTACAACAGCAACGGTAACGGCAACGCCGGTACTGGCCACAATTACTAGGCTGTTAGAGGGCTCCTCCACCTGGACTCGAACCAGAACCCTGCGATTCGCAGGGCTACCAGTCGTCCCATGGCGAGACAGCGGGATTTCATCCACAGTCCTCCCCGCGCGTCCGTTCTGTCACGTACGTGACACCGCCGGGTGAGTCAGATGGCCGCCCTGCCGCCTGGCCTGCAGATATCGGCGGTCGGGGTTGGTGGACCGCGACGGATCGGACCGCTGAGCAAGACGGGCAATAATCGGTCCGGCGCAGTGGTTCATACTGTGTGCAGCACTATCGGTTCGGACAACGGGCAGGCGACAACGATGACGAGGCTGGACACCGTCGAGAGGGCGGTTGCCGATATCGCGGCAGGAAAGCCGGTCGTCGTGGTCGATGACGAGGACCGCGAGAACGAGGGCGATCTGATCTTCGCCGCCGAGAAGGCGACACCCGAGCTGGTCGCGTTCATGGTCCGCTACACCTCGGGCTACCTGTGTGTGCCACTTGACGGTGCAATCTGTGACCGATTAGGCCTGCTGCCCATGTACGCGGTGAACCAGGACAAGCACGGCACCGCTTATACGGTCACTGTCGATGCGAAGCACGGCGTGGGAACCGGTATTTCGGCATCGGACCGGGCGACGACGATGCGGTTGCTGTCCGATCCGACGAGTGTCGTCGACGACTTCACCAAGCCGGGGCATGTCGTTCCGCTGCGTGCCAAGGACGGCGGCGTGTTGCGCCGCCCCGGCCACACCGAGGCTGCAGTCGACCTGGCCCGGTTGGCCGGGTTGCAGCCTGCGGGAGCGATCTGCGAAATCGTCAGCCAGAAGGACGAGGGCGCCATGGCCCAAACCGACGAGCTGAGGGTTTTCGCCGACGAGCACGGCCTGGCATTGATCTCGATCGCCGACCTGATCGAGTGGCGGCGCAAGCACGAGAAACACATCAAGCGGGTCGCCGAGGCGCGTATCCCGACCCGGCACGGCGAGTTCCGGGCGGTCGGATACACCAGCATCTACGACGAGGTCGAACACGTCGCGCTGGTGCGTGGTGATATCGCCGGCCCCGTGAATGACGGCCACGACGTGCTGGTCCGGGTGCACTCCGAATGCCTGACCGGCGACGTGTTCGGCTCGCGGCGATGCGACTGCGGCCCGCAGCTGGACGCCGCGATGGCGATGGTGGCCCGAGAGGGACGCGGGGTGGTGTTGTACATGCGTGGGCACGAGGGCCGCGGCATCGGTCTGATGCACAAGCTGCAGGCCTACCAGCTGCAGGACACCGGGGTCGACACCGTGGATGCCAACCTGGAGCTCGGGCTGCCGGCCGATGCCCGCGACTACGGCATCGGTGCCCAGATCCTTGTCGATCTTGGGGTGCGCTCGATGCGTTTGCTGACCAACAACCCGGCGAAGCGGGTCGGCCTCGACGGATACGGTCTGCACATCATGGAGCGGGTGCCGCTGCCGGTGCGGGCCAACGCCGAGAACATCCGCTACCTGATGACCAAGCGCGACCGGATGGGTCATGATCTGACCGGGCTGGACGATTTCGACGAGGCGGTGAAGCTGCCCGGCGATCTGGGCGGAGCGCTGTGAGCAGCGTGCGCGGAGCGCGCAGATGAGCGGAGGAACGGGCGTCCCGGCCATGCCGGAAATGGACGCCTCGGGTTTGAGCTTGGGCATCGTCGCCAGCACCTGGCACGACAAGATCTGCAATGCGCTTCTCGACGGGGCGCGCAAGGTCGCCGATGACTGCGGCGTCCCCAACCCGACCGTGGTGCGCGTGCTGGGTGCGATCGAGATTCCGGTCGTTGCGCAGGAACTCGCTCGCAGCCACGATGCCGTCATTGCCCTCGGTGTCGTAATCCGCGGCCAAACACCGCATTTCGACTATGTCTGCGATGCGGTTACCCAGGGCTTGACCCGGGTGTCGCTGGATGCTTCTACGCCTGTCGGGAACGGGGTGCTCACCACCAACAACGAGGAGCAGGCGTTGGACCGTGCCGGGTTGCCGGACTCCGCAGAGGACAAGGGTGCGCAGGCCGCGGCTGCGGCACTGTCCACGGCGCTGACGTTGCGGCACCTGCGCGGGGCATGACCGAGCGCGACGACGGCAGCCGGGACCCCGCCCGACAGGGCGAATGGGATGTCGTGCTGAGCCCCCGACTCACGCCCATATTCGCCTACTGTGCAGCCTTCGTGATCATCGCAGTCGGCGTCGCCGTCGGACTGCTGCTGAAGACGAAGTCCACCGGGGTTATCTTCCGGACCGCCGACCAGGTCGCTCTGGTCGGACTGGCCCTCATCCTGGCTGGGGCGACCCTGCTGCTGGCGCGACCGCGACTGCGGGTCGGACCCGCCGGTGTCGCGGTGCGCAATGCGCTTGGCTATCGGCTGATCCCGTGGAGTGAGGTCGTCGACGTGTCGTTTCCGGTCGGAGCGCGCTGGGCCCGAGTCGACCTGGCACACGACGAGTACGTGCCGGTGCTGGCCATTCAGGCCGTCGACCGGGAGCGCGCGGTGGCCGCGATGGACGCCGTCCGCAAGCTGACGGCGAGGTACCGGCCCGATATCAGCCGATCGTGACCGCCATCTGCACTTCCGAGCCCGGCGGTCCGGCGGGGACCTCAGCGAAGCCGACACGCTCGTAGACGGCCCATGCGGTGCGGTTCTCCGGTGCCACCCGAAGGGTTACCGTGCGTGCGCCGTGGCGTCGCGCCCAGTCCAGCACGGTGCTGACGAGCTCGTGGGCCAGCCCGCGTCCACGCACGTCAGGGTCTAGCCACAGCGAATAGAGGTAGACGGTGTCGGCGCTGTCCTGATGGGCGGCGACCAGGCCGACCGGACGCCCGGCGACCAGTGCCGCGAATTGCACGTTCTCGCGCAGCCGCCGACGCCAGTCGGCGGCGGTGAAACGCGCCTCGGCGAGGTACTGGCCGTCGGCCGTTCCGTAGGTGTCGGTGAGTGCGCGCAAGCGAAGCCGGGCAAACTGCTTCCAGTCCGACTCGGTGAGACGCGCGATTCGCGTCGGTGGTTCGCCGGCGGTAGGCACCTTCCGACGGTAGCCGAGAGCACCGGCTGCGGAGCCGGCCGGTTTTGCGGCAGTACTAACCTGAGAGCGTGCCTGATCCCGCGACGTACCGCCCGGCGCCCGGATCCATACCGGTCGAACCGGGCGTCTACCGGTTTCGGGATCCCCATGGACGGGTGATCTACGTCGGCAAGGCCAAGAGTCTGAGAAGCCGCCTGACGTCGTACTTCGCCGATATCGCCGGGCTGCATCCGAGGACCCGGCAGATGGTGACCACTGCCGCCAAGGTCGAGTGGACGGTGGTCAACACCGAGGTCGAGGCGCTGCAGCTGGAATACAACTGGATCAAAGAGTTCGACCCGCGGTTCAACGTTCGCTACCGCGACGACAAGTCCTATCCCGTGCTGGCTGTCACTCTCAACGAGGAGTACCCGCGGTTGTTCGTCTACCGCGGGCCGCGGCGCAAGGGTGTGCGCTACTTCGGGCCCTACTCGCATGCCTGGGCCATCCGGGAGACGCTGGACCTGTTGACCCGGGTGTTCCCGGCGCGCACCTGCTCAGCGGGAGTCTTCAAGCGGCACAGTCAGATCGAGCGTCCGTGCCTGCTCGGCTATATCGACAAGTGTTCGGCCCCGTGTGTCGGTCGGGTCAGCGCGGAGCAACACCGCAAGATCGTGCTGGATTTCTGCGACTTCCTGTCCGGCAAGACTGACCGCTTCGCCCGCGAACTGGAACACCAGATGAACGCCGCTTCGGCCGAGCTGGATTTCGAACGTGCGGCCCGGCTGCGCGACGATATCGCCGCACTCAAGCGGGCGCTCGAAAAACAGGCAGTGGTGCTCGGTGACGGCACCGACGCGGACGTGGTGGCATTCGCCGACGACGAGTTGGAGGCCGCGGTGCAGGTATTCCACGTGCGCGGCGGCAGGGTCCGCGGCCAGCGCGGCTGGGTCGTCGAAAAGCCCGGCGACCCTGGAGATTCCGGCCAGGCCCAGCTCGTCGAGCAGTTCCTCACCCAGTTTTACGGTGAGCAGGCCGAATTAGTCGGTGCCGCAGACGAATCCACCAACCCGGTTCCGCGAGAGGTGCTGGTGCCATGCCTGCCGCCCAACGCCGACGAGCTGGCGGACTGGTTGTCTGCTCTGCGTGGTTCCCGGGTGGTGCTGCGCGTGCCACGCCGGGGCGACAAGAAGGCCTTGGCCGAGACGGTGCACCGCATGCGCAGGGACGCCTTGCAGCAGCACAAGCTCAAGCGCGCGGGTGACTTCACCGCCAGATCTGCTGCGCTGCAGAACATGCAGGAGTCGCTCGGCTTGCGTGACGCCCCGCTGCGCATCGAGTGCGTCGACATCAGCCACGTCCAGGGCACCGACGTGGTGGCATCCCTGGTGGTGTTCGAGGACGGTCTACCGCGCAAATCCGACTACCGTCACTTCGCGATCCGGGAGGCCGCGGGTGAGGGCCGTTCCGACGACGTGGCCTCGATCGCCGAGGTGACCCGTCGGCGCTTCCTGCGTCACCTGCAGGATCAGCAGCACCCCAATGGACCGGCTGCTCGACCCGATGTCGCCGGCGTTGCGGCTCCGGTGTCCGATGTCGTCGGCGTTGCGGCTCCAGAGGGAAGGTCCCGCAAGTTCGCCTACCCGCCCAATCTCTATGTTGTCGACGGCGGCGCGCCGCAGGTCAACGCCGCGCAGGTGGTGCTCGACGAACTCGGTGTCACCGACGTCGCAGTGATCGGGCTGGCCAAACGGCTCGAGGAAGTCTGGGTGCCGGCCGAGCCCGACCCGGTGATCCTGCCGCGCAACAGCGAGGCGCTGTACCTGCTGCAGCGGGTCCGCGACGAGGCCCACCGGTTTGCCATCTCCTACCACCGCAGCAAGCGGTCCAAACGGATGACGGCCTCGGCGCTCGACTCGGTGCGCGGCCTGGGGGAGACACGGCGCAAGGCGCTGGTCACCCATTTCGGCTCGGTGGCCCGGCTACGGCAGGCCAGCATCGAGGAGATCACCGCGGTTCCCGGAATCGGGGCGGCAACGGCGGCCGCGGTACTGGAAGCGCTAGGTATGCCTGCGAATTCGCCCGGATCGGCCACATCGCAGGCGACGGTGAGCGATGATCGGACTGCTGAACAGGCATCGCGATGACAGACGACAGCACAAGAACCGGGGCGCCGACCCATGCCGTCGGCACGGATTCCGGAATCGACGTGGTGCTGGTTACCGGACTGTCCGGGGCCGGCCGCGGAACGGCGGCCAAGGTGCTGGAGGACCTGGGCTGGTACGTCGCCGACAATCTTCCGCCGGAACTGATCGCCCAGATGGTCGACCTGGGCCTGGCGGCGGGATCGCGTATCACCCAGCTGGCGGTGGTGATGGACGTGCGCTCGCGCGGATTCACCGGCGATCTCGACTGGGTACGCAGAGAACTGGCGACCCGCAACATCACACCGCGGGTGCTGTTCATGGAGGCCTCCGACGACATCCTGGTACGCCGCTACGAGAACAACCGGCGCAGCCATCCGTTGCAGGGCGATCAGACCCTGGCTGAGGGAATCGCCGCCGAACGGGCGATGCTGGCTCCGGTGCGGGCTTCGGCGGACCTGATCATCGACACCTCGACGCTGTCGGTGCGGGGGCTGCGGGAGAGTATCGAGCGGGCGTTCGGCGGCGAGACCGTCGCACACACCAGCGTGACCGTCGAGTCGTTCGGCTTCAAGTACGGACTGCCGATGGACGCCGACATGGTGATGGATGTGCGATTCCTGCCGAACCCGCATTGGGTGGACGAGCTGCGGCAGCAGACCGGCCAGCATCCGGCGGTTCGTGACTACGTACTGGGTCAACCCGGCGCCATGGAGTTCCTGCGGACCTACCATCAGCTGCTGAGCGTTGTCGTCGAAGGCTATCGCCGGGAGGGGAAGCGATACATGACCGTGGCCATCGGCTGCACCGGCGGCAAGCATCGCAGTGTCGCCATAGCCGAGGCGTTGGCCGGATTGCTGCAGAACAGCGAGCAGCTTTCGGTGCGCGTCCTGCACCGGGACCTGGGGCGGGAATGACTCAGCGCATCGTCGCACTCGGCGGCGGCCACGGTCTGTATGCGACGTTGTCTGCGGCTCGCCGGCTCACCCCGCACGTCACCGCCGTGGTGACCGTGGCCGACGACGGGGGTTCATCGGGGCGGCTGCGCTCGGAACTGGACGTCGTGCCGCCGGGTGATCTGCGAATGGCGGTGGCGGCCTTGGCATCCGACAGCCCCCACGGTCGACTGTGGGCCACCATCATCCAACACCGGTTCGGCGGCAGCGGAGCGCTGGCCGGACATCCGATCGGGAACCTGATCCTGGCCGGGCTCAGCGAGGTGCTCGCCGATCCGGTGGCCGCGCTCGACGAACTCGGTCGCATCCTTGGCGTCAAGGGCCGGGTACTGCCGATGTGCCCGATCGCTCTGCAGATCGAAGCAGATGTGGCCGGCCTCGAGAGCGACCCGAGGATGAGCCGGGTGATCCGGGGTCAGGTCGCGGTGGCCACCACGCCGGGGAAGGTGCGACGGGTGCGCCTGTTGCCCGGCGACCCGCCGGCGACCCGGCAGGCCGTCGACGCGATCATGGCGGCCGATCTCGTGGTGCTGGGACCGGGTTCGTGGTTCACCAGTGTCATCCCGCACGTCCTGGTGCCGGAACTGGCCGCCGCACTGAAATCCACCAGCGCGCGCCGCGCGCTGGTGTTGAATCTGGCCGCCGAGCCCGGTGAGACCGCGGGGTTCTCCGCCGAGCGCCATCTGCACGTGCTGACTCAGCACGCCCCGGGCTTCACCGTCCAGGACATCGTGGTCGACGCGGCGCGGGTCCCCTCCGACCGCGAGCGCGAGCAACTGCGGCGCACCGCCAGTCTGCTGGATGCGTCAGTTCAGTTTGCTGACGTGTCCAGACCTGGTACACCTTTACATGACCCGGCGAAGCTGGCCGCGGCGCTCGAAGGTGTACGCGTGCGGGGAGCGGTTCCCGCGACACCCACTGTTCCGACCGCTGCACCTGTGCCGGTCGAAGGAACGCGACAGGGGGACCCGACAAGGGGACCGAGCGGCAACCGACCGAGAGGTGACGACCCGTGGCGATGACTGCCGAGGTGAAGGACGAACTGAGCCGGTTGGTCGTCAGCTCCGTGAGCGCACGGCGTGCTGAGGTGGCCTCGCTGTTGCGGTTCGCCGGTGGTCTGCACATCGTGTCCGGCCGGGTGGTCGTCGAGGCCGAGGTGGACTTGGGCATCATCGCCCGGCGGCTGCGCAAGGACATCTACGACCTCTACGGCTACAACGCGGTCGTTCACGTGCTTTCGGCCAGCGGCATCCGCAAGAACACCCGCTATCTGGTGCGGGTGGCCAAGGACGGTGAGGCGCTGGCACGGCAGACCGGTCTGCTCGACCTGCGCGGCCGTCCGGTGCGCGGTCTGCCAGCCCAGGTTGTCGGCGGCAGCGTCGGAGACGCGGAGGCCGCGTGGCGCGGCGCATTTCTGGCGCACGGGTCGCTGACCGAGCCGGGGCGCTCGTCGGCACTCGAAGTCAGCTGTCCCGGGCCGGAAGCCGCGCTGGCGTTGGTGGGTGCGGCCCGTCGGCTCGGGGTGAGCGCCAAGGCACGTGAGGTGCGTGGGACCGACCGGGTTGTGGTGCGCGACGGTGAGGCCATCGGCGGGCTACTGACCCGGATGGGCGCCCAGGACACCCGGTTGACGTGGGAGGAGCGGCGGATGCGCCGCGAGGTGCGGGCCACCGCCAACCGGCTGGCGAATTTCGATGACGCCAACCTGCGCCGTTCGGCGCGGGCCGCGGTCGCCGCGGCGGCCCGGGTGGAGCGCGCCCTGGATATCCTCGGCGAATCGGTGCCCGAGCACCTGGCCTCGGCGGGCCAGCTGCGGGTCGAACACCGCCAGGCATCGCTGGAGGAGCTGGGCCGACTCGCTGATCCGCCGATGACGAAAGACGCTGTGGCGG
>Ga0210086_1000271_pt1 | contig 32528 bp, 26 predicted proteins | sample China_Galinas_PW_3_FD_184867 | JGI IMG/M metagenome (GOLD analysis project Ga0210086, IMG submission 184867) | Wetland microbial communities from San Francisco Bay, California, USA, that impact long-term carbon sequestration - China_Galinas_PWB_D2... | ecosystem: Environmental > Aquatic > Marine...
CTCAGCCGTGCGGATCGCCAGCGCGGTCGGCGCCGACACGGCGACGAGCACCGGCGCACCGATCATCGCCGCCTTCTGCACCAGCTCGACCGACAGCCGGCTGGTGAGGAGAATGATGCCCTCCTCGGTGTTCGCTGCGCGGCGAGCCAGGGCGCCGGCGAGCTTGTCGAGGGCGTTGTGGCGGCCGACGTCCTCGCGGAGCGCGACAAGGCCGCCCGAGCCGGTCCAGAAGCCGGCGGCATGAACGGCGCGGGTCTCCCGGTTCAGCGCCTGCCCGTGCTGAATGGCCGCCAGCGCATCGGCAATGGTGGCCGGAAGGATAACCGGACCCTTACCGACCGTCGGTAGGGGGCGCATCGCCTCGGCCAGCGATTCGATGCCGCAGAGGCCGCATCCGACCGGTCCGGCTAGCCGGCGCCGCCGCTCGGCCAGCCCCGCCGCGCGCGGCTCCGCAAGCCGCATGCGCAACTCGATGCCGATCTCGTCGGCGACGATCTCCAGCCCCTCGATCTCGTCGGGCCCGCCGACAATCCCCTCGGTGAGGCTGAAGCCGACGGCGAAATCCTCGAGGTCCGCAGGTGTCGCCATCATCACGGCATAGGAGGAGCCATCATAGCTGAAGGCGGTCGCCGTCTCTTCCGGCACCGCCCGCTCGCCGGCGGTGGCGACGCCGTCCTGCCAGGCTGCACTCCCGACGATGTGGACCGGCTTCGCCACCGAAGGTCACTCTGCCGGTTCGGCGACGGACGCTACGCGGCGGCTGACGCGGACCAACGCCTCGTATTGCTCCTGCCAGCCGGACGGTCCGTTCGACGGCGCAACCTGCACCGCGGTCACCTTGTATTCGGGGCAGTTGGTTGCCCAGTCCGAATAGTCGGTGGTCACCACATTGGCCTGGGTGTCGGGGTGATGGAAGGTGGTGTAGACGACGCCCGGCGCGACCCGCTCGGTGATTACGGCGCGCAGCGTCGTCTCGCCGACGCGGCTGGCGAGCTTCACCCAGTCGCCGTCGCGGATGCCGCGTTGCTCGGCATCGTGCGGATGGATCTCGAGGCGGTCCTCCTCGTGCCAGACCGTGTTGGCCGTGCGCCGCGTCTGGGCGCCGACATTGTACTGCGACAGGATGCGTCCGGTGGTGAGCAGGAGCGGGAAGCGTGGTCCGGTGCGCTCGTCGGTCGGGATGTATTCGGTGACGACAAAATGGCCGCGGCCGCGGACGAAGCCGCCGCTATGCATCACAGGCGTCCCCTCCGGCGCCTTCTCGTTGCATGGCCACTGGATCGAGCCGAGACGGTCGAGCTTGTCGAACGAGACGCCGGCGAAGGTCGGCGTCAGCCGGGCGATTTCGTCCATGATCTCCGACGGATGCGAATAGCTGAGCGGGTAGCCCACGGCGTTGGCGATCGCCAGCGTGATCTGCCAGTCCTCCATGCCCGATTTCGACGGCATCACCTTCCGCACCGGCTGGATGCGGCGCTCGGCATTGGTGAAGGTGCCGTCCTTCTCGAGGAAGGTCGAGCCGGGCAGAAAGACGTGCGCGTAGGCGGCGGTCTCGTTGAGGAAGAGGTCCTGAACAACGACGCATTCCATCGCAGCCAGACCCGCGGCAACGTGGCGAGTATCGGGGTCGGACTGGAGGATGTCCTCGCCCTGGATGTAGATGCCCTTGAACGAGCCGTCGACGGCGGCGTCGAGCATGTTGGGGATGCGAAGCCCCGGCTCGCTGTCGAGCGGCTTGCCCCACAGCGCCTCGAAGGTGGCACGGGTGGCATCCTCGGAGATGTGGCGGTAGCCGGGGAGTTCGTGGGGGAACGAGCCCATGTCGCAGGAGCCCTGCACGTTGTTCTGGCCGCGCAGCGGATTCACCCCGACACCCGGGCGGCCGATATTGCCGGTCGCCATGGCAAGGTTGGCGATCGCCATCACCGCGGTCGAGCCCTGGCTGTGCTCGGTGACGCCGAGGCCGTAGTAGAAGGCACCATTGCCGCCGGTGGCATAGAGCCGGGCGGCGGTGCGGATCGTCTCAGCCGGCACGCCGGAAACCTTCTCGACTTCCTCAGGACTGTTCCGCGGCTCGGCAACGAAGGCCGCCCAGTTCTGGAAGGCGTCCCACTCGCAGCGCTCGCGGACAAAGGGCTCGTCGACCAGCCCCTCGGCGACGACCACATGCGCCAGCGCGTCGAGGACCGCGACGTTGGTCCCGGGCTTCAGGGCGAGGTGATAGGCAGCCTCGACATGCGGCGTCCGCACCAGATCGATGCGTCGAGGATCGATGACAATGAGCTTCGCCCCCTCGCGCAGGCGCTTCTTCATGCGCGAGGCGAAGACCGGGTGACCGTCGGTCGGGTTGGCGCCGATGACCACGATGATGTCGCTCTGTTCGACCGAGTCGAAATCCTGGGTGCCGGCCGACGTGCCGAAGGTCGTCTTCAGCCCGTAGCCGGTCGGCGAGTGGCAGACACGGGCACAGGTGTCGACATTGTTGTTGCCGAAGCCGGCACGGACCAGCTTCTGGACCAGGAACGTCTCCTCGTTGGTGCAGCGCGACGAGGTGATGCCGCCGATGGCACCGCGGCCGTATTGTGACTGGATGCGCCTGAACTCGGAGGCGACGCGGTCGATCGCCTCCTCCCACGACACCTCGCGCCAGGGGTCGGTGATGTTCTTGCGGACCATCGGCTTGAGGATGCGGTCGCGATGGGTGGCGTAGCCCCAGGCGAAGCGCCCCTTGACGCAGGAATGGCCGCGGTTCGCCTTGCCGTCCTTGTAGGGCAACATGCGGACCACCTCGTCGCCGCGCATCTCGGCCTTGAACGCGCAGCCGACCCCGCAATAGGCGCAGGTGGTCACCACCGAATGCTCAGGCTGGCCGATGTCGATGATCGACTTCTCGGTCAGCGTCGCCGTCGGGCAGGCCTGGACACAGGCGCCGCAGGAGACGCATTCCGACTGGAGGAAGGGCTCCTCCATGCCCGGCGAGACGACCGAACCGAAACCACGATTGGCGATGGTGAGGGCGAAGGTACCCTGCACCTCCTCGCAGGCGCGCACGCAGCGGGAGCAGACGATGCACTTCGACGGATCGTAGGTGAAATACGGGTTCGACTCGTCCTTGGCGGGCGCCGGATGCTTGTCACCCTCGTAGCCGTAGCGGACCTCGCGAAGACCGACTGCGCCAGCCATGTCCTGCAGCTCGCAGTCGCCGTTGGCGGCGCAAGTGAGACAATCAAGCGGGTGATCGGAGATGTAGAGCTCCATCACGCCACGGCGGAGGCGCTTCAGCCGCTCGGTCTGGGTGCGGACCACCATCCCTTCGGCGACCGGTGTGGTGCACGATGACGGCGTGCCCGCCCGCCCCTCGATCTCGACCAGACAGAGCCGGCACGAGCCGAACGCCTCCAGCATGTCGGTCGAGCAGAGCTTCGGGATCGCCGTTCCCATTTCCATCGCGGCGCGCATCACCGACGTGCCTTCCGGCACGGTGACCGGCGACCCGTCAATGCTGAGCGTCACCAGCGCCTCGCTCTTCGCGCGCGGCGTGCCGTAGTCGATTTCGTGGACGAGGGACATGGCCGTTCCTCCTAGTGCGCCCCTGCGGGCTCAGGCACCAGCCCGAAATCTTCCGGGAAATGCCTGAGCGCACTCATCACAGGATAGGGCGCAAAGCCGCCAAGGGCACAGAGCGAACCATATTTCATCGTCTCGCAAAGGTCTTCGAGCACGGTGATGTTTTTCCTTCGCTCGATGCCGTTCCGGATGCGGTCGACGGTTTCGACGCCACGGGTCGAGCCAATCCGGCAGGGCGTGCACTTGCCGCAGGATTCGAAGGCGCAGAATTCGAGCGCAAAGCGCGCCTGCCGGGCCATGTCGACGGTATCGTCGAAGACGACGATGCCGCCATGGCCAATCAGCCCGTCGTGCGCCGTGAAGGCTTCGTAGTCGAACGGCGTGTCGAACAGGGCGCGGGGGAAATAGGCGCCGAGCGGACCGCCGACCTGGACCGCGCGCACCGGCCTATCGTTCCAGGTGCCGCCGCCAATGTCGTCGACCAGCTCGCCGAGCGTCAGGCCGAAGCCGGTCTCGAACAGGCCGCCATATTTCACCATGCCGGCGAGCTGGATCGGCATGGTGCCGCGCGAGCGGCCGAAGCCGACATCGGCGTAGGCGCTTGCCCCCTCCTGCAGGATGAATGGCGCGGCGGCAAACGTCAGCACGTTGTTGACCACGGTCGGCCGGCCGAAGGCGCCCTTGTGGGCCGGCAGTGGCGGACGGGCGCGCACCACGCCCCGCTTGCCCTCGAGGCTTTCGAGCATCGCCGTCTCCTCGCCGCAGACGTAGGAGCCGGCGCCGACGCGGATCTCGATGTCGAAGCCGAAGCCGGAATCGCCGACATTGTCGCCAAGCAGGCGTGCGCGGCGGGCGGCAATGAGGGCCGCTTCAAGCGTGCCGATGGCGTCGGGATATTCCGAGCGCACATAGATGAACCCCTTGGAGGCGCCGGTGGCAAAGCCGGCGATCGTCATCCCTTCGATCAGGACAAAGGGGTCGCCCTCCATGATCATGCGGTCGGCGAAGGTGCCGGAATCGCCCTCGTCGGCATTGCAGACGACGTACTTTTGCCCTGCTGGCGCTTCGGCGACCGTCCGCCATTTGCGGCCGGTGGGGAAGCCGGCGCCGCCGCGGCCGCGGAGGCCGGATGCCTCGATCTCGGCGACGGTCGCCTCCGCGCCGAGCGAGAACGCTCGCGCCAGCCCCTCGTACCCGCCCCGTGCCTGATAGTCGGCCAGCGCCAGCGGGTCGATGATGCCGCAGCGGGAAAAGGTGAGCCGTGTCTGGCGCTTCAGCCAGGGTATCTGTTCCGTCTCGCCAAGCCTCAGCGCATGCTCGCCGCCGTTGAGGAAGCCGGCGTCGAAAAGCGCGTCCACGTCATCCGCCTGCACCGGACCGTAAGCGATACGGCCGGCAGGCGTCTCCACCTCGACCACCGGCTCGGCCCAGTAGAGGCCGCGCGACCCCGTGCGGACGATGTCAACGGCAATCTCGCGGTCGCGGGCGACTGACGCCACCGCCTCGGCGACCTCATCGGCCCCCACCGAAACGGCTGCTGAATCTTTCGCCACGAAAATGCGGGCCGCCACGGCGTACCTCCCACGGCGCATTCCCCCGCGCCTTGAAATGCAAGCTAAGCCGCTGACCCTGCTTGTCAATGTTGCAACGGCGCGGCGCTCGGGAGTTTCACCGCCAGAGCAGGCTCCACGGCCCCGCCTCCCGTTTGTCCCCAACCGGCCGCGGCATTTATTAATTCCAATTGCATTAACATTTGTTAGCGCCCAGTATGGGTCTCGTCTGGGACCAGGGTCACCGAACGGATGGCGCTCAGAGGCACGAACCAGGAAATAGGCCGGCCGTACAATCGGCGGATCGTGCTCGAGACAATCCGCCTGCATGGGCCCATCACCCGCGCCGACATTGCCAAGCGTGTCGGCCTCACCATCCAGACCGTCGCCACCATCATCCGGGAGCTCGAGGAGAAGGGCTTCCTGCTCGCCCGGCGCACGGCACCGAAGGGACGGGGCTCCCCGGCAAGCACGCTCGCCATCGACCCGGAAGGCGGGTTCGCCATCGGCGTCCACGTCACGCCGCTCGGGCTGGAAGCGGCGCTGATCAACCTCGCCGGCGAGGTGATCGGCCACGACACGTGCGACCTGCCGCGGGTCGACCCGGACACCGCCTTTCATCAGATCGAAGTGCTGGTCGAACGGCTGGCGGGTCTCAGGCCGACGGGACGGATGCTCGGAGTCGGCATGGCGATCCCCGGACCGTTTGGCGTCGAGTCGATGAGCTTCGTCGGCCCGACGACGCTCGAAGGCTGGAAGGACGTGCCGGTCCGCGACCGGCTGGCGGAAGCGACCGGCCTCCCCGCCTTCATCGAGGTCGACCTTGCAGCCGCCGCCCACGGCGAGCAGCTCTACGGCCTCGGCAACAAGTTCCGCGACTTCTACTACCTCTATTTCGGCGTTGGCCTCGGCGGCTGCATGGTCCACGACGGTCTGGCTCTCCGCGGCGCCTGGAGCAATGCGGGCGAGATCGGCCACATGCCGGCGGTACCCGGCGGCGACCTTTGCCCGTGCGGCAATCGCGGCTGCCTGGAGCGCTATGTGTCGCTCGAGGCCTACGAGCGGTGCGTCAAGGCAATCGGCGAGGCGGCGTGGCTCGCGGAGGCGGCGCCGATCTTTCGCTCCGCCGTGGTGACGATCGAGAACCTGTTCGATCCGGCGACCATCATCCTCGGCGGGCTCGCCCCCGACCACCTGCTGACCGGCCTGATCGCCGCCGCCTCGCCGCTTCCCAATTCCGTGTCGGCGCGGGGCAACCGCAAGATCCCGCGGCTGATGCCGTCCGCCGCCGGCCAGGACGCCGTGCTCCGCGGCGCGGCGGCGCTTGCCGTCTCCGGCGTCCTGTCGCCGCGCTTCGGCATCATGTTCAGCCAGAACAGCACCCGCATCGATCGCGATCCCATGGTTCGTGGCGGCAACGACGCGAGGGCAGCATGACAGACACGACGCCCCTCCTCCGGCTCGAGAACATCCGCAAGAACTTCGGCGCCATCGAAGCGCTGCGCGGGGTCAGCTTCGACGTCAATAGCGGCGAGGTCGTCGCGCTCTTGGGCGACAATGGCGCCGGCAAATCGACGCTGGTCAAGATCATTGCCGGAGGACTGGATGCCACGTCGGGACGGATAATCCTCGACGGGCAGGAGCAACGCTTCAATTCCCCGGCCGAGGCCAAGGCAGCGGGCATCGAGACCGTCTACCAGGACCTGGCGCTCTGCACCAATGTCGATGTCGTCGCCAATTTCTTCATGGGCCGCGAGCTCACTCGCAAGGTCCTCGGCATCCCGATCCTCAAAGAGCGCGACATGGAAGCAGAGACCGCCAAGGCGATCGCCGCTGGCGGCACCGAGATTCCGTCGCTCCGCGTCAATGTCGAGCATCTGTCCGGCGGCCAGCGCCAGGCGATCGAGCTCAACCGCTTTATTCATTGGGGCGGCAAGCTCGTTCTTCTCGACGAGCCGTTCGCCGCGCTCGGCGTCGAGCAGACTCGGCGCGGCATCGAGATGGTCGAACGCGTCCGCCAGCGGGGGATCGGCGTGATGATCATCACCCATGTCATGGCCCAGGCCTTCGCGGTCGCCGACCGCATCGTCGTCCTGCGCCACGGAATTGTCGCCGGTGACCTTGCGACTTCTCAAACCAGCCCCGACGAAGTCGTCGGCATGATCACCGCCGGCATTGAACGCGTTGGAAAGGGGCTGGCAAACCAACCAGAAACGGGAGCAGCAACATGAAAACTCTATTGCGTTCCGTGACGGGTGCGATCCTCGCGGTCGTGCTCGCCGCAACGGCGATAACCGCCGCCGCGGCCCAGGAGATGAAGGGGAAGATCTACTATCTGGTGCCGACTCTGCTCGATGAGTTCCAAACCGCTTCGGTCGACGCCATTACCCAGTTCATGAAGGACGTCGGCTACGAAGTGGTCTCCCTCGACGCCCAGAACCGCACCGACCTGCAGCTCAACCAGATCGACGACGTGGTCCAGCTGAAGCCGGCTGCGGTGATCCTTGCCGCGGTCGATTTCGACGCCGCCAAGACCGGCATCGAGAAGATGCGGGCGGCCGGCATCCCGGTCATGATCTTCGACCGGCAGATCACCTCGACCCCGTCGGACCTCACATCGGTGGCCGGCACGGTCGAGATCGGCCACACCGCCGCCGATGAAATCAGCCGTCTCCTCAAGGAGAAGTACGACGGCACGGTGAAGGGCAAGGTGCTGCAGATCCTCGGCGACCCGGGCGACCCCTACACCCTCGACATCCAGAAGGGCTTCGAGGAGAAGATGGCCGCCTATCCGGACGTCACCATCTTGAGCCACGCCGCCATGCAGTGGGCGGCGGACAATGCGGGAAGCATTGCCCAGGATCAGATGCTCGCCAATCCCGACATCGACCTGATCTTCGTCCACGCCGCCCACCTCGCCGTCGCGGTCGCCGCGGTGCTCGAGGCGCAGGGCAAGAAGCCCGGCGAGGTCATGCTGGTGTCGTCGAACGGCGCCCCGGTCGGCCTCGACCTCATCCGCAAGGGATGGGAACAGGTGGAGGTCGAGCAGCCGCTGTTTGCCCAGGCGGCGGCGCTCGCCATGTTCGCCGACAAGGTGGTCAACAAGGAAGAGATCAAGCCGGGCACCTATGACGTGACCGGCCTTCCCTCGGTGCTGACCATCGAAGCGTGGGGTCCGAACATCAAGATCCCCGGCGCGGCGATCACCAAGGACAACGTGGATGACCCGAAGTTCTGGGGCAACATGAAGCCGCCGTCCGCGCCGATCACGCCGGTCCAGTAAACGGTCTCACCCTTGCGCGCGGGGGCGTCACGGCCCCCGCGCCACTTCTGAAGCGCCAGCCATGACCACCGAAACCGCCACCGCCAGCACCGCCCCGGCCATCGGCCCCCGCGCCCGCGCGATTCTCGAATTCGTTCTCGACAATCTCGTGTGGATCATCCTGGTCGCCGTGCTTGCGGCGTTCTCGGCGACGATCCCGCAGTTCCTGCAGATCGGCATCTTCCTCAACATCCTGCAGAACTCGACCTTCATCGGCATCATCGCGGTCGGTCTGTCGTTGACCCTGATCTCCGGACACATGGATCTGTCGATCGAGTCGGTGATGGCGCTGGCGGCGATGGTCGTCTCACTGGCGTTCGGCACCGGCGGCGCCGGCGGCGGACTGGTACTCGAGCCGTCGTGGCTCTATTTCCCGGTCTCGCTGCTGATGGCGCTGGCAGTCGGCGCGATCATCGGCACGCTGAACGGGGCGCTCGTCGTGCGCCTCGAAATCAACGCCTTCATCGTGACGCTCGCCTCCTATATCTGGGCACGCGGCCTGGTCGTCGCGCTGTCGGGGGGCCGTTCGGTCTATGGACTTCCCGACGCCATGCGGGTGATGGCGGTCGACCAGATCCTCGGCATCCCGCTCCTCGCCTGGATGCTGATCCTCGTCTACGTGGTCTTCGCGTTCATCCTCATCAAGACGCCCTTCGGCCGCCACCTGATCATGATCGGCGGCAACGCGACGGCGACCTACCGGGCCGGCATCCGCGTCGGCGCGATCGTCATGGCGGCATTCATCCTCTCCGGCATGCTCGCCGGTCTCGCCGGCTGGCTGCTCGCTTCGCGGACCGCCGGCGCCACCGCCAATCTCGGCATCGGCATGCTGTTCCAGGCCTTCGCCGCGGTGGTGATCGGCGGCGTCAGCCTGAAAGGTGGCCAGGGCCGCCTGTCGGGCGTCTTCGCCGGCGTCTTGCTTCTGTCGTCGATCCAGACCGCCATCAACGTGATGGGCATGCCGCCCCACTACACGATGATGATCCAGGGCGGGCTGGTGCTTGCCGCCGTGGTGCTCGACACGATCAAGAACGGAATCCGGCGGCGCTATCTCTAAGGAAACGGGGGAAGTCAGGGAATGGCAGGGCGGCTCGACGGCAAGACGGCGGTCGTCATCGGCGCGGCGCGCGGCATCGGCGAGGGAATCGCCGCGCGCTTCGTCGAGGAAGGCGCCACGGTCGTCATCGGCGATACCGAGGTCGAGGCCGGCGAGGCCACCGCCGAGCGCCTCGGCGCCCGGTTCGTCGAAACCGACGTCACCCGGCAGGCCGATGCCGAGCGCATCGTCGTCGCCGCCCTCGACACCTCCGGCCACCTCGACATCATGGTACAGAACGCCGGCATCTACCCGTGGACCCTCATCGAAAGGACCAGCCCCGAAGAATGGGATCGGGTGATGGCGGTCAATCTCAAGGGAACCTATCTCGCGGCTCTCGCCGCATTGCCGCCGATGAAGGCGCAGCGCAGCGGCCGCATGATCTTCACCTCGTCGATCACCGGACCGCGCGTCACCAGTCCCGGCCACGGCCACTACTCGGCGACCAAGGCCGGCATCAACGGCTTCATCAAAGCCGCCGCCCTGGAATTCTCCGGTTACGGCATCACCGTCAACGGCGTCGAGCCGGGCAACATCCTCACCGAGGGGATGAAGGCCCACCGCAGCGCCGCCTTCATCCAGTCGATGGAGGATGCGATCCCGCTCGGCCGGCTCGGCACGCCGCGCGACATTGCCAACGCGTTTCTCTTCCTCGCCTCCGACGAAGCCGACTACATCACCGGCACCACCATCGTCGTCGACGGCGGGCAGATCCTTCCCGAGGGCGCCGACTTCCGTCTCAATCCGGACTGATAACCATGACCATCACCGACTACTTCACCTTCGAGCCGGTCGGCGACCGGATCGCTGATCTCGAGACGCCGGTGCCGGTGATCGACATCGACATCGTCGACCGCAACCTCAAGCGCTGGCAGGAGCGCTGCGACAAGTTCGGCATCGGCAACCGACCGCACATCAAGACCCACAAGCTGGCGCCGCTCGCCCGCTACCAGGTCGCGCTGGGCGCCATCGGGGTGACCGTCCAGAAGCTTGGTGAGGCCGAGGTGATGGCCGATGCGGGGATCGACGACCTGCTCCTCACCTTCAACATCGTCGGCGCGGCAAAGCTGAAGCGGCTCGCCGACCTTGTCCGGCGCGTCACCATGACGGTGGTCGCCGACGACTCCGCCGTCGTCAAAGGCCTCGGCGAGGCCGGCCGCATGGCGGGACGCGACCTGTGCGTTCTGGTCGAATGCGACACCGGCGCCAAGCGAAACGGCGTGCAGACGCCGCAAGCCGCCGCAACCCTTGCTCGTGGTATCGACGCCACGCCCGGCGTCACCTATAGCGGCCTGATGACCTATCCGGCGCCGGGCACCCGCCTCGCCGCGGCGGCGTTCCTCACCGAGGCGCGCGACCTCATCGCCGGGGCCGGGCTCGAAACAGAAGTCGTCAGCACCGGCGGCTCGCCGGAGATGTGGAGCGACGAGGGTCTCGGCATCGCCACCGAGTACCGCGCCGGCACCTACGTCTATTTCGACCGCTCGCTCGTCGCCCGTGGCACCTGCGGCTGGGACGATTGCGCCCTCACCGTGCTGGCGACCGTCGTGAGCCGGCCGACTTCGGAACGCGCGCTGATCGACGCCGGCTCGAAGGCACTGACCATGGACCTTCTCGGCCTCAAGGGCTACGGCGTCGTCCACGCCCTGAACGACGCGCCGCTCTATGACCTCAACGAAGAGCATGGCTACCTCGACATCTCGCAACTTGAAGTGAAACCCGAAGTTGGCGATCTCGTCCGGGTGACCCCGAACCACGTCTGCCCGGTCACCAACCTGTTCGACAAGGTGGTGTTCGTGCGCGGCGATGAGGTGCTCGGCGCCGTCAAGGTCGACGCGCGCGGCGCCGTGACTTGACCATATACGCGCGCCGCGGGGTTCCGACCGTCATCAACGCGGCGGGCACTTTGACGCGGCTCTCCGGCGCGATCATGCGCCCCGAGGTCCCTGCGGCAATGGCCGAGGCGGCCGCGGCACCGGTCGACATGGCGGTCCTGCAGGCCCATGCCTCCGACGTGATCGCGGCAGCGACCAGTGCCGAGGCCGGGTACGTCACCTCCGGCGCCGCGGCGGGACTGCTGGTCGGCACGGCAGCCTGCGTCACCGGACTCGATGCGTCAGCCATGGCCAGGCTTCCCGACGTCACCGGGCTGAAGGACGAGGTGGTCGTCGCCCGCAGCCAGCGCAATGGCTACGACCACGCGGTCCGGACGGTCGGGGTGAGGCTGGTCGAAGTGGGCCTGCCGGACCGCGCCTCAGGCGCCGGGGTGCGGGACGCCGAGCCGTGGGAATACGCCGCGGCGATCGGCGACAAGACAGCAGCGGTATTCTATGTCGCCAGCGGCGATACGCGACCGCCACTCCGCGCCGTCGTCGCCGTCGCCCACGCGGCGGGCGTCCCGGTGATGGTAGATGCCGCGGCCGAACTGCCGCCGCAGGCGAACCTCAAGCGGTTCATCGCCGAGGGCGCCGATCTCGTCGTCTTCTCAGGCGGCAAGGCGATCGGCGGGCCGCAGGCCTCCGGCATTCTCTGTGGCCGGCGCGACCTGATCATGGCAGCGGCTCTCCAGCACCTCGACATGGATGTGATCGCGGAGTTCTGGGCGCCGCCCGCGCGGCTGATCGACAGGGACCGCCTTGGCGGTCTGCCGCGCCAAGGCATCGGCCGCCCGTGCAAGGCGGGCAAGGAGGAGATCATCGGTTTGCTCACGGCGCTGGAGCTGTTCGTCGCAGAAGGCGACGCCGCGCGCCATGCCCGCTGGCTGGCCGATGCGCGGATCATCGCAGATGGCCTGGCTGGCGCGCCCGGCGCCGAGCCGACTCTGGTCGGTCACGACGATATCGGCGTGGTCCCCAAGGTCACGCTGCGCTTTCCGCGCGGCCAGCAGGCACGCGCTGCTGAACTGATCCGCACGCTCCTTCGCCACGACCCTGCGATCCATGTCGATGCCAGCGAGCACGAACGGGGCATCGTCACCTTCAACCCGATGTGCCTCCGCCCCGGCGATGCGGCAATCGTCGTGCGCGCCGTCTCGACCGCGCTTGGTTAGCCCTCCGCGGCTGCCCGGTGGGTCAAGCGTTCCGCCTGGGAAGCGACCTGCGGCGCCAGAGCGGATTTCACAAGGGTTCGGCGCACGAATCCGGCTAATATTGGTGGGTTTTCCGCAGGTGAACCGCCCCGGGTTGATCGGAGGCTCCAACTCTTGAGAAGGTGGAGCCATGACGAGCAAAACGACAAACAAGTTCTCTCCCGAGGTCCGCGCCCGTGCGGTGCGGCTGATTTTGGATCACGAAGGCGAGCACACTTCGCGCTGGGCAGCGGTGACGTCGATTGCCGCAAAGATCGGCTGCTCGGCAGCGTCTCGCAAAGGGTGATCAGTCTGGCGCCGTTACCCTTCACCGTCATCCCGTAGGGTATTTTGGTCGGGCTGCCGGACCCGCAAGGTACGCGCGTCCGGGCTGGACACGAAACGCGTGGAGCGGGTGATGGGAATCGAACCCACGACATACAGCTTGGGAAGCTGTCGTTCTACCACTGAACTACACCCGCGCCGCTGCCATTGATCAGCGCCACCCCGCCCGAAGTCAAGAGCCTGCCGCACGGCCCCGGTCGCGCGCTCAGCGAGGGCGATGGCTAAAATTCGATGCTTTTCCGCAAGCCGATCTTGATCGGAATGCGCTTCACTCGCCACCAGCGAGAAGGGCGGGCGGGGCAGTCCCGCCTCCCGGACGAGGCGTCGGGAGCCATGTTGCGCGTACGGACCTATCTTGCCGCCAGTCCGATCGACGGGATCGGACTTTTTGCCGCCGAGCCGATCCCGCGCGGGACGATCGTGTGGAAGCTCGACGAGCGCTTCGATCGCGCCTACGACCTCCACGACATCCCGGCGGACGACAGGCTCCTCCACGACATGCTCGCTCGCTACGGCTACCGGATTTCGGAGGCGCCCGTCGTGATCCTTTGCGGGGACGATGCCCGCTTCATGAACCACTCTGCCGTTGCCAACACCGACGAGATCGGCGAGATGACCATCGCCGTCCGCGATATCCCAACCGGCGAGGAGATCACCTGCGACTACGCCAAGTTCGACTACGGCTTCGCCGAGCGCGACTTCATCCTGAACACGACCGCGAGGGGAGGCAGAGCGGCGGCTTAACCGACGCGGAAGTGCTTCGACAGCTTCAGGCCCTGCGCCTGATAGTGCGAGCCGATCCCTTGCCCGTACAAGACCCGCGGTCGCTCCAGCATCCGCTCGTAGACCAGCCGCCCCACCGACTGGCCGTGCTCGAGGATGAAGGGGATCTCGTGGCTGCGCACTTCGAGCACCGCCCGGCTGCCGGCGCCGCCTGACTCGGAGTGGCCGAATCCCGGATCGAAGAAGCCCGCATAGTGGACGCGGAACTCGCCGACCAGCGGATCGAAGGGCACCATCTCGGCCGCGTAGTCGGGCGGCACGTGCACTGCCTCGCGCGACACCAGAATGTAGAACTGGTCGGGGTCGAGGACGAGCTCCTTGCGGCCGTGCGTGGTGAGCGGGTCCCAGAACTCAAGCATGTCATAGGCGTCGCGGCGGTCGACGTCGATCAGACCCGTGTGGCGCTTGGCCCGGTAGCCGACGATGCCGCCCTCGCCGCCAAGGTCGATGGAGAGCATGACGCCGTCGGCAAGGTGCAGTTCCCCATCGACAAGGGGCGTCTGTGCATGAAGCGCCGCGAGCGCCGCGTCATCCAGCCGGGCATGGCCGCGCCGGAAGCGGATCTGGGAGAGCCGCGAGCCGGCGCGCACGATCACGGGAAAGGTGCGCGGGCTGATCTCGAGATAAAGCCGCCCCGCATAGCCGGCGGGAACCGTGTCGAACTCGCGGGCGCGGTCGGTGATCACGCGGGTGAACACGTCGAGCCGGCCGGTCGAGGATTTCGGGTTGGTCGCCGCGGCGATGTCGGCCGGCAGCGCCAGCTCTTCCATCAGGGGAACGATGTAGACGCCGCCGCTCCGCCCAGGCTCGAGCAGCGCGCCGGAGGTGAGGTCGATCTCGTGCAGCTTCAGCGCCTCGATACGCTCGGCAACCGTCCTGCCCGGGCCGGGCAGGAAGCTCGCCCGCACCCGGTAGGCGATCGGGCCGAGCCTCAGGTCGAGGCTCGCCGGCTGAACCTGGTCGGCATCGAAAGGCTTCGGCACGCGGATCTTGCCCGCGTCGGCCAGCGCGGCGATCCTGTGCGCCGGCAGTATCCCGCTCGGTTCGTCCGCGACCATCGCCCCCTCTTGCCCTTCGCGGCCCGAGGCTTAGCCGATGTGGCGATTGACGCCAAGCTCGAAGCCGACTAAGACCAAACATCGTCCGTGGTCATTTGAGCCGGCCGGCTTGCAGCCACGTAAAACAAATCGCTAAAAGGCCGGAGGGGCAAGCACCCGACCCGGCCACACGGCCGGGTTTTTTGTTGGAGCGGTGCAATGGCGAAACGCGCGAAGAAGACATCGAGGGTCCTCGGCCCGGCGACCACCCTGGTGCATGGCGGGATCGAACGCTCGCAGTTCGGCGAGACATCGGAGGCAATCTTTCTCACCCAGGGCTACGTCTACACGACGGCCGAGTCGGCCGAGGCCCGCTTCAAGGGCGACGACCCCGGCCACGTCTATTCGCGCTATTCGAACCCCACCGTTTCCATGTTCGAGGACCGCATGCGCCTGATGGAGGGCGCAGCAGCTGCCCGCGCGACGGCGACCGGCATGGCGGCGGTCAACACGGCGCTGATGGCCTCGCTGTCGGCCGGCGACCACGTAGTGGCGGCGAAGGCGCTGTTCGGCTCGTGCCGCTACATCATCGAGGACCTTCTCCCTCGCTTCGGCGTCAAGTCGACGCTGGTCGACGGCAACGACCTCGCGCAATGGAAGAAGGCAGTGCGCAAGGGCAAGACCAAGGCGCTCTTTCTCGAGAGCCCGACCAATCCGACTCTCGACATCATCGACATCGAGGCCGTCGCCGACATCGCCCACAAGGCCGGCGCCCGGCTGATCGTCGACAATGTGTTCGCCACGCCGCTTCTGCAGAAGCCGCTGACGCTCGGCGCCGACGTGGTCGTCTATTCGGCGACCAAGCACATCGACGGCCAGGGCCGTTGCCTCGGCGGCGTCGTGCTGGGCGACGAGGAATTCATCGACAAGGTGCACACGCTCCTCAAGCACACCGGCCCGAGCATGAGCCCGTTCAACGCCTGGGTGCTTCTGAAGGGCCTTGAGACGCTGCCGCTCCGGGTGGAGCGTCAGGCGGCCTCGGCGGCGATCCTCGCCGACCGCATCGCCGCTCATCCGGCGGTGGCCCGCGCCCTCTATCCCGGCCGGGCGGACCATCCGCAAGCGACGCTGGCGGCGCGTCAGATGCAGAGCGGCTCGACGCTGATCGCCATCGAGGTCAAGGGCGGCAAGAAGGGCGCCTTCGCCGTGTCGAACGCACTCCGGATCGTCTGCCTCTCCAACAATCTCGGTGACGCCAAGAGCCTGGTCACCCACCCGTCGACCACCACCCACCAACGGCTGACGGAAGAGGCCCGGCAGGAGCTCGGCATCTCGCAAGGGTTGCTCAGGCTCTCCGTCGGGCTGGAGGATGTCGTGGACCTGTGGAGCGACATCGAACAGGCCCTCGACCAGGCGCTCTGATAAGGGCCTGTTGCTCAACTCGGGCACTGCGCGCCCCGCGTGCTTCGAGGCGCGCTTCGCGCGCACCTCAGCATGAGGACGTTTGTTTATATGAAGCACAAACTTACCTCATCCCGAGGAGCGAGGGCGGAGCCCGAGCCTCGAAGGACGCAAGGCAGCTGCACGGCTTTCCAATCGTCTTTCACCACGAATCCGGGAGGAGAGGAAAACGCCGCACGGCACTGCGATTGACGCGACATTGGCGCCCGGCTTTATTGGCCGGGGCCAGGAGGGTGCATGTACCGAGCAACGACCCGCCAGATTCAGGTGACGGTGGAGCCGAACTTCATCGAGGCGGAATCGTCGCCGGACGACCGCCGCTACTTCTGGGCCTACAGCATCGAGATCGCCAATCTCGGCGACGAGGTGGTTCAGCTCCGCTCGCGTCACTGGCGGATCACCGATGCCAACGGCCACACCGAGGAGGTGCGCGGGGCGGGGGTTGTCGGCAAGCAGCCGGTGCTGAAGCCGGGCGACACCTTCTCCTACACCAGCGGCTGTCCGCTGAGCACAAGCTCCGGCATCATGGTCGGCAGCTATCAGATGCAGAACATCGAGGGCGAGTTGTTCTCCATCGCCATCCCCGCCTTCTCGCTCGACGTTCCCGACCAGCAGAAGGTCGTCAACTGATCCCGCCCGGTGCGGAGTCGACTGCCCGGAAGGCGAGCACGCTCGCCCGTTTCGGACTCGGCGAGGCGGACCTCCTCGGCGCCGGCTCCGAATCCTGGGTCTACGCCCTCGACGCGAAGCGGATCCTGCGCATTCGCCGGCGCCGAACCGATCCCGCCGACCTCGAACGGCTCAAGCAGTTTCTCGACCGGGTCGCCGGACGGCTCCCCTTCGACACCCCGATGATCGAGACCATCGAGCCCGACGGCGCGACCATCGAGAAGCGGCTGGCCGGACGGGTGATGACCGCCGTTTTGCCGGGTCTCGAAGGGGAACGCCGGCAACAAGCGCTTCGTGCCTATTTCGAGGCGGCGGTGGCGATCCGCAGCATCGCCATGCCGGACGAGCCGTTCGGCGAACTGCTTGCCCCCCGGCCGCTCGTCGCTGCGGAGTGGACCGGCTTCCTGGCGGCAAGCCTCGACCGTTGCGCCGCCCGCCACCGCGCGCATCTCGATGCGGCCTTCGGCAACGCCGATGCCCTGATCGCCAGGGCCCGCGCCCTGCTCGCCGCCCTGCCGTCGCGGCCGGAAAAGGTGCTCGCTCACGGCGATTTCTTCCCCGGCAACGTGCTGATGGACGATGCGTTGCAGGTCACCGGCGTGGTCGACTTCGGCACGTGGACGATCGTCGCCGCCCCGGACTACGACGTCGCCGGCGCCACGATGTTCGCCGAGGTCTCGGATCAGTGCGGGCCTGACGACATCGCCTTTCTCCGCGCGCTCCTCCTGGAGCAGTGCGGTGCCGCGGCGATCCCCACCCTCTCGTTCTACCGGGCCTATTTCGCCTTCGCGCTGTTCGAGCCGGAGGACCTCTCCGGCCTCTATCCGAAGCTGGCGCCGTGGAACCTCGCCACCCTGCGCCAGCTCGCCGACGGCACCCTCGCCGACTGGGCTACTCCTCGTCCATGAACTGGGCAGGGTCGAACTGGTAGGCGGTGCCGCAGAACTCGCAGGTGACGACGATGCGGCCGTCCTCAGTGCTCTCCCGGATCTCATCGTCGGAAAAGCTGTCGAGCAGGCCCGAGATCTTCTCGCGCGAGCATGAGCAGCGATCCTCGACCGGCGTCGTGGAGAACACCCGCACGCCGCGCTCGTGGAAAAGCCGGTAGAGCAGCCGCTCCGACGGCACGGCCGGATCGGTCAGCTCATGATCCTCGGTGGTGCCGACAAGCGACTGGGCCTCGATCCAGGCGTCATCCTCCTCGCGGTCCTGGATCTCGGCGCCTTCCGGCACGTCGCCGCCCGGCAGATCAGAGCGCCGCATGCGCTCCGGCGCGTCGGGCAGGAACTGGATCATCAGCCCGCCGGCCCGCCAGGTCCGCTGCAAGGCGCCGCCGTCGCGCGAATGGAACTCGGCGACGGCGAGGCGAACCCGGGTGGGGATCTGTTCCGACTGGCGGAAGTAGGTGTGAGCGACCTCCTCGAGGCTGTCGCCCTCCAGGGGAACAATGCCCTGATAGCGGCTCATCTGCGGGCCTTGATCGATGGTCATCGCCAGCACGCCGCGGCCGAGCAGGGCTGCGGGAAGCGCGGTGCCAAGCTCCTCGGCAGCGGCCACCCGGCCGGCGTCAAAGCGGGCATAGGCGCGCACGCCGCCGTCCGTCCGGTAGTCAACGACCAGCATGTCGACCGGACCGTCGGTCTCCGTTTGCAGGATGAATTTGCCGTCGAACTTGAGCGACGAGCCGAGCAGCACCGCCAGCACCAGCGCCTCGCCGAGCAACTTCGACACCGGGTCCGGATAGGCGTGCCTGGCAAGGATGGCGTCGAGGGCCGGACCCATCTGGATGGCGCGGCCGCGCACATCGAGCGCCGCGACCTCGAAAGGCAGCACCGCATCGTCGCCGGCAGGCGCCGTGACGACGCCGATCCCGCCTGCCGTCATAAGCGCTCCTCCTCGCCGAAGCACCAGGCGAGGATTCCCTTCTGCGCATGCAGCCGGTTCTCGGCCTCGTCGAAGACGACCGATTGCGGCCCGTCGATCACCTCGGCCGTCACTTCCTCGCCGCGATGAGCAGGGAGGCAATGCATGAAGATCGCCTCCGGCTTGGCGAGGGCCATCAGGCGCTGATTGACCTGGTAGGGCTGCAGCAGGTTCTGCCGCCTTTCGCCCTCGTCGTCCCCCATCGAAACCCAGGTGTCGGTGACCAGGCAGTCGGCGCCGCGCGCCGCGGCCTCCGGATCGCTGGTCAGCTCGACATTGGCGCCGTTACGGCCCGCCCAGTCGATCAGCTCCCGCGACGGCGTCAGTTCCGGCGGCGAGGCGACCCGCATGGTGAAGCGGAACTTGGCGGCGGCATGAATCCACGAGGCGAGCACGTTGTTGCCGTCGCCGAGCCAGGTGACCGTCCGCCCGCCGATCGGGCCGCTGTGCTCCTCGAAGGTCATGACGTCCGCCATGATCTGGCAGGGATGCGAATGGCGGGTGAGACCGTTGATGACGGGGATCGTCGCCGCGGCGGCGAGTTCCAGCACGGCGTCGTGGTCGAGGGTGCGGATCATGATGATGTCGACATAGCGCGACAGCACCTTGGCGGTGTCGGAGATGGTCTCGCCGCGACGACGCTGCATTTCCTCGCCGGTGAGCATGATCGTCTCGCCGCCGAGCTCGCGCATGGCGACGTCGAAGGAGACCCGGGTGCGGGTCGACGGCCGGTCGAAGATCATCGCCAGCACCTTGCCGGCAAGCGGCTTCTCGGCTCGCACGGCGCGGCGGTCGGCTTTCAGCCGCCGGCTCTCGTCGATCATTGCTCTCAGCGCGCCGGCGTCGATGTCGGCAAGGTCGAGAAAGTGCCGGACCATCGCGTCACCCGCCCGCCGCCGGGGCGGTCTCCAGCACGCTCAGGGCCGCGTCGAGGCGGCGGACGCCCTCGTCGATCTCCGCCTCGCTGACGTTGAGCGGCGGCAGCAGCCGCACGACGTTCTCGCCGGCGGCGACGCACAGCATGTCCTGATCGCGGCAGGCCGCCACCACATTGCCCACCGGGACGATGCAGCGGACGCCGATCAGCATGCCCTCGCCGCGGATTTCGGCGACGATGTCCGGATGGCTGTCGACCACCGAGGCCAGCCGCTGCTTGAGGTAGAGGCTTTTGCGCTGGACCTCCTCGAAGAAGTCGTCGGCAAGCAGAACCTCGAGCACGGCATTGCCGACCACCATCGCCAGCGGATTGCCGCCGAAGGTCGAGCCATGGGTGCCCGGCGTCATGCCCTTGGCCGCCTCGGCGGTGGCAAGGCAGGCGCCGAACGGGAAGCCGCCGCCGATCCCCTTGGCCGCGGTCATGATGTCGGGCTCGACCCCCGACCATTGATAGGCGAACAGCTTGCCGGTCCGCCCGACACCGGTCTGCACCTCGTCGAAGATGAGGAGGAGGCCGTGCTTGTCGCAGATCGCGCGGAGATCGCGGAGGAACTGGCTGGAAACCAGGCGGATGCCGCCTTCGCCCTGGATCGGCTCGATGAGGATCGCCGCCGTTTCACCCGAGACGGCCGCTTCCGTCGCCTTCTTGTCGCCGAGCGGCACCTGATCGAAGCCCTCCGCGGCCGGTCCGAAGCCTTCCAGATACTTGGGATTGCCGGTAGCGGCGAGCGTTGCCAGCGTCCGGCCGTGAAAGGCGCCGGCGAAGGTGATGATGCGAAACCGCTCGGGATGGCCGCTGACGAACTGGTAGCGCCGCGCCGTCTTGATGGCGCACTCGACCGCCTCGGCGCCGGAATTGCAGAAGAATACCTTGTCGGCGAAGGTCTCCCGCGTCAGCGTCGTCGCCAGCTTTTCCTGCTCGGGGATGCGGTAGAGGTTGGAGACGTGCCAGAGCTTCTCCGCCTGCGTCTTCAGCGCCTCGACAAGCTTGGGATGCGCGTGGCCGAGCACGTTCACCGCGACACCGCCGGAGAAATCGAGCATGCGGCGGCCGTCGGTGGTAAACACCCAGGTTCCTTCGCCCCGCTCGAAGGCGAGCGGGGCGCGGGCGAACGTGTCGAAAAGGGGTGAGCGGTCCATGGTCGCTCCCTCGCCAACCGATTGTCCAGAAATCAAAAAAGCGCCGCCCGCGGGCAGCACTCTCGCGACCCGACCTTATAGCACCGTGGCAAGGTTTGCTGTCAATCGCAGCGACCGCGCCGGCCGGTGCAGATCGCTTGGACGACTTGGGGAAAACGACACGAAAAGCCGATCCGAGTCACGGCGACTCTTGTCAGCGAGTCAACGCATATTGTAGCCTTGCCGCAGTCGAGTACGACATCTTCTTGCGGCGGATCTCGTATCCAATTGTCAAGCGTTTGGCGCCGGCCGGAGCATCGGGCGGCGCACGGAGACGGATTCCGAGTCCGGCCGCGCCCGAACAAGGGGTGATCCCGAATGAGCTGGACCGACGAACGCGTCGAGTTGTTGAAGAAACTCTGGGCCGAAGGCCTGAGCGCCAGTCAGATCGCCGCCCAACTCGGCGGCGTCACCCGCAACGCCGTCATCGGCAAGGTGCACAGGCTCAACCTGTCGGGACGGGCAAAGCCGGCGTCGAGTACGCCGCGCCCCCGCAAGATGCGCTCCGCCTCGCCGCACCGGCCGTCGCGGTCCTATGTCTCGGGCAACACCGCGCTGAAGGTCCACGCCCATCCGGCGCCGCGGCGGGCGCCGGCCCCGGTGCCGATCGAGGACCTGGTGGTGCCGATCAGCCTCAAGGTGTCGCTGCTCGCGCTGAACGACCAGATGTGCAAGTGGCCGATCGGCGATCCCGGCGCCGACGATTTCCACTTCTGCGGCCACCGCAATTTCAACGGCCTGCCCTATTGCGAGTATCATTCGCGGCTCGCCTATCAGCCGGCCAACGACCGCCGGCGCGACCGCGACCGCGCCGACCGGGACCTGTGAGGCGGGGACGGCGGTGGCTCTGTCGCCTGCGCGCCAGAGCCGGCAAGCACGTTGGGAGGTGAACGGCCCGCGGGGACGCTGCCGGCTCGCCACCTGATCGGCCGCAGGCCGCGGATCAGATCACGAAGAAATCGTGATGGTCGAGATCGGTTCCCGGCGCGACCTTGGCGAACAGCGTCTTGCCTCCGGCCTCGTTGCCGTTGCCGTCGTAGAAAACGTCGCCGGAATGCTTGTGATAGATGATGCGGTCGTTGGCGTCGTGTGCGTGCTTGCCCTGATGGAAGAACTTCCCCTTCAGTTCGCCGACATGGCCAATGCTCTTGAACCTGGCGTTCTCGAGCCAGATTTGCTCGCCGGCCTGCCAGTGGACGATGGTGTCGACACCCTTGCCGGGGCCGTCGGTGAAAACGTAGATGTCGCTGCCCTTCCCCCCGTTCAGTTCGTCGTCACCCTTGCCGCCGTCGAGCTTGTCATGACCGTTGCCGCCCCTGATGAGGTCGCGGCCGGTGTCGCCGAACAGCTTGTCGCTGCCGCGATTTCCCAGGACTTTGTCTTTGCCGCTACCGCCGTAAAGTCTATCGTTGTCCGCGTCGCCGCTGAGCTTGTCGTTGCCTCCGCCGGCCTTGAGAATGTCGCGCCCGTTGCCGCCGGAGAGGTCATCTTTGCCCCCACCACCGAAAAGTTTGTCTTTGCCAGAACCGCCGAAGAGGTCATCGGACCCGCTTCCGCCAACTAGCCTGTCGCTTCCGCCTCCTCCTCCGAGGCGGTCATTTCCTGCTCCACCGTCAACTATGTCCGCTCCCGGGCCTCCGTAGAGCCGGTCGTTTCCGGAGTCTCCGATGAGGGTATCGTCCTTTTCGCCGCCAGCGAGGCGATCAGCCCCGTCACCGCCCGACGCGACAATGCTGCGATCCGTTTTAGAGCCGTCTAAGGCATCGTTGCCGGACAATCCATCGAAGAAGATCGTGTGGTCCTCTATGGTTGTGCCATCTAATTTTTCTATCCTCACGACATCGGGCTCGGAACTCCCGTTAAAGGCCAACTTTGTGAAGTTTGTCGCCCGGACGACTACTTCAGAAGATTCAGTATCTGTAATAATTACTTTCGCCCCTTGGGCTCCAATACTTATATCTGCCGTAGACGCTTGAACTGCATTGACTGACAATAGGCTATTCGTTGGCGAACCATTCACCGTTTGCGGCTGATCACCATGCACTGATATGCTCGTACCGAACCAATTCTGTAGTGCCCTCAATGAGACCTCAAAATGCACGCAATCTTTCGCGCTTCCATCCCAGCCTGCGCCGGCCACCCATCCCTCTTGGTTGAAATAAGGGATGAGGGCGGCCAAGCCGCGGAAAGTTAATGAATCTTTGTCTAAGTCTAGTGAACCGTCAACGTAAAAATCGATTGCGATTCCCCACGTGTGGTTCGAAATAACACCGTTTCCACCCTTAATTAGCTTTGGAACAAGCATCCCGGCCGATGTTATATGGGGCATCAGGTCCGGCAGTTCTTGGCTTACTCTCGAAAATATCTTACTTAGGCTTTCAACCGCCTTGTCGAAGCCTGTCACACTTACCAAGTGCCCTGTTGGGTCAACATCCTCAGTAATCCGATGGTCCCAAACGTATTGGCTCGTCGCGCTCTCGCTGCCAGCTGTCTCGGTTAGCAGCCCGCGTGGTTCCCCCAGCACCGAGGCGACAAATTCATTGGAAAGATATTGGTATCCGGGATTGATCTCCGCTCCCCCGCTGTAGAGGTCTATGGGCACAACTTCCGACCAATCCGTGGACGACGCATTGACCAGCGGTGGGCTGGCTCCGTTATGGTCGGCGGTCAGGGAATAACTCCCGGTCTTGTCCCGCCAGGCTCCAGACCCGCCGGCACTTACCGCCAAAAGATACTGCTTGCTGCCGGTGCCCGGCACATCGAATGTGAAGCTTGGATTGGCGCCTTCCCTGGATTGATCGGGAACCAACATCGACCCTTCGGGGTCCCGCAGCCGGATAAATACCTGATCCAGCGTGTCCGAAGTGCTTACATTGGCATCCGCGTTGAACGTATATCGCTCTCCGCCAGTTAGCGACACTTTGTAGTAGTCCGCGTCGACGCTGTTGCCATCCATATCATTCTGATCGATCGTCCCCGGCACCGTCTCCCCGACCGGCAGCGTCGCGTTTGTTCCCGCGTCATTCGCGACTGTATCAGTTGCCTCCTGATTTACCGTTCCGACAACGGAGAAGTTGAACGGGTTCTCGTCGCTGTCATTGGTGTTGAAACTGATCTGGCCGCTCTTGGTGCCTGCGCCCGCCGTGTTCAACCGCACCGTGAAGGTGTCGAAGCTGCCGGATGCGATCGACGAAGATAGCGGCTCGACCACGCTGAAGCCGGACGGCAGGCTGAAGTTGGAGATGTTCAGGGTGCCGGAGCCGGAGTTGATGACATAGAAGGTATGCTGAATGGCGCCGCCGCCCTGCGTCACGCTGCCGAAATCGGTGAAGTCGCTGGTCGTCGGCGAGCTGTCGTTGTCGACGATGTTGTTGCCGTTGCCCTGAACCGTGATCTCCGGCGCAGACGCTGGTGCATTGACCTTTCCGGTGATGGAGAAGTTGAAGGGGTTCTCGTCGCTGTCATTGGTGTTGAAACTGATCTGGCCGCTCTTGGTGCCTGCGCCCGCCGTGTTCAACCGCACCGTGAAGGTGTCGAAGCTGCCGGATGCGATCGACGAAGATAGCGGCTCGACCACGCTGAAGCCGGACGGCAGGCTGAAGTTGGAGATGTTCAGGGTGCCGGAGCCGGAGTTGATGACATAGAAGGTATGCTGAATGGCGCCGCCGCCCTGCGTCACGCTGCCGAAATCGGTGAAGTCGCTGGTCGTCGGCGAGCTGTCGCCGTCGACAATGTTCTGGCCGTTGCCTTGAACGTCTATTTCTGGGGCTCCTGATTGCGGCAGAGTTGAAGAAATCGTGAAACTGTAAGATGCAGTATTTGGATAGTTATTATAAGTATAAGCGATATCTAACTCGTAGGTGCCCGCTTGCAATAAACCAACAGTATAGATCGGAGGTGATGTTGGAGGATTTATTACGTTAATCTGGTAAGACCAAAGGCTATTCGTGAGAGTATAGAATGTAACGTTACTCGTCCCAGAATTCATAGTCAAGTACACATTAGTGGGTTGCGCTATATCAAATTGATATTTGTCGTCAATATTATTCGGACCAAGCGTCTCGGCTGCAATAAGCGGGACACTTTGACTTAGAGGATTAGGAAATGTAAAGTACTGAGTAGTCATTCGGCAGTTACTTTGTATTCGCCGTGACGGCCATTGGGGGGCACTGAAGAGCTATCGAAGCAATGGGCTGTCATGCACTACCAACTGGTCGCCGGGATAAAGCCGAATTCATCAGCGCGACACAGTGCGGCACTCTAGCTCACAGCGGACTGCTTTTCGCGGGCACCGCGCTGGAACGCATGGTGCATCGTCGTCCCCTGGCGACGATCCCAAGCCGCATCTTATGCTTATCGTAAATATTATTCTCGCTAGAATGCAATCACTTTCAGACGGTAGAATGGCCGGGCTCCCCTGGGCATCCGATCTCCTGCCGTAGGCTCGATAGCGCCGCCGCTAGCTCAGACCTCGGCGAAGCCCTCGTCGAGGGAGTAGCCGGAACCGCGGACGGATCGGGGCGTGGCCGTGGCCGTGCGCCTTGCGGTGTCGGTCGCTTGACATGAGAATTCCGCCGGGTGCCCGTCAGCGCGGCATTCTCACGCGGGACGGTCAGTTCACCATGAAGTCGCTGTGGATGAGGGGGAGATGCTTGGGGAAGTCGGCGAACTCGATCGCCGGGTCGCCGCCCTTGCCGTCCGGGTCGAAGGCAAGCACGCCGGTATTGGCGTTGTAGATCAGGTGGTCGTTGTCGTCGGCGGCGTGGCTACCGATGTGGAAGTACTTGGCGGCCAGCGTGCCGTTGCCGCCGACGCCAGCGAAGATCTTGTTCTCCAGCTCGATGCGATCGGTCCCCGGCTTGAAGTCGGTGATCGTGTCGACGTTGGAGAAGAGGGTGCCGGTGCCGCCGATCGCCCGGCTACACCACCTCGGCGAAGCTCTCGTCGAAGGAATAGCCGGAGCCGCGGACGGTGCGGATCGGGTCGCGGCCGTGGCCGAGCGCCTTGCGCAGCCGCCCGACATGGACGTCGACGGTGCGCTCGTCGACATAGACGTCCCGGCCCCAGACGCCGTCGAGAAGCTGGGCGCGGGTGAAGACACGGCCGGGGCTCTGCATGAGGAACTCGAGCAGGCGAAACTCGGTCGGCCCGAGGTGGAGCTCGCGGCCGCGGCGGCGCACGCGGTGGGTCTCCTTGTCGAGCTCCAGCTCGCCGGCCCTCAGCACCGAGGCGATCAGCTCCGGCCGCGAGCGCCGCAGAATGGCGCGCACCCGCGCCATCAGCTCGGGCACCGAGAATGGCTTCACCACATAGTCGTCGGCGCCGGTGGCGAGCCCGCGCACCCGCTCCGATTCCTCGCCGCGGGCGGTGAGCATGATGATCGGCAGGCCGCGGGTCGCCTCGCGGGCGCGCAAGCGGCGGCAGAGCTCGATGCCGGAGACGCCGGGCAGCATCCAGTCGAGAAGAAGGAGATCGGGTACCGTCTCGCGCAGCCGGGTCTCGGCGTCGTCGCCGCGCTCCACCGTGTCGACCTGGTAGCCCTCGGCCTCCAGGTTGTAGCGGAGCATGAGGGAAAGCGGTTCCTCGTCCTCGACGATCATCACCCGCGGGGTCATCGGCCAGGTCCTCGAAGCGTGGGCGACAGGTGCATGGCTTGCCGGTGCAATGCCCAGCCGTTACTCGTCCGACTCCGTGTATTCGATGGCGGTGACGCTGGTGGTGTCCTTCTTCGGCCGCTCCTCGGTGAGCGGCACGCCGGTGATGACATAGTGGATGGTCTCGGCGATGTTGGTCGCGTGATCGCCGATCCGCTCGAGGTTCTTGGCGCAGAAGAGAAGGTGGGTGCAGAAGGTGATGTTGCGCGGATCTTCCATCATGTAGGTGAGCAGCTCGCGGAACAGCGAGGTGTACATGGCGTCGATCTCGTCGTCGCGCTGCCAGACGGTCAAGGCGGCTTCGAGATTGCGGCTGGTGTAAGCGTCGAGAACGTTCTTCAGCTGCGACAGGCTCATCTCGGCGATGTGCTCGACGCCGGCGACCAGCCGCTGGGCAGCGAAATTGCCCTCGACGGCGAAGACCCGCTTGGCGGTGTTCTTGGCAAGATCACCGACCCGCTCGAGATCGTTGGCGATGTGGATGGCGCCGACGATCTCGCGGAGATCCTGCGCCATCGGCTGGCGGCGGGCGATCATCTGGGTGGCGTGATCCTCGATGTCGCGCTGCAAGGCGTCCATGCGCTGATCGCTGGCGATCACGCGCTGGGCAAGGTCGCCGTCGCGGCGGGCGAGGGCGGCGACGGAGTCGCCGACCTGCTCCTCGGCGAGGCCGCCCATCTCGGCTATTTTCTGCGCGAGATCGTTCAGCTCGTCATCGAAGGAGGCGACGATATGCTCGTTGCTGGCCATGATCGTTCCGTTCTCTAGCCGAAGCGGCCGGTGATGTAGTCCTGCGTTCGCTTGTCGGCCGGCGCGGTGAACATCCTGCTGGTCTCGTCGAACTCGACCAGCTCGCCGAGATACATGAAAGCCGTGCGGTCGGACACCCGCGCCGCCTGCTGCATGTTGTGGGTCACGATGACGATCGTGTAATCCGCCTTCAACTCGTCGATCAGCTCCTCGATCTTCGAGGTGGAGATCGGGTCGAGCGCCGAGGCGGGCTCGTCGAGCAGCACCACTTCGGGCTGGACGGCGATCGTGCGGGCGATGCACAGCCGCTGCTGCTGGCCGCCGGAGAGGCTAAGGCCGCTTGCCCGGAGCTTGTCGCGCACCTCGGTCCACAGCGCCGCCTTGGTCAGCGCCGCCTCGACGCGGTCGTCGAGCTCGGAACGGCTGACGCGCTCGTAAAGCTGGATGCCGAACGCGATGTTGTCGTAGATCGACATCGGGAAGGGCGTCGGCTTCTGGAAGACCATCCCCATCTTTGAGCGCAGGAGGTTGAGGTCCTGCTTCGGCGACAGGATGTTCACCCCGTCGAAGATCACCTCGCCTTCGGCCCGCTGGTTGGGGTAGAGGTCATACATGCGGTTCAGCACGCGCAGGAGCGTGGACTTGCCGCAGCCGGAGGGGCCGATGAAGGCGGTCACCTTGCGGTCGTAGAGCGGCAGGCTGATGCCTTTCAGCGCCTGGGTCTCCCCGTAATAGAAGTCGAGGTCGCGAATCGTGACCTTCTCCGCCGGGGCCTCGACAGGCGGACGGCCGGCGGCGACCGGACTGGGCGAGAGGGCGGCATCGGTCATCGGGACTGTCCACGGCTGGAGAGGTAGCGCGCCACGACGTTGAGGGCGAGCACCGCAAAGGTGATGATGAGGGCGCCGGTCCAGGCGAGCTGCTGCCAGTCCGAATACGGCGACAGCGCGAACTGGAAGATGGTGACCGGCAGGTTGGCCATCGGCGCGTTGGGGTCCAAGCTGAAGAACTGGTTGTTGAGGACGGTGAAGAGCAACGGCGCCGTCTCGCCGGTGATGCGCGCGATGGCGAGCAGCACTCCGGTGACGATGCCGGCGCGCGCGGCGCGATAGGCCACCGCGGCGATGACCTTCCAGCGCGGCGCACCGAGAGCGGCGGCCGCCTCGCGCAGCGGATTGGCGACCAGCAGCAGCATGTCCTCGGTGGTGCGGACCACCACCGGAATGACCAGCATGGCCAGCGCGACACCGCCGGCCCAGGCGGAAAAATGGCCCATCTCCACGACCATGATCTCGTAGACGAACAGACCGACGACGATCGACGGCGCCGACAGCAGAATGTCGTTGACGAAGCGGATGACCGGGGTGATCCGCGAATACCGCCCGTATTCGGCCATGTAGGTGCCGGCAAGGATGCCGATCGGCGTGCCGATGACGATGCCGAAGAAGGTCAGGATCAGGCTGCCGACAATCGCGTTGGCGAGGCCGCCGGCACTGCCCGGCGGCGGCGTCATTTCGGTGAAGACGGCAAGCGACAGGCCGCCGACCCCGTTCCACAGAAGCGTGCCAAGGATCGCCACGAGCCAGGTCGCGCCGAAGGCCGTCGCCACGACCGACAGGCCCATGATCATCACATTGCGACGACGGCGCCGGTCGTAGAGCGCCATGGTCAGGCTCCCGCCTGCTTCTCGAGGCGCATCAGCATCAGCCGCGCCGCGGCGAGGACGATGAAGGTGATGACGAAGAGGATGAGGCCGAGCGCGATCAGCGAGGACGTGTAGATCTCGCCGACCGCCTCGTTGAATTCATTGGCGATGGTGGCGGAGATCGTCGTCCCCGGCGCCAGGATCGAAGCGGAGATGCGGTGGGCGTTGCCGATGACGAAGGTGACCGCCATGGTCTCGCCGAGGGCGCGGCCGAGACCGAGCATGACGCCGCCGATGACGCCGACGCGGGTGTAGGGAAGCACGATCTTGCGGACGACTTCCCAGGTGGTGCAGCCCATGCCGAAGGCGGCTTCCTTGACCACCGGCGGCACCGTCTCGAACACGTCGCGGGTGATCGCGGTGATGAAGGGCAGCACCATGATCGCCAGAATGAGGCCCGCGGTGAAGATGCCGATGCCGTAGGGCGGTCCGGCGAAGAAAGTGTTGAGAACCGGCACGTCAGCGAAAAGGTCGATCAGAAAGGGCTGCACCGTCGCCTGCAGGAAGGGCGCGAAGACGAACAGGCCCCATATGCCGTAGATGATCGAGGGAATGCCGGCGAGCAGTTCGATGGCGGTGCCGATCGGGCGACGCAGCCAATACGGACAGACCTCGGTGAGGAAGATGGCGATGCCGATGCTGACGGGAATGCCGATCAGCATGGCGATCAGCGAGGTGACGACGGTGCCGTAGATCGGCGCGATGGCGCCGAACTTCTCGGTCACCGGATTCCAGCTTTGCGTCGTCAGAAAGCCGAGACCGAAGGTACGCAACGCCGGCATCGAGCCGATCACAAGCGAAACAATGACGCCGCCGAGGAGCATGAGCACGAAGACGGCGGCGGCCCGCGTCGCATTGCGGAAGATGAGGTCGCCCAGCAGGAAACGCCCGAGGGCGCGTCTGCGACTCTCATCGCGCAGTGCAATGTGGGGAGTGGCGTCCAACGTCGCCTCGGTCATCAAGAGCTCCGGCTCATTCCTAAATCATGGGGACGAAATGGGAAGTCCCGCTGCGGTTTTAGGGTCTCGGCCTGTGGATCGCCCGCCGCGCCGCCGGCTCTCGAGAACGGCCCGCCGCCGGAAACGCACCCACCCGGCCGCGCTGACGCGGGAGCCGGGTGAGGGTCTTGCTTGCGGTCGGGACAAGCGACCAGAAGGAGGCTTACATCCCGGAGTAGACGGGCTTGCCGTCGGGTCCGACGACCTCGGAGGCCCAGGCAGCTTCGACGTCCTTCACCACGCTCGCCGGCATCGGAATGTAGGCGAGTTCGTCGGCCATCGCGCCGCCGTCATGGTAGGCCCAGTCGAAGAACTTCAGAGCCTCGGAGGAAGCCGCGACGTCGGCGGGCTTCTTGTACATAAGGATGAAGGTCGCCGCAGCGACCGGCCAGGTCTCGTCGCCGGGCTGGTTGGCGAGGATCACGCCATAGCCAGGCGTGCCGTTCCAGTCCGCGTTGGCGGCGGCCGCGGCAAAGGCGTCGGCCGTCGGAGCAACGCTCTTGCCGACCTTGTTGATCATGTCGGCATAGGTCAGGTTGTTCTGCTTGGCATACGCATACTCGACGTAGCCGATCGAGTTCTTGGTCTGCTGGACGTTGTTGGCGACGCCTTCGTTGCCCTTGGCGCCGATGCCGACCGGCCACTCGACCGCCTTCTCGACACCCACCTGATCCTTCCAGTCCGGGCTGACGTCAGCCAGGTAGTAGGTGAAGTTGAAGGTGGTGCCCGAGCCGTCCGAGCGGTGAACGACCGCGATCGCGGTAGAGGGAAGGCTGACGTCGGGGTTCAGCTTCTTGATCGCTTCGTCGTCCCACTTGGTCACCTTGCCGAGGAAGATGTCGGCAAGCGTCGTGCCGTCGAGGACGAGCTCGCCCGGCTTGATGCCCTCGAGGTTCACGACCGGCACGATGCCGCCCATGACCATCGGGAACTGGATCAGGCCGGCGTCATCGAGCTCCTTGGCCGACAGCGGTGCGTCGGAAGCGCCGAAGGTGACCGTTTTGGCGAGGATCTGCTTGATGCCGCCGCCGGAACCGATCGACTGGTAGTTCAGTCCGATGCCGGTCTCCGTCTTGTACGCGTCGGCCCACTTCGCGTAGATCGGATAGGGGAATGTAGCGCCAGCGCCCGAAATGTCGGCGGCGTCAGCGGTGGAAACGGCAAGCGCGGCGGCAAAGCCGGCCGCGATGGCAAGGTTCAAAGGTTTCACTTGGCCTCTCCCTGTGTTGGTGTGCGGAGGAATACGCGTCACGCGCATGGCTGCGCGACATCGGCCTGTCCCGATGCGGGGCGCACGCTAGCCTTGCCGGGTGGTGATCCTGTGACAATTGGATGACAGTCTCATGACAGCTCAAGCCCTTGAGATGTCTGGCGATTTTCTTGCGAGCCGGATTCGGCCGTCATCAAGGCCTGTGGAAAAACGACAGTGAAGGTCGAACCTTCACCAAGCCGGCTTTCGATCGCCATGCGGGCCTGGTGGCGGGCGAGAATATGCTTGACGATGGCGAGGCCGAGACCAGTGCCGCGGTGCGCCCGGCTGGCATCCACGTCGATCCGGTAGAAGCGCTCGGTGAGCCGCGGGATGTATTCTTCCGGGATGCCCGGGCCGTAATCCCGCACCGAGACCACCGGCCCCGACCGCTCGGTCGCCGGCACCACCGAAACCTCGATACGCCCACCCGACTGACCGTATTTGCAGGCATTCTCCATCAGGTTCTCGAAGACCTGGATCAGTTCGTCGCGGTCGCCGACCACATTGACCGGAGCCTCGGGCAGTTCGGTCCGGATCGCGACGTTGAGGTCGCGGGCCAGCGGTTCGAGGGCGTCGCTCAGATGGCGGATCACCGCGACGAGGTCGACGTCGCCGGAAGGCCGCACATGCGCCTTCATCTCCACCCGCGACAGCGACAGCAGGTCGTCGATCAGCCGGCTCATCCGCGTCGCCTGCTCCTGCATCACGGTGAGGAAGCGCTCACGGGCGACGGAATCGTCCCGTGCCGGCCCCCGCAGCGTGTCGATGAAGCCGACCAGCGAGGCAAGCGGCGTGCGGAGCTCATGGCTGGCATTGGCGACGAAGTCCACGCGGATGCGTTCGCTGCGCCGCCGCTCGGTGAGGTCGTCAAGAATGAGGGCGATGAAACTGTCTCGCGGGCGGCCGGGGTCGAGGCGCACGAACCAGGCGGCGAACCATCGCTCGGTCGGCACGCGCTGAGCGAACTGGACGCCCTCGGCCGGGCCGCCTTTGGCCACACGGTCGAAGGCAGCGAGCAGGTCGGGCACGCGGAGACGGGCCGTCAGTGGATCGCCCGGACGGATGGCGAAGGCGTCGATCGCCCGCTGGTTCGCGTAACGGACGATGCCGCGGCCATCGAGGACCATGCAGGGATCGGGAAGCGCTTCGGCAAACAGCTTGATCCCGGTTTCCGGCCATGGCGGGGCCGCCGGAGCAGGAATCGCCGCCGGCGGCCCGGCCATGCCGTCGCGTC
>Ga0210086_1000272_pt1 | contig 32498 bp, 24 predicted proteins | sample China_Galinas_PW_3_FD_184867 | JGI IMG/M metagenome (GOLD analysis project Ga0210086, IMG submission 184867) | Wetland microbial communities from San Francisco Bay, California, USA, that impact long-term carbon sequestration - China_Galinas_PWB_D2... | ecosystem: Environmental > Aquatic > Marine...
TCATTACATCGTCGACGTAGCAGAGCGTGCACATTTTCGATCCTCCAGCGGGGCCGGGCTTATCCCCGGTCGGGTGGCACACCGATGCCTACGACGCGGGGGCCGATTCTTCCCGACGGCACTCGTAGCATCGGCCACCGTCGCCGGGAAGGAAGCGCATACGGCACTGCATGCACTGACAGGCTGACACCTGCGCTGTGTCCCCAACCCCTTTTGCCGATGGCGCTCTCGCGGACTTGCGCGCGACGAGCGACCACCGACGACGACACGCGCGCTGACGAGCGTCGCCCTAATCACGTGTAACCTGTCCGACAACGGCCTGCGCGCCGGATTGAATCTCGATGTGTCCGATGCGGATGACCTGTTGATTACCGCGCTTGAGACGCTGATATGTCATCAGGGCGGAATGGAAGGCTCGTTCCAGCTTCGGGGCCGCGTTCGCCTTGGTAGCGATGCCGCGATCTGTGCAGCCGTAGGGGAGGCGCGCCAGCGATTCCGCCCCTGGGCACCAATCATGTCAGAGACTTGAATCAATCCCGACCTTTTCCGTCGCCGCGGCGTGCGAAAGGAAGACCGATGATGCCGCCGCAGCGGGTTGTGTTCGCCTGGATGACATCGAAGCGCCGGCATCGAGCATGCGCTGAAAGTAGAACGGGTCATAGGTTTGTTCACCCGCCGCCACGTCCATGCCGGGAGGCCAGTGCTCCGCCGAACGGTCAACGAGCACGCTAAGGAACGCGGCACTTCGACGAAAGCGCCGCGTGATGGCGCATCCAACGCCTGCTGAGGCGCCGGCGACAACCACAACCATCACAGACATCTCCTTCCGCCGCGCGCCCGGCTGGCTTGAACCACCGGCGCGTGCATGACCTGCCGCTCACCGGGCCGGCGGCGCAACACATCCTTAACGTGGTACGGTAGGAATCGTTCGATTGTGCCCGACAAGAAAATTCGACGTCAGGCGAAACCTATGTGCGCTCGGCTCGCCGTCGCTGCAGTGCGTCCCCTCTTGGGAACAGCCTCGCGTCGAACGGAATCCCGAACATGGACGTATCCGAAGGATTGCCCGGCGTAGACCCTCCGAAACCTGACGTCGAAGGCGGGAGAAGACTCATGGGCGGTTCGCGCTGTGGGTCTTTGTTTTCGTAGCGCACGTCGCGGCCATCCTTGTCCTCATTGCGCTTCGTGAAAATGCGGATCGGCCGTTTCGCCGCTCAGCCAAATGTCTTTCGCAAGCCGAACAGCTTGACCGCCGTGGCACTGCTTTTTTGCTATTCCCTTGCAGCTTCGCTTTTTGAACAGGACCGGCGGACCGGCATGGAGATCGATCGTCCCGATGTGAAGGCCGAGGTCGAGGCCGCCTTGGCCGAATACGAGCGGGCGCTGGTGACCAACGACGTCGCCGTGCTCGATCGCCTCTTTCTCGACCGGTCGACGACCATTCGCTATGGCGGCTCGGAGAACCTTTACGGCTACGCTGAGATTGCAGCGTTCCGCGCCGGCCGCTCCCCGGCCGGGCTGGCGCGGCGGCTGGAGCAGACGATGATCACCACCTATGGCCGGGACTTCGCCATCGCCTCGACGCTATTCCGTCGCGACAGCCTGCCGGGAAGAGTCGGCCGCCAGATGCAGACCTGGGTACGCGCCGGACGGCTGGCGGGTCGCGGCTGTGCACGTCAGCGTCATCGACGAGCCGCGCTAACAGCTGTCACAGGTCGAGCGCGCGGCAGAGGTAGAGCCATGGTCCTGTCGCTCGACGGCCGCCCGGCCCCGGAAGGCCGAACGGCGCGGTGTCGGCAGGCGAGGGCGGTATCAGGGGAACGCGGTCTTCTGGAACTCCGTCCGCTCGACCTTGTTCACGATCGGCGGCACCGTGCGCAGGTAAGCCACCACCGCATCGAGATCGTCGGCGGTCATGTTCTTGAAGAAGGGGAACGGCATAGGCGGCGAGACATGTTGCCCCGTCGGCGTGATCCCCTCGGTCATTGCCTTCTTGATGTCATCGTCGCTCCACTTGCCGATGCCGGTTTCGGGATCGGAGGTGATGTTGGCCGTCCGCACCATCATGCCCGGCGCGAGCGTGATCTCGAAGCCGCCGGCTCCGAGGCCGTTGGCGAAATCGGGTACCCCGTTCTTGTCGGGTGTGGAGTGACACTCGAAGCAGTGCGCCAGGGCATTCACGATGTAGCCGCCATAGGCGACCTTGTCGCTCGTCGGCGGCGCCGGCATTCCTTTTGCCGGTGGCATCGCCTGCTGGGGGACGTTCCACTTCGACTCGGGCACCTCATGGTGAACGGGCTTGAGCGTGTGAAGGTAGGCGACGATGGCCTTCACATCGTCGTCCGACATGTTGTTGTAGGTGGGGACCGGCATGGGCGGGAAGATGATCTTGCCTTCTGTGTCCTTGCCCTCGCGGATCGCTGTGATGATCTGCTCGTCAGTCCACTCCCCGATGCCGGTCTCCGTGTCCGGCGTGATGTTGGCGGCATAGACGTCGAAGGCCGGGTCGACGATGTGGAAGCCGCCAGCGAACTCCATGCCCGGCACGATCGAGAAGTCCTCCGCCCGCGTCCCATGGCAATTGGAGCAGGCAACCGGGCCATTGACCAGGTACGCTCCTCGCTTGACCATATCCTGGTCCTGCGCCGCCGCCGGCAATGCAACGACCAGGGCCCATGCCGCGGTCGCAATCAGGCTTGAAGCTGTCTTTCTCATTCGACCCGTCCTCCCAATAAAGTCGGACACAATAACACGATTCCCGAAGGAAAATCAGGGGCTAAATGGTCGGCGTTGTCGCACTGCCGGCGGGCCGGTCAACGCCACCACCGGTTGCAGGGCGATCATAGAGGAGGGAGCCGCCTGAACAGCTGAGGCAACGCCTGGGCTGTCCGCGGGACCGCCCCCCACCACCTTCACGATGGCAGCGGAGGAAGACCGGCTGCCGCGCGGAACTCGGCGCCGCGAATGTCGACCTCGTCCCCGGCAAACGGAGTCGCCGCCGGCGTGCAGAGAAATACGACGGCATCGGCCGGCTCGCGCGGATGGGCCAGCTTCTCGCGCGGCAACTTCGCGGTGGGCCCGACGCCGGAAGCCCGGATCGCCGCCTGCATGTCGGTGTCGACCAGGCCGGGGGCGAAGCCGAACACCCGTATACCTCGCCCGGCATATTCGGCATCGAGCACGCGACCGAGCATCGTCAGCCCCGCTTTTGCGACGCTGTAGGCCCCCCAGCCGGCAATGGGCACCCGCGCCGCGCCCGACGAGATGTTGACGATCGTGCCGCGGCCGGCGGCGAGCATGTCGGGCAGGACCGCCTGCGCCGCCACCGCCGGACCCGCGAGGTTGACCGTGATGTTGGTTGCCCAGTCGGCCGGCTCCGCCTCGTGGAAGGCGCCGAGCGGTTCGATCACGCCGGCATTGTTGACGAGGATTGTCGGGGCGCCCAGCCGCTCGCGCACTTCGGCGACCGCCTGCCTGACCGACGCCGGATCGGCGACGTCGCACGCGACGCCGATCGCCTTGCCGCCCGCCGCGGAGATCTCGTTGGCGACACGCGCGGCTTCGGCGACACGGCGGGCGGTCACCGCGACCGCTGCTCCGGCATTGCCGAGCGCGCGGGCGATTTCGGCGCCAAGGCCGCGCGAAGCGCCGGTGACAATCGCGATTTCGCCATCGAGTTTCATGTCGATCCCGTGTCAGTCCATGTGCCATTGGAGTGGCAGCAGGAACGGAAATCCCCGCCGCTCGTCGACTTCGATCTTCATGATCGGCGCCATCGATTCGCCCCAGCGCTGGTTGACCGGATCGTCCTTGAGCGCCGCAATGCTTGCGTCGAGGTCGTCGGTCTCGAAATAGCCGAACAGCGTCAGGCCGTGACGGAAGATCGAGTAGTTGCGGATGCCGGCTTTCTTGAGGGCGTCAACCATTTCGGGCCAGATCTCGTTGTGACGCTGCTTGTATTCCTCCTCATAGCCAGGTCTCACCTCCAGCACCCAGGCGTAGTGGCTCATGCTTCGCCTCCCAGATAGTCGTGAATGATCCGCCCCGGCACCAGGGTGAAGTCGGCGCGCCAGTGGAACCCGTCGAGCATGTCGACGACCGGCAGGCGGTGCACCGGCGCCTGCGCGTTGGGCCTGAGCTCGACCGTGCACGGCCCGCTCCAGCACTCATGCACCACCACGTCCGACAATCGGCGCGCGGTGAGCTGGCGGATCGCCGGCTGTCCGTCGATATGGTCGACAGCCTTCAGGTTGATGTTCTCGGCGAAGTCGAAATGGCGGGTGAGGCTGTCGAGTGTGTCACGCCGCTGCTTGTAGGCCATCGTCCCGGTGATGATGTCGATGCCGTTCCGCGTCACGGTCCCGACCACCAGGTCGCCGCGATGCTCGATGACGGGATGGCCAAGCTTTTTCGGCTGGCCGTGCACCTCGCGGCCGTGCACCACGCCGACCTCGGAGGAAAGGAAGAGGTAGGGCGAATAGGAGCTGGCCACGTCCGTCTTTGGCAGCCGGCAGCCGATCGACACGTTGGATTCGCCGTAGGGCCCGGTCCATTCCGTGTCGTTCATCCGGTAGATGTGGGCGAAGACGACGTCACTGGTCGGCTCGAGGGGCGGCGGCAAGACTCGGGCGACGGCGGCCTCGCTCGTCCGCCACACCAGTGTCAACACCTCCATGTCGCGGAACGAGAAGGGGAAGGGTGGCACCGACGGCGCGTCCCACGGCGTCGAGAAGCCGGGCGCCAGAATGTCTTCGACAGTGAGCCGGTCGATGCCGCCGTTGCGCAAGTCCTTGCTCATACCGGCACCCTGGGGGGAGCGATGCCGTATCCGGTGAACCCGCCGGTTACGTTGATCAGCTCGCCGGTGAGGAAGGAGGCCTCCGGCGAGACCACATAGGCGACCGCGGCGGCGACGTCGTCGGGTGTGCACCAGCGACCGACGGGAATCGTTTTCAGCACCTGCGCCTCGAAAGCCGCCCAGGTGAGGCCGAGCGCTTCGGCCTTGTCCCGGAAATGGCGCTCCATGCCGGTGCCCGGCCCCACATGGCCCGGCGCCACCGCGTTTACCGTGATGCCGTAGCTGGCGAGCTCGATGGCGAGAGTCTGGGTGAAGCCCCACACCGCGTTCTTCGACGCCATGTAGGCTGCCGAATAGGGATTGCCGAAGCCGAGGCGGGTGACGATGTTGACGATCCGCCCCGTGCCGGCCCGCATCATCGGCCGCGCCACCGCCCGGCAGGTGAGGAAAGGCCCGCGCGCGTTGACGCGCTGGATGCGGTCCCACTCCTCATCGGTGATGTCGATGACAAGCTTCTGGAGATGGATGCCGGCGCAGTTGACCAGAATGTCGATGCGGCCATGCCTGGCGACAATGCCCGCCATGACCTCGCTTACTAAGGCCGACTCCGTCACGTCGAGGGCGATACCTTCGCCACCGAAGGCCTCGGCGGTCTTGCTTGCCGCGGCCGTATCAAGGTCGGCAACGACCACGTGGTTGCCGAGGGCCGCAAGCCGTGCGGCGATCGCCCGGCCGATGCCGCCGGCGCCCCCGGTGACGATGGCGACAGGCTTCCCGCTCACGACGCTTCCCATTCGCGCACAACGTCGCGCAGGAGAATCGTCTCGGTAAGCACGTCGTCGTAGAGCGAGTCCATGTAGTCCTGATGGGTGTATTCCAGCGCGATATAGCCGTCATAGCCGGCCGCCCGCAGCATCGCGAGCTGGGCGCCCATGTTGATGATGCCCTTGGAGAGCTTGGTCTGCAGTTCCCCGGCTTTCGCCTGGCGGAGGTGGACATGGGCGGCATGCGGCGCCAGTACGTCGATCTCCTCCTGCCGGTAGCCGAGGCAGACGAAGTGACCGTAGTCGAGGGTGAGCTTCAGATCCGGCACCTTGTCGAGCAGCTCCAACACCAGGCTCGGCGTCTCGAGGTAGGAATGGACGTGCGCCTCGATGGTCAGCGTGACGCTGGCATCGGCGGCGATCGGGACCAGCCGGTTGAGGCTCTCCGCCGAGTGGGCGAGTGCCTCCTGCCGTCCCTGGCCGGGATTGCAGACGCCGGGCAGCACGAAGATGACGCCAATCCCGGCGCGCTGGCAGAAGCGCACCGCCTGCTTCAGGTCGGCGACGTTCTGGTCGAGGTTGCGCGGATCGGCGAGGTTGCGGTCGGCAAGCGTCGATCCGAACAGGTGATAGAGGCAGGGCGTATCGATGCCGAGCGCCATGACCTCGTCGGCGACCCGTTCCGGCTCGGCGAGGAGCCGTGCCTTGTCGAGGGCCGGGCCGTAGAAATAGCCGATGTCGAGAGCGTCGATGCCGAGCACCTTGGCGATCCCAGCTGCCTCCGTCAGCGAGCAGGCCGGCAGCGACCAGGAAGTCAGAGCAAGCTTCGTGGACATGACTCGATCCCTTTGGCTTGACGGCATGGGACGTTGGGCTCTGTCCTCCACAAATCATCACCGTCGTTCTCCGGCTTGACTGGAGGACCGGCTGGAGACGTCCGTGCCGGCTCCGGCGAAGAGGCGGCAAACGATCCTCCGCTTTCGCGGAGGATGACGGTGAGGGGATCGAGACGGCAGGCGAACTTGGCGGGAAGGGACGCCGCGGCGATAACGGTATACGCCATCACACAGCCTCCATGCGCCCGCTTGCCGCCGAGCGATACATCGCGTCGAGGACCTCGATCGCCCGCTGGCCGACGAGTCCAGGCGCACCGTTCACAGTCTGTCGGCCGAGGCAGAGGTCGACCAGCACCTGAAGCGGTTCTTCGCAGCTATAGGCGCCGTCGCCGGGCGAGAGGGCCACCACCTCGTCGTTACCGTCGCGGCGGCGAAGCTCCAGCCGTTCCCGCTCGATGTCGAGGAGGAGCATCCCCTCGGAGCCGAAGATCCGGAGGTCGATCTGCACCGGACGGCCCTTGGGAAGGGTCGCTGCGCCCGAAAGAGAGGCGGTCGCTCCGCCGGCAAACCGCACCACTGCCGCGTCATAGTAGTCCACGTCCGCCGGCGACTGACCGGTGATCGCGAACACCTCGGCGGGTTCGAGGTCGACGACGCGGAAAAGGAGACCGAGCGCGTGGACGAGCTGGCCCCAGCCGAAGCCGCCGGCGCGCTTCGGGTCGGCCCAGGTCGATGGCGGCGGCCGGAACATCGCCCCTTCCGTCTCTTTCATCGGCCGGCCGGCGAAGAGATCGTCCAGCGCATTTGCCATCTGCAGGACGACGTGCTCGACCTTCCCGACGCCCGCGATAAGCCGGCGGGCGTCCGCCGCGATCGGCTTGAAGTTCCACCCGTAGGGGACAACGATCTGCCGGCCCGCGCTGTCGGCGATCTGAACCAGCGCGCGCGCGTCCGCCGCGCTGGTGGTGAGCGGCTTCTCGACCAGGACGTGGCATCCCTTCTCGATGGCCGCTTTCGCGTGCTCGAAATGAAGGACGTGCGGCGACGATACGACAACACCGTCCAAGGCCACCGTGTCGAGCATCTCCCGGTAGTCCTCGAAGCCCTTCGGGATTCCGAACTGCTTCTGGACCGCGTCGAGCTCGTCGGCGCCAAGCCGGTTGACCGCGACGATCCTGCAATCGTCGATCGCTTTGAGCACCGGGATATGGTTCACCACCGCCCACCAGCCGGCGCCGATCACCCCGATCCGCGCCTTGTCGCTCATGCCGACTCTCCCATGGCGGCGAGGGTCGAATGATGGACGTTCTTCATATGCTGCAGCATTGCTTTTTCGGCGGCATCCGGGTCGCGCGCGACGAAGGCGGCGACGATCGCATCATGGTCAGCTAGGGAGCGTTTCAGCACGCCCGGCGTCTCCGAGGCAATGCGGCGATATTCCATGCCGAGCACGTAGAGGGAGTGGGAGACGCGGACGAGGAACGGATTGCCGGTCGACTCCATGATCGTCCGATGGAACTCGAGGTCCGACACGCGAAATCCGAGCGGGTCGGTGACGAGGTTGACCTGCAGGTTGACCATCGCCTGAAGCCGCTCGATGTCGGCGGCGGACAGCCTTTCGGCTGCCATCCGGGCGATGCCGCCGTCGATCAGTTCGCGCGAGTCGTAGAGCGCGTGGACGTTCTGGGTGTTGAGCGTGATCAGGAACTGCAAGGGGCCGAGGAGGTCGGCGGCGTCGAGGGAGGAGATGTAGGCGCCGCCGCCCTGCCTCGACTTGACCACGCCCAGGATCTGCAGGCCGCGCATCGCCTCGCGGAGGCTTGGGCGGCTGACCTGCAGCATCTGGGCGAGGTCACGTTCCGGCGGGAGCTGGTCCCCCGGCTTGAGATTCCCCGTGCGCACCAGGTCGAGGATCTTCTTGGCCACCTGGTCGGCGACTGAATTCCGTTCCACCGGCGAGATGACGGGCATGGTGTCCGACACCGGCCTAATCTCCCAGCGCCCGGGTGCGGATCTGGTCGAGGCTGACGGCGAGCATCAAGACGACACCGCGCGTCACGTCCTGCCAGAAGCTTGACACGTCCATCAGCGTCAGCCCGTTGCCGAGGGTGCCGAGGATGAGCACGGCGAGCAGCGTGCCCCACACGCTGCCACGCCCGCCATAGAGACTGGTGCCGCCGAGGATGATCGCGGCGATGACGGTCAGCAGATGGGTCGAAGCGGCACCCGGCGCGGCAGCGCCGAGCTGGGCGGCGAGCATCGTCCCGGCGACCGCGCCGCTGACGCCCGAGATCGCGTAGAGGATCATCTGCACCCGCTCCACCGGCAAGCCGATCAGGCGGCTCGCCTCGGCATTGCCGCCGGCCGCGTAGACGAAGCGTCCGAACCGGGTACGGGCCAGCACGATGGCGAGGGCGATGTAGGTGATCGCCATCAGGATGATCGGCACCGGAATGGTGAAGAGCCGCCCCTGGCCGATCCAGTTGAAGCCTGGCACCATCAAGGCGCGAGTCAGGCCACCGGTGAGGATCAGCGCGGTGCCCGAGACGATGCTCATCATGCCAAGGGTGACGATCAGTGGGTTGAGCTTGAGCCGCGTGGCGAACAGGCCGTTGATCAGGCCGACGCCGGCGCCGACGCACAAGGCAAGGAATACGGCAATCCAGATCGGCAGGCCGACGCCGTGCAGGATCGCGATGGTCACGCCGGTGAGCCCGGCAACGGCGGCGACCGAAAGGTCCAGCCCGCCGGCGATGATGAGCGGCGTGCCGGCGGCGGCCATCAGACCGATGAAGGCGACGTTGGAGCCGATCGCCAGCATATTCCGGCCGGTCAGGAAGAACGGCGACAGGACAGAGAAAGCGACAATCAGGACGATATAGAAGGCCAGCAGGATGGCGACCCCCGACCACGGCTTGCCGAGAAGGTCGACGATCCGGCCACGGCTGCCGGTGGTGGAACGGTCGGTCGACGGGGAAGCGCTGGTCACGGTCATCGGCGGTCCATCAGGCGGCGTGGAAGGCGGGGTCGTTGACGGTAGCGGCCATCAGGTCTTCGGGCGCCGCGCCGCGCTCGAACCGGCCGACGACGCGACCGCGATCGAGGACGATGGAGCGGTCGCTGATCCCGGCCACCTCCTCGACGTCCGACGACAGGACCAGGACGGCGAGCCCGCGATCGGCGAGGGCGCGGAGCTCGAGATAGATTTCGCGGCGCGCGCCGACGTCGACGCCGCGGGTCGGCTCCTCGAGGATGAGGAGGGAGATGCCGTCCACCAGCCAGCGGGAGACGCAGACCTTCTGCTGGTTGCCGCCGGAGAGCGTCCGGATCTTCTGCTCCGGGCCGCGGGTGCGGATGCCGAGGCTGTCGATCCAGTGTTGCGCCTGGGCGGTCTCCCTGCTGCGCGAAACGAAGATGCCGTCCACATAGCGGTCGAGGAAAGGCGCTACCATGTTCTCGCGCACCGTCAGTTCGGCGATGACCCCTTCCTTCTTGCGGTCGGCGGCCACGAAGCCGATGCCGGCGGTCTTGCCCGCTGCGGCCGACCGTGGACGGTAGGCGGTGCCCCCGAGCGTTACGGTGCCGGTCGTCACCGGCCCGAGCGCGCCGTAAAGGGCACGGCCGAGGGTTTCGATCCCCGACCCGATGAGGCCGAACACGCCGAGGATTTCGCCGCGGCGGACGGAAAAGGAGACCTCCGTCAAGCGGCCAGAAACGCCGAAATTCTCGACTGTCAGGATGTCAGCCCCGGCCTGGGCCCCGCTCCCCTCTATGTCATAAAGGTCGCCGGCAACGCCGCCGAGCATGGCCGCGAGCACCGCCTCGTGCGAGGCGCTGGCGGTCTCGAAGAGCCCGGCGTCGCGGCCATCGCGCAGCACTGCTATGCGATCCGAGATCTCGAAGACCTCGCTCAGATAGTGGGAGATGTAGATCACCGCGACCGCCTGCTCCTTGAGGCGCCGGATGATCCTAAAGATCAGCTTCGCTTCCTGCTCGGTCAGCGCCGCGGTCGGCTCATCCATCACGAGGATGCGCGCATTTCCGGCGATCGCTCGCGCGATTTCGACGATGCGCTGTTCGGCGACCGACAGCCGCTTGACCGGCCGGTTCGGATCGATCGTGCCGAAACCGAGCTGATCGAGCAATGAGCGCGCCTGCTCCCGCATCGCCCTATCATCGACGCTTGGCAGGCCGAAGCTCCGTTTCATCGGCAGGTCGCCGAGCGCGATATTTTCCGCCACCGTCATGTCCGGCATGACGGAGATTTCCTGTGGCAGCAGGCGGACGCCGGCCGCTACCGCCGCGCGGGGTTCCGGGAAGACAACCTCCTCGCCGTCGACTTTCACGATGCCGGCATCGCGGGTGTAGACACCGGTCAGGATCTTCACCAGCGTGGATTTGCCGGCGCCGTTCGAGCCGAGCAGCGCCATGACCTCGCCCGGCGCCACGACGAGATCGACGTCGGTCAGCACAGCGACGCCACCGAAGGATTTGCCGATGCCGCGCATTTCGAGGCGCGGCGTGGCTGGCGCAACTGGCGAAGCCGACGACATCAGAGATTTGTTCCGCTTCCGCTTGCGTGAGATCGATCCGGAACCCCGATCGGCGCCGAAGTCGATGTCGGGGTTCCGGTTCCTGGGAGTGGCGCACCTTTCGAGGGGCACGACACGATCTACCCTATTCGGTCGGGATCAGCTCCACCGATCCCTGCATTTCAGGCGACTTGCGGAGGTCTGCCAGGAACGTGACGTAGGCGTCCTGCGGGAAGTCCATTTCCATCCCCGCGCCTTCCTTGCACTGGTACTTCGGATAGAATTTGCAGATGTTGCTTTCGTCGACCATCACGTGAGTCATCAGGACGGTCGGCGGCAGCTCCTGCCCGGCGAGTTCGGCGAGCGCCATCGGGATCAGGAAGTTGCCGTAGCGCTCGGGGAAGTAGCCGACGGACGCGACAAAGGTCGGCTCGGCTTCCATCGTGTCGAGCTCATCGGCCCCCATGCCGACCGCGATGAGGTCCTTTTCCCGGCCACCCTGCTTGACGGCGCGAATGATGCCGGTCGTCGCCTGGTCATTGATCGCGGTCGCCATGATCGGCACGCCGTCAGGAATGCGGCCGAGCACGTTGTTGGTCTGCGCGTAGCTTTCCTCGAGCGTGTTCTTGGTGTCGATGGTGATCACGTGATCTTTCGGGAAGCCGTCGACCGCGGCGAGGAATCCGGCGAGCTGTCCCTCCGTGCGCATGGCGGGCACGGCGCCCGACTGGGGCAGGGCGCCGAGGATGAAGTAGCCTTCCTTCACCTTGTCGGCGCCGAACTTCTTGATTGCCGCCTGGCCGAGATAGACGCCGCCCATGTATCCCGACTTCGGATTGTTGGCGCCGAAGAACGTCGCGCCCGGCATCGGGATGTCGATGGCGATCACCTTGATGCCGGCGTCGTTCATCTTCTGCATGATCGTTGCGCCGAAATTGGCGTCGGTCTGGAACTCGATCACGAAGTCGACGTCGCGGGTGATGAAGCTCTCGGCGTTGGCGAGAGCGGTTGCGCCGTCGAGCCGGTTGTCGGCGACCACCACGTCGATACCGGCCGCCTTGGCGTTAGCGAGGATGCCTTGTTCGACCTTGGCGCAGAAGGAGATGTCCCGCTGCAGGTTGGCGAAGCCGATCACATACTTGTCGCCGTTCTTCGGCGGTGTCTGCTTGATGGCGTCGACCACCGCTGCGGCAAGCTGATCCGCGGAGAGCATCTCGCCGCTGAATCCGCTCGGTGTGAAGCCATGAAAGTCCTGCGCCGGGGCAGGACCGACAAACAGAGCGACGACCGCTCCAACGGCCGCCAGGCGAAGTGCCGATTTCAGTTTCATCAGTCTTTTTCCTCCCAAATGGCCCGCGCATGGTGAATGCTGGGGCCGCGTTGTCGTCCCTAGCTACGAGGCGCCGATGGAATCGGCACCGTCTTTCCAGCGGTTCCGCCGGCCGTGCCCGGAGCGGCGGAAGCAGCATTCGACGGGAGACAAGCGGGCTGTGCGCGCAGGCGAGCAGCCAAACCGCCGCTCATCGAGCGACGGTCCAAGCAAGGTTTCGGCCTCGGCCCGGCCGGGCCCCGCTCCGCTCAACGCTTTCCTCCCACCCTTGCCTGCCGCATGGCGCATCCCTGACAAACAGGCACTTTGAGCCTGGGCGGCCAAAGGCATTTCCTGGGCAAACCCACTTTTCGTGGATTATTGGCCTGACCAATTGTATGCACTGACCAAAGGGCGGGTTCAACCTCATTTTTGGCTCGACACGGTCTTGCAGGGTGCGACAGGGGAACACTCATGAAAATCACTGGGCTGCGGCCTTTCATTCTTCGCTGGTCGGAGCCCAACGATTTCAACCACGAGCGGATGACGGTGCTGCTGCGCGTCGACACCGATGTCGGCGTTAGTGGCTGGGGCGAGGCGATCGCCATGTGGCCGGAAGCCTGCCGGGCGACGGTGGCGATCATCGCGGACGGTTTCGCGCCGTTGCTCTCCGGTCGCGATCCGCTTGAGGTCAATGCCTGCTGGCAGGACATGAAGGCGCATAGCTGGTGGTACGGCGAGGGCGGTATCGCCGCGCTCGCCATATCGGCGGCCACTGTGCGATCTTCTGGGCGGCGCTGTCCACGATGCGCTCCCCGCCTGCGCCAGCCTGCATGTCAACCACCCGACCATCGATGACTCGGTCGCCGCCATTGCCGGCTACATCGAGGGCGGCTTTCGCTCGGCCAAGCTCGGCCTCGGCAAGCGCGGTGCGTCACGCGCCGGCCGCGATCCCGACTACGACGTCGCCCTGGTCGAAGCCCTCCGCCAGGCGATCGGGCCGGAGCCGCAAATCATGGTGGATGCCGGCAACGGAACGCGCTGGGATCTCGATACCGCCATCCGCACCACGCTGCGGATGGAGGCATTCGGCATCAAGTGGATGGAGGAGCCGCTGCATCCGAGCATGGTCGCCGAGCACAAGGCCTTCCAGGCCGCGGTCCACACGCTGGTCGCTGCCGGCGAGCGGGAATGGGGTTTCGCCGGCTATCAACGCTGGATTGAGTGTGGTGCCGTCGATGTATTCGGCATTGACCCCGCCCGGGTCGAGGGCGTCACCGGATTCAGGGCGATCGCATCGGCGGTCGAGCAAGCGGGCAAGATCGTCAATGCCCATGCCTGGAGTACCGCGGTGCTGACCGCCGCCAGCCTCCACCTGTCGCTCGCGAGCCTGGCGGCCATCCTGTTCGAGCTGAAGCCCATTCCTGGCCCGATGCAGTTCGACCTCATCGACGAGCCGTTCTGGCACGATCACGGCTTGGTTCGTGCATCGGGGCGGCCCGGCCACGGGGCAGAGCCGAAGCCGGAGGTGATCGAGCGTTACAGCGTCGCTTGAGCTAGATCGACTGCAGCGATGTAATGTAGGCGCGCCAGCCGCCGAAGCTCGAGATGTCGCGGGCCCCGTCGAGGGCGGCCTGTTCGCAGAGGAACCCTTTCACCATTGTCCCGTCGTTGAGCTTCACCGTGCCGATGCCGAGCGGCGCCGGAATGCCGGCGACGAACTCACCAAAGGCGGTCGGCGACAGCGCCCACACTTCGGTCTCGATGGCGTTGCTGATCTGGTTGGTCCGGATCAGTCCGGGACGGGGCGGCGGCCCGCCGGGCAATGCGTACAGGCGGTAGTGCGGTTCGGTCGCTGCGGTGCGGACGAACACGCCGCCGCGCGAGGTGAGTTCGTGGTTCAACGCCATGCCGGAGAGGTGCGCGCCGACCACTGCAACTTCGATGCTGCCGGGCGGCGGCTCGGCCGGCGGTGTGACCGTCGATGGCACCTTGAAGCCGTTGGCGCCGATCGCAACGCCGGCCGCCCGATGGAGCTTCGCCGCGATCGCCGCGAGCAACCCGTCGTGGCCGGCAGGCGCGATCAGCGTCACCCCGGCGGGCAGGCCGTCGGACCGGAACGGCCCGGGAGCGGCAAGCGCACAGAGATCGAGGAGGTTGACGAAGTTGGTGTAGACGCCGAGCCGGGAATTGGCGCCGATCGGATCGGCCTCGACATCGGCGAGGGTGCAGACCTCAGGAATTGAGGGGACCACCAGCACATCGATATCGCGCCAGATGGCCTCGGTGACACGCTTGAGTTCCGCCAGCCGGTAGATACCGGCGAAGGCGTCGGCGGCCGAAAGCGACTTGGCGCCTTCGACGATCTGTCGCGTGACCGGGTGAAGGGCGTCTAGCTTTGAATCCACAAAACCGCGGATCGCCTGATACCGCTCCGCCACCCAGCCACCTTCGTAGAGCAGCGCGGCGGCGGCGAAGAACGACGAGAGGTCGACGGCGCGCGGCGCCTTCCCGAAGTCCTGCATCAGGTTGAGAGCGGCATCGAAGGCGGCCGCCGCAGTGTCGCTGCCGAAGATGCGGCTCTTCTCGTCGGGAATGCCGATACGAACGATGGACGGCAGCGACGGCCGTCCGATCGGAACCTGACGGGAATAGGGATCGTCACGGTCGTAGCCGGCGGCAACCGTGAAGGCCGTCCACGCGTCGGCAACCGTGCCGGCGAAGATCGATACGCAATCAAGCGTGCGGCAAGCCGGCACGACGCCGCGTGTCGATAGCGCGCCGCGGCTCGGCTTCAGGCCGACGATGTTGTTGAGTGCTGCCGGCACGCGTCCCGATCCCGCGGTGTCGGTGCCCAGCGCGAAGGAGACCAGGCCGAGCGCGACGGCGACGGCGGAGCCCGACGACGAGCCGCCGGGCACGAGCGTGGGGTTCAGCGCGTTGCGCGGCGCCGGATAAGGCGTGCGCACGCCGACCAGGCCGGTCGCGAACTGGTCGAGGTTGGTCTTGCCGATGAGGATGGCGCCGGCGTCGATCAGGCGGTCGACGACCGGCGCCGAAGCGTTGGGGATATAGCTGAATTCCGGGCAGCCGGCCGTCGTCGGCATGCCGGCGACGTCGATATTGTCCTTGACCGCGAAGGGCACTCCGTGGAGCGGCTTCGTTCCGTCATAGCGGCCGAGTTCGCGCGCTGCGGCACGGGCGTCGTCGGGATCGACGAGCGACAGGAAGATTCCCGGGTCGTCCACCTCCTCAATGGCGGCATAGGTGGCGTCGACCATATCGACCGGCTTGCTGCCGTGACGATAGTCGGCAAGCAGACGGGAAATCTCGGTATCGTGCTTCGTTGGCACTGCCGGTGTCCGTTTCTATTCGGGACAGTTCACGTTTCGAGCAATTACCGGGCCATCCGCCCGTCTAGCAAGCCCCAAAACGTGTGGCGGGCGCAAACGCCATGGTCTTTCGCGCTCCACCAAAATTGTGCAGGCGCACTCAAGCTTGCTGCCGACCGTCAAGGGCCGGTGCGGACCTTCCCGTCAGCCGCGTCTGCCGGCGCCGGCGCCGGCCGCGGCGCTTCGTCCGGCGACAGGCCGAGGAAGCGCTCGAACCAGCGGTAGCGCCAGTTGAGGATCAGGATCGCCGTCCAGAAGGGCAGGACCCCGAGGACGGTCAGATAGATGCCGGGTCCGACGCTGATGAGGCCGAAATACTCGGCGGCTTCAGGCTTCAAGAGGATGAACAGGAAGACGGCCGCCAGCGCCGCCGCCATGAAGGTCGGACGCTTGTCCCGGCTGACCCCCGGCACCCAGCCGGTGAGGAGTCGCATCGGCGGCTTGAGGAAGAGAATCAGCACGAAGGCGGTGAAGGTCACGAACATCGAGAGCGATGACTGCGCGACGATAGTCGCCGCCGCGATCGCGAAATCCGGTCCGTCCGACACGCTCAGCCCGGTCACCCGCGCGAAATTGTCGATGGCGAACTGGGGCAGCACGTAGCCTTCCACGTCCGCCTGAACGTGGTCGTAGTGAAAGGTGTAGAGGGCGACGCCGAAGACCATCGTGACGATCGCCACCGGGATGACGAAGCGCACGAGCTTCAATAACAGGTTCTCGCCGAGCACCTCGGGCCTTGCCCATAGCGTCAGGAAGAATGTCGGGATGCCGACCGTAAACAGGGTCAGCGCGATCTGAGCCGGTTCGAACGGGAAGGCCAGCCCCAGCATGGTGATCGCGATGATGACCAGGATCGAGGCAGTGACCCGCGACAGGAACAGAAGCAGCGCCGCGGTCATGCCGGAGAGCACCCTTTGCCCTTCGTTGAAGGCAGAACGGAGCGGCGAGAAATCGTCGTTGATGAGGACGATGTCGGCGACGTTTCGTGCTGCCGCGCTGCCGCTGTTCATGGCGATGCCGAGCTGCGCCTTCTTGAGCGCCAGCACGTCATTGACCCCGTCGCCGATCATCGCGACATGGTGCCCGTCCGCCATCAGCGCCTCGACGATCTGTTCCTTCTGCTGAGGCGCGATGCGTCCGAAGACGTCGGCCTTTCCCACCGCGTCCCTGAATTCGGCCTGACTCATCTCCGCCAGTTCCGGGCCGGACACCAGCCCCTCGACCGGCAGGTTCGCCTGACGCGCCAGCGCGGCGACCGTGTTGGGATCGTCGCCCGAGATGACCTTGAGACGAAGGCCGAGTTCACCGAAGGCCGCGAAGGTTTCCGCCACGTTCGGCCTGAGCACGTCAGCGAGGACAACGAGGCCGAGCGGCGTGAGCGCCGGAAGGGTCGGCGCATCACCGGTTCCGGCAAACCCGGCCGCGTCTCTGTTCCTGGCAAAGAGCAAAACGCGCATTCCGGATCTCGCAAGGGCAGCGACGCGCTCGTCGAGGCCGGCCGAAGAGACGGTCAGATGCGGCTTGAGCATCTCGTAGGCGCCGAGCGCATAGACGCCCCTACGCGGTCCGGCAGCGAAGACGACGGCGCTCCATTTCCGCGCCGAGGAAAAGGGGATCACCGCCGCCGGCTCAAGTGCTTCGCCCGGCAAGGCCGCCGACAGTGCGGTCGTCGTCTGGTTCGGTGAGCCGACGCTGCGGGCATAGCTGCCGATGAGCCGCTCCAGGGCGTCCTCGCCTTCCTCGCCGATCGTCTCCACCGCGTGAAGGGTCAGCCGGTTGGTGGTGAGCGTGCCGGTCTTGTCCATGCACAGGATGTCGGCATCGCTCAGCGACTCGACCGCGTTGATCTGCTGGACCAGCGCACCCTGCTTGGCGATCGCCGCTGCGCCGAGCGAATACGCGACGATGATGACGAAGAACAGGCCGTAGGGCACCTGGCCGGAGAGCACCGCCGCGAGCTGGACGATGCGGCTGGTGGGCAGGTCTTGAAGAAGCGCCGAGACCAGGATCGTACCGCTCATCAGCACGACGATGAGCATCACGACACGCACGGCGAAATCGATCTGCTTCTGCAGCGGAGTTCTGGTGAACTGGAACGCCCGCGCCTCGGCGGTCAGCCGGTTGGCGTAGCTGCCGGCGCCCACCACGTCGGCGCGATAGGTGCCTTCACCGCTGAGGCAGATGCTCCCCGACAGGAGCTGGTCTCCCGGCGATTTGCGCACCGCATCCGACTCGCCAGTGAGTAGCGACTCGTCCATCTCGAGAACACCGCCGGCGACCAGCGTGCCGTCGACCAGAACCTGATCTCCCGGCCGGAGCCGGATATGGTCGCCCTTGACGATCTCGTCGGGATCGCCAGAGCGCTCCGCACCGTCGCGAACCAGCGTGACCTTGGGGCGATGGAGCAGGGCGATGCGGTCGAGCTGCCGCTTGGCGCGCAGCTCCTGGATCGTGCCGATCACGGCATTGACCAGCCCGAGACCGACGCTCGTCATCGCGTCGTTCCATTCGCCGAGCACGATCAGGGCGACGCCAATGGCGAACAGAATGTTGTTGAAGAAGGTGAAGAGGTTGGTTCGGACAATGGCGAAGTAGGACCGGCTGGTGGCGATTCTCACGCCGTTGCCTTCGCCACGCTCGCGACGGCGACGGGCCTCGGCCTCGGTCAGGCCGCCGGTGTCGCCGGTTTCAGCGGCGATCGCTTCGCTAGCCGCCTTCGGCGTCGGTTTCTTGGCGAGGGTTTCGGTCGCGGTGCTCGGCTCGCTCATGCCGAGGACGATAACAGAAAAGCGCTAACGAAAAGGGCGCGCGCTCCCGCGGGAATCGATCCGTCGGCCGTTTCCGGTCAACGACGAGAGGCCGGAGAAGGCCCGCTCACCATTCGGCCGAGATGTACTGGGTCTCGAGAAATTCCATCAGTCCCACATGGGCGCCCTCGCGGCCGATGCCGGACTGTTTGACTCCGCCAAAGGGGGCCGCGGGGTCGGAGACCAGGCCGCGGTTGAGGCCGATCATGCCGAACTCCAGCCGTTCCGACAACGCCAGACCGCGCTTCATGTCGCCCGCATAGAGGTAGGCGACCAGCCCGTATTCAGTGTCATTGGCCCGCCTGATCGCGTCGTCCTCGTTCGAGAAGGACTGGAGCGCGGCCACCGGACCGAAGATCTCTTCCCCGAGGCATTCGGCGTTGGCCGGGACATTGGCGAGAACGGTCGGTGGATAGAAGAAGCCCGGACCCTCCGGCATCTTGCCGCCGGTCAGCAGCTTCGCGCCTTTGTCCACCGCATCCTTCACCAGCGCGTGCACCTTGTCCCGGGTCTCCGCGTTGACCAGGGAGCCGACTTCGACACCCTCCTCGAGGCCGTCCCCCATCTTCATCGCGGCCATCCGCTTCGTCAGCTTCTCGGCGAAGGCGTCGTGGACCGCCGCGTCGACCAGGAAGCGGTTGGCGGCGGTGCAGGCCTCGCCGATGTTGCGCATCTTGGCGAGCAACGCGCCCTCGACCGCAGCGTCGATGTCGGCATCCTTGCAGACGATGAAGGGGGCATTGCCGCCGAGTTCCATCGCCGGGTTGACAATGTTGGCCGCCGCCGATTTCAACAAGGTGCGCCCGACCTCGGTCGAGCCGGTGAACGAAACCACGCGGACCCGCATGTCGCTGAGCAGCGCGTCGACGACGGCGCCGGATCTGCGCGACGGGATGACATTCACCAGGCCCTTGGGCACGCCGGCCGCCTCGAGCAGTGGCATCAGCGCCAGCATGGTCAGCGGAGTCGCGGATGCCGGCTTGACGATCACCGGGCAGCCGGCGGCGAGCGCCGGACCGATCTTGCGCGTTGCCATCGCCGCCGGAAAATTCCACGGCGTCACCAGGACGGCGATGCCGGCCGGCTTGTGATGGACGAAGATGCGGGCGCCGGTGGTGGGCGAGCGCATGACCTCGCCGATATTGCGGACCGCTTCCTCGGCAAACCAGCGGAAGAATTCTGCCGCATAGGCCGCCTCGCCGCGTGAGTCGGGAAGCGCCTTGCCGTTTTCCAGCGTCATCAGCCGGGCGAAGCTTTCCCGCTCGGCGCTGATCAGCTCGAACGCCTTGCGGAGAATCTCGGCGCGTTCCCGCGGCTTCCGCGACGCCCAGTCGGCAAAGGCGGCATCGGCGGCATCGAGGGCGGCGCGCGCGTCCTCAACGGTGGCGCTCGCCACCTTGGCGATGACCTGCTCGTTGGCCGGGTTGATGACGTCGAAGGTGCCATTGTCGGAAGCGTCGCGCCATTCGCCGCCGATATAGAGCTTCGTCGGCATCTCGATTCTGAGTGGCTGGGTCATCGGTCTCTCTCGCTTCGGTCCTGCGGCTTCAGGATCGGCCAGGAACGGCCGGGATTGAGGCCGCGCCCCACGGGGTACGTCGGCAACGCCGGGAGTGCCAAAGGCCGCCGCATTGGTGTTGCCGATCGCGCGTGGTGTCGATCATGCATATATCGCTCTTGCGCGGGAAAAAAGGACAGACCTGCAACCCGAGGCGACCTGTCTTCGTTCCCGGCGTTGCGTGAGGCCGGTGATGATCGACCCCATCTCGGGGCCGTCAAGCTGTGATGTGACCCGTGGAAACAATTGATTCCCGCGACCATCCGGCTATTTCAACGAGTCGAGACGCGCCCGGAGCCGCAGTTCCGACCCTGATTCGCGAGGCCCGTGTCGAGAGTGAGGCGGTAAACTCGCGATTCAGGCATCCGCTGATAGACTATCCGGTCGTGAGCGACCGGCCGGAATGGCAATAGCGCCACGATCCGTGGCGTTCGATCGGTGGGATGGAGTGGTTTTGCATTTTGGGATTCCCGGCCGCGCGTTTCTCGCGCTGATCCTGGCGCTCGTCGTTGCGAGCGCGGCCACCCCGTCTTTTGCCATTTGGCCCTTCACCCGCAAGGATGCCACGACGGAGCCGGTGCCCGATCCGGTCACCTATACGCTCGACATCCAGGCTGTCGGGGGCAACCGTCGCCTCGACCGCGACCTCCGCAGCGCCTCGTCGCTCTACACCCGCCGCAAGACGCCGGCGTCGGGTGTGGTCGGCCTGCTGGCGCGGGCTCGCGAGGACCTGACCAACCTGACGGCGGTCCTCTACGAGAACGCCCGCTACGCCGGCGAGATCGCCATTACCATCGCCGGACGCCCGCTGGCCGACTGGAGCCCGTTCGACCCGGTCGGACCGCAGCCGGTGCCCGTCAAGATCGTCGTCACCGCCGGACCTCAGTTCGTGTTCGGCGACGTCAGCGCCGGACCGTTGCCGCCCGGCATGACGCTCGCCGATCTCCGCATCTCGCCGGGCGAGATTGCCGAGTCGGGCCGGATCACGCGCGCCGAAGTCACGATCGCCAATGCGTGGCGCGAACAGGGCCATCCGCTGGCTACCGTCGGCGAGAACAGCGTCGTCGCCGATCATGCGACCCGCACCCTCGACGTCAGCCTGTGGGTCAGGCCGGGGCCGATGGCCGACTTCGGCCGTGTTACGGTGAACGGCACCGAGCGCGTCGATCCCACCCTCGTCGAGGGCCGCGCCGGCATCCAGCCGGGCGAGCAGTACAGTCCCAAGGTGACGAAGCGGGCCGAGCAGCGCCTCCGCGATCTCGGCGTCTTCGACAGCGTCCGCGTCGTACCGGGCGACCACATCGACCCCGACGGCACGATTCCGATCGATATCATCGTCACCGAGCGCAAGCGCCGTGTCATCGGCGCCACCGCCAGCTACTCGAACACTGAAGGGGCCGGCGTCGACGTGTTCTGGGCGAACCGCAATCTGTGGGGTGGCGCAGAATCCTTGCGCCTTTCGGCCGGGGTATCGCGCATCTTCGACAGCGCCTTCAACGATCCCGACTTCCGCCTTGCCGCGAATTTCAAGAAACCGGCGGTGTTCGATCCGATGACCGACTTCACGCTCCGGGCCGAGGCCTTCCGCGAGACGACTGACGCCTACCGCGTGACGACGGCCGAAACCGAGGTCGGCCTCACCCACGTCTTCTCCGACACGGTGAGCGGCGCTGCGCGCTTCGAGCTCGAGCGCACGAGAACCGAAGACGCGATCCCCGAGGAAGATTATCTCATCGCCACCCTGACCGGGGCGATCGACTGGGACACCCGCGACAACCGCCTCGATCCAACCACCGGCATGAACGTCCATTTCGAGGCGGCGCCTGCCTACGACTTCCTGCAGGACAAGCCCTTTGCCACCTTCCGGAACGACGTCTCGATCTACCGTGCCATCGACGCCGAGAAGCGCTTCGTCCTGGCCGGCCGCGTATCGACGGCGGTCTTGACGGTCGACGACGTGCGCGATGTCGTAGCGAACCGGCGGCTTTATGCAGGCGGCGCCGGCTCCGTGCGCGGTTATGCCTACCAGAACATCGGGCCGCGCAACAAAAAGGGCGATCTGATCGGCGGCCGCAGCAGCTTCGCCGTGTCGGCGGAGTTGCGCTATCGCGTTTCGGAGGCGCTCGGGCTCGTCGCCTTCGTCGACGCCGGCAACGCCTATCGCGCGATGGTGCCGGATTTCGGCGACCTCAAGATGGGCGTCGGCGCCGGGGTGCGCTATTTGACGCCGGTTGGACCGCTGCGGCTCGATCTCGCCTTTCCGCTCGAGCCCGGCCACGGTGACCCCTCATTTGCCATCTATGTCGGCCTTGGTCAGGCGTTCTGACCGGTCGACACCGACGAAGGGAGAACGCTGGAATCCATGTGGCGCGCCGTCCGCTACGCAATACTGGCGATTGCCGGGCTGGTCGTGCTCGCTGGGCTGGCGGTGGTCGGTCTGGCGACGCCGCCCGGCCGGTCGCTGCTTGCCTCGTTTGTCGAGCGCTCGGTCTCCGGCGGCGGGCTCACCTTGTCGATCGGCTCGCTTTCCGGTTGGCCGCCCTTCTCCTTCGGGGCCGACAACATTGTCTTCTCCGACACAGAGGGGCCCTTCGCCGAGATCGACGGACTGGCGGTCGACCTCGACGTCGGATCGCTGCTGTCCGGCGGCATCGCCTTCAACGCGATCAGCGCCGACCGGGTCGCCATTGCTCGCGAGCCTGTCCTCGAAAGCGCCGGCGGCGGCACTGGTAGCGGCGCGCTGTTTCCGCTCGCTGCCAGACAACTCGACATCGCTCGTCTTGAGCTTGGCGCCGAACTGGCAGGCAGTCCGGCCGCACTGAAAGTAGCCGGCGCCTTTTCCCTGCAGTCGGACGGCGGCATCCAGGCCCGGTTGCATGCCGATCGCGTCGACGGACGAACCGGCACGGTCGCCGCCACCGTCGATCGCGCCGACGGATCCGCGCCGATCATGCTCGATCTCACGGTCGAGGAGGCGGCAAACGGCATTCTCCTCGCCTTGATGGGGCGCGATCAGGGGCCCGGTTACCGTCTGGTCGCGCAAACCTCCCTCGCCGGCGACGCTCTCAAGGGGGCGGTGTCCCTCACGTCTGACGGCGACGCGCGCTTCGCCGGCCGTTTCGGCCTCGCCCCAACAGCTGACGGACAGCACCTCACCGTCAACGGGGAGGGTGATCTTGCCGAGCTGGTGCCGCCCGGCTTCGGCGATCTCCTCGCCGGCCGCATCGACGTAGCGATCGACGTCGCGTGGAGCGCGGTGACCGGTGCGACGTTACCGCGCCTCGTCGTCAAGGACAGCAAGGTCTCGACCGAGACGGTGCAAATGACCGCCTCTGGCACGTTCGGTGGCTCCAGCACCGACCTCTCGGTGACGTTGGCCGCGGCCAAGCCGGGCGGTGGGCCGATCTCGCTGCCGATCGCCTCCGGCGAGCCGATCCGCTTCGACAACCTTTCCCTCAACGGCCGAATCGCGCCATCCAAGGACGCGACACGCCTCGATCTCACCGGGCGCGTCGGTCGGCTCGTTGCAGGAGAGGTCGCGGTTCCGGGGATCGGCATGTCGCTGGCTGTGGAGGCCGATGCCGGGAATCCGCTGGCCGACGACACGCTGCCCTTCGCCCTCCGGGTGGAGGCTGACGCCGTCAATCTTCCCGATGGCCGCATCGCGGCCACCGATACCCGGCCTCTGCTTGTCACCGCCGACGGCACCTACACTGTTTCTGCCGGGTCGGCCGAGGGGACCATCGACCTCTCGGCGATCGGCGGGCGGGCGGTCTTTACCGGGACGATGTCGGCGGACGCTATCACTGGCGAGACCAGAGCCCGCTTTGCCGATCTGGCGCCGCTGTCTCCGCTCATTGGGCAGCAGCTTGCCGGTGCGCTCTCTGCGACGCTCAACGGCCAGCTCTACGGGACCGACGGCGTGAACCTGACGGTCGAGGGGACTGCGACCGATCTCAATCCCGGCGAGCCGTCGCTGGCGCCGCTGCTTGCCGGGCAGACACGCTTCGGTCTTACGTTTGCGCACGACCTTGGCCAGCATTTGTCGCTCAAGGACGTCTTGCTGAACAGCGCCGCCCTCACCATCCAGGGCGACATGACCCTCGATGGACGCGCGGTGGACGGGTCGTTCTCCGGCAGCGTCGCCGATCTTGCGGCGCTTGCTGACGCCTCCAGCGGCGCCGCAACCTTCTCGGCAACGATCGCCGGCTCGCTTGACCGCCCGACTTTCGATGCCTCGGTCAAGGTCGCCGGCGGCCAGCTGGTCGGCCAGCCGATCAAGAATGCGACGATCCGGGTGCAGGGCGAGCCGGTCGACAGCAGCTGGCATGGCGCCTTGACGCTTGCTGGTTCGTTCGCCGGTCGGCCGCTCGAAGGGACGGCACAGGCGACGCTCGACACCGCGAGCGGACAAGTCGCCTTTCCTCAAGTTGATCTCACCATTGCGCAAAACCGCATCAAGGGCAGCATCGAGCAGGCGGGCGGCGGCCTCCTCTCGGGATCCCTGTCGGTCGATGCGCCGAATGTCGCGACGCTTGCGGCGCTCGCCCTAGTCGAGGCTACCGGCACAGCAAAGGCGGATGTTCGCTTTGAGCCGAACGTCGGCAAGCAGGGAATCGTCGTCGCCTTCACCGCCCGCGATATCGCCGCCAGCGGCGTGGTCGCCAAGCAGGCCGATGGCGAGATCCGCGTCGACGACGCCTTCAGCCTGCCCCAGATCGCCGGCAACGCAAACGTTAGTGGCGTGGCGATCGGGTCTGTGCAACTCGACAGCGCCAAGCTGTCGGCGACGGTCGAAGGCGAGACCACGAAATTCGAAGCCTCGGCGCGCGGGCCGGACATCGATCTCATCGGCGCCGGAAGCCTTGCCAGCGACAACGGCGTTCAGGTCCTGCGGATCAGGACGCTGTCCGGCAACGCCTACGGCTTCCCGGTCAAGGTCGATACGCCGGCGACGCTCCGCCTCGGCAGCGAGACTCGGATCGAAACCGCGAGCCTGTCGCTCGGCGGCGGGCAGGTCACCATCTCCGGACAGGTATCCCCGCGCCTCGACCTCGACGTCGCGATCAAGTCGGTTTCGGCATCGTTCGCCAACCAGTTCTCGCCGGGCCTTGGCGCCGGCGGAACGATCTCCGGCAGTGCAAAGATCACCGGCACGACGGCCAACCCTGCCGTCGCCTGGCAGGCCGACTGGTCGGGATTCAGCGTGGCCGAAACCAGTTCCGCCGGACTGCCGGCGCTGACGGTGAAGGCCAAGGGCGACGCCACACTGAAGGCAACGACGCTGACGGCCAGCCTGTCGGGCGCCGGCATTGCCCTCGACGTGTCGGGCAGCGTGCCGTTCTCGGGCGGCAATCCCGACATCCGAGCCACGGGAACCGCACCGCTCGAGCTCCTCGGGTTGGTGATCGACCGGGAGATGACACTCGGCGGCACCGCGCGCCTTGACCTCGCGATCGCGGGCGCATCTTCGATCACCGGCACGGTCGTCCTGTCCGATGCGACCATTGTCGACGCGGTGACCAACTTTGGTGTCACCGGGGTCAGCGGCGAGATCCGGCTGGACGGTGAAACCGCCACGATCCAGAGCCTGACGGGGCGCGTGGCCCAGGGCGGCGATATCACGGTGGCCGGTTCGGTCACGATAAACCCGGCCGCCGGCCTTCCGGCGAAGCTGACGGTGAACGTTCGGAACGGCCGCTACAACGACGGAACGACGGTGGACGCGACCTATACGGCGGCGCTGTCGCTGTCCGGGCCGATCCTCACCAATGGCACGATCTCCGGCCGGGTTGATATCGCACGGGCCGAGATTCTCCTGCCCGATCGCTTCGGCGGGGGCACCACCTTGAATGTCGAACACCGCAACACCGCACCGGGCTTCGTGCCGCCGGTGAAGCCACCGCCGCCGAGCACAGCCACCGGGGTCCAGAGCGGCGGCGGTCTCGGCCTCGACATCACCGTCGCCAGCGCCAACCGGACAGCCATCGTCGTCCGTGGCTACGGTCTCGACGCCGCGCTCGGCGGCTCGCTGCGCATCAGCGGCACCACCAGCAATCCGGTGGCGATCGGCGGTTTCGACATGGATCGCGGGAGGATCGAGGTGCTCGGCCGGCGCTTCGATTTCACCCAGGGGAAAGTGACCTTCGCCGGCGACCTCATTCCGATCCTCGACTTCCAGGCGACTACCCGCACGTCGGAAATCACCGCCACGGTCAACGTCACCGGCCCAGCCGACAACCCGCAGATCAGCTTCACCTCAAGCCCGCAGCTCCCCGAAGAAGAAATCATCTCGCAGATTCTGTTCGATCGCGGCGTCAGCCGCCTGACGGCGTTCCAGGCTGCGCAGCTCGTCGACGCGATCGGCCAGTTCTCCGGAGCATTCTCGCGCGGCAACGGCTTGTTTGACCGCGTGCGGAAGCTGACCGGGCTCGACGATGTCGATGTCCGTCAGAACGAGGCTGGCGGAACCACGGTGGGCATCGGCAAGCGGATCAACGACAACATCCGACTCGGCGTCGAGCAGGACACCAACGGCACGGGGCGGGTGACCATCGACCTCGACATCACCAAAAACCTGAAAGCGCGGGGTGAAGCCGGCAGTAACGGAGAGGGCAAGATCGGGCTTACCTACGAGCACGAATACTGAGCGCGAAGCCTCACCACTCCAGCACCACCTTGCCGCATTCGCCCGAGCGCATCACCTGAAAGGCCTTTTCGAACTCGGCAACCGGCAGCCGGTGGGTGATGACCTTGCGCACCTCGAGGCCGCTTTGCAGCATGGCAAGCATCTTGTGCCAGGTCTCGAACATCTCACGGCCGTAGATGCCCTTCACCGTGATCTGGCGGAAGATGATCTTGTTGAGATCGACCAGCGACGGCTTCGCCGGGATGCCGAGGAGCGCGATCCGCCCGCCGACGATCATATGATCGAGCATCTGGTCGAGGGCTGCCGGCACGCCGCTCATTTCCAGCCCGACGTCGAAGCCTTCCTTCATGCCGAGCCGATCCATTACGCTGCCGAGCTTTTCCTCGGCCACGTTGACCGGGATGACCTCGGTGACCTCGGCGGCGAGTCTTAGCCGCACCGGGTTGACATCGGTGATGACGATGTGGCGCGCCCCGACATGCCTGGCGACCGCCGCGCTCATGATACCGATGGGCCCTGCGCCGGTGATCAGCACGTCTTCGCCCACGAGGTCGAAGGAGAGGGCGGTGTGCACCGCATTGCCGAGCGGATCGAGGATGGCGCCGATCTCGTCGTCGACGTCGTCGGGGAGGGCGACGACGTTGAAGGCCGGGATGCGGACATATTCGGCAAAGGCGCCGGGGATGTTGACGCCGATGCCGCGAGTCTCGGGATCGAGGTGAAAGCGGCCGGCGCGCGCCGCGCGGCTGTGCATGCCGATCACGTGGCCTTCGCCCGACACCCGCTGGCCGACCCTCACGTTGTCGACCTCGGCGCCGACCTTGGCGATCTCGCCGGCATATTCGTGGCCGATGATCATCGGAACGGGGATGGTGCGGCTGGCCCATTCGTCCCAATTGAAAATGTGGAGATCGGTGCCGCAGACCCCCGTCCGCTTGACTCGAATCAGAACGTCCTTCGGGCCGATTTCCGGAACCGGCTCGTCGCGGAGCCACAGCCCCGGCTCCGCCTTCGCCTTGACAAGTGCGCGCATGGTATTCCCGTTCAGATCACGCCGATTGATTTGCCGGCGTCAATGAAAGCATCGATTGCGAAGCTGATGTCGTCGTCGGTCAGCGCCGCCGACATCTGGGTGCGGATCCGCGCCTTGCCCATCGGCACGACGGGATAGAAGAACCCGGCGACGTAGACGCCGCGTTCGTCCAAGGCCGCTGCCATCTGCTGCGCCCGCTCGGCCTCGTGCAGCATCACCGGAATGATCGGCGTCTCACCGGCGAGGAGGTCGAAGCCGGCCTCGGCAAGCGCAGTGCGGAAACGTCCGGCATGGGCGGCGAGCATCGCCCGCCGCTCCTCCCCCGCCTCGGCGATTTCGATCGCCTTCAGCGAGCCGGCGACGATCGGCGGCGGCAGGCTGTTGGAGAACAGATAGGGGCGTGCCCTCTGTCGGTAGAGGTCGATGACCGGCTGGCCTGCGGCAATGAAGCCGCCGATGCCACCACCTAATGTCTTGCCGAACGTGCCGGAGATGATGTCGACCCGGTTGCCGACTCCTGTGAGTGCAGGCGTTCCTCGCCCGGCTTCGCCGAGATGGCCGGTGGCATGGCAATCGTCGATCATCACGGTCGCGCCGAAGCGCTCGGCGAGATCGCAGATGGCGGGAAGATTGGCGACATAGCCGTCCATCGAGAACACGCCGTCGGTGGCGATCAGCTTGGTGCGCGCACCATCGTTATCAGCCTGTCTGAGGCGGTCTTCCAGTTCATTCATGTCGCCATTGGCGAAGCGGTAGCGTCTGGCCTTGCAAAGGCGGATGCCGTCGATGATCGAGGCGTGATTGAGAGCGTCGGAAATGATCGCGTCGTCCTCGCCGAGCAGCGGCTCGAACAGGCCGCCATTGGCGTCGAAGCAGGCGGCGAACAGGATCGCGTCGTCCTTCTTCAGATAGTCGGCGATCGCTCGCTCGAGGCGGCGGTGGAGCGTCTGGGTGCCGCAGATGAAGCGCACCGAGGCCATGCCGAAGCCGAATTCGTCCATGGCGGCACGCGCTGCGGCCACGATCTCCGGGTGCTCGGCCAGGCCGAGATAGTTGTTGGCGCAAAGGTTGACGAAGTCACGCCGGCCACTCTTCGTCTCCACGCTCACGTGGCCGCCCTGCGGTCCGGTGATCAGGCGTTCGGTCTTGTAGAGGCCGGAGCCTTTGAGGTCGTCGAGGACCGTTTCGATCCTTTCGACGAGGGCGTCTTCAATCATAGTCAGCGAATCCCGGTTGTCGGCGGCGCGGGGCTTTTGACGCGATCATAATGCGTCGGCGGCGTTATCGCATGCCCGTCCAGGTGTCGCACCGGCGATTGCCTGTCGTGATATGAAACGGGCATGCGCGTCGCCGTCTATTTCACGCCACCCGCCGACCATCCGCTCGTCCGGACTGCCGCGATCTGGCTTGGCCGGGATGCTTTCTCCGGAGAGCGGATCAGGCGCGGAACGGTTGCGGGGTTCGACGACCTCGAACTCGACGCGCTGACGGCCGCCCCTCGCCGTTACGGCTTCCACGCGACCCTGAAGCCGCCGTTCCGGATCGCCGCCGGCCGCAGCCTCGACGGGATCAGGGCGTGCCTTGCTGCCTTCTGTCGGGATCGGGCGAGGTTGACCATACCGGCATTGAGACTCACCGAAATCGGGCCGTTCTTCGCTTTGACCGCTGGCGGGCGCGCCGAAGAAGCGATCGGCGCCCTTGCCGGCGCGGTGGTCCGTGCGTTCGAGCCGTTCCGCGCGCCTTTGATCGAGGCCGAGGTGGGGCGCCGCCAGCCGGAACGGTTGAACGAACGGCAACAACGGAACCTTCACGATTGGGGGTATCCATACGTCTTCGAGGACTTCCGATTCCATATGACGCTCACCGGCCCCGTTCCCGCCGAGCACCGGACGTTGATGCGCAAGCTATTGCATCGGCGCTTCGCCTCTTTCATAGGAGAGCCGCTGACGATCGATGCGCTGTCGCTGTTCCGCGAAGTCGGCCCGTCGGGCGACTTGGTCGTGGACACTGTCGTCTCGCTGGCGTCAGCCAAGCAATCGGTGCGTGCAGAATGAACGAGACGGTCTTCAGAAACGGCCGCGTGGTCCTGCCGGACCGGATCCACGACGGGGACGTGGTGGTCCGCGACGGCAGTATCGCCGAGGTCGGGGACGCCGGCATCGGGACAACCGGCGTCGATCTCGAAGGCGACTGGCTGCTGCCGGGTCTCGTCGAGCTTCATACCGATCACCTCGAAGGCCATTACGCGCCGCGCCCGAGCGTTCGCTGGGACGCGGCCGCGGCCGTGCACGCTCACGACGCGCAGATCGCCGCCTCGGGCATCACCACGGTCCTCGATGCGCTGCGGCTCGGCATGGACGACGATGCGCGACTGACCGCCGCCGACATGAAGACCATGAGCGACGCGATCCGCGAAAGCCAGACTCGCGAACGGCTGCGGGCCGACCACTTCATTCACCTCCGCTGCGAGGTGTGCACACCGGATATCCTCGACGCGTTCTCGGTCTTCGCGGAGGAACCGCGGGTCCGGCTGGTGTCGCTGATGGACCATACACCCGGCCAGCGGCAGTTCACCAGCATGGAGGCCTATCGCGCCTACTATCGCGGCAAGACCGGCATGTCGGATGCGGAGTTCGACACGCTGATGGCCAAACGCCAGGCGCGGGCCGGCGACCTCTCGACCCGTCATCGCCGGGCACTGGCCGAGATGTGCCGAGAGCGCGGCATCGTTCTCGCCAGCCACGATGATGCGACGGCGGACCACGTTGCGGAGGCGGTTGAGCACGGCGTCACGCTTGCCGAATTTCCGACCACGGCCGAGGCAGCGGTCGCCTCACGTCGGTCGGGGCTGCAGGTGCTGATGGGAGCGCCCAATATCGTCCGTGGTGGCTCCCACTCGGGCAACGTAGCCGCCCGCGACCTGGCGGAGGCCGGCATGCTCGACGTCCTCTCGTCGGACTATTTCCCGTTCAGCCTGCTCCACGCCGCGTTCCTGATCGCCGAGCAGATCGAGGGGATCACGCTGCCGGCCGCCGTCGGCCTCGTATCGCTCAACCCGGCCAAGGCGGTGGGCCTTCTCGACCGCGGCGCGATCACGCCTGGCCGCCGCGCCGATCAGGTGCAGGTGCGGCTTGATGGCGACCTTCCCATCGTCCGGGCAGTGTGGCGGCACGGCCGCCGGGTTGCCTGATCGTCACAATCGCAAGGTCGTACCGCGCCGGGCGGAAGCGCATGTATGATGCCCGCAAGACAAAGGGGGGATTGGGCTGATGACGGCGACCCTTGACAGGATTCGTGTAGGATTTATCGGCGCCGGCCGCATTTCCGATCTTCACGCGTTGGAATACCGGGACAATCCCCACGCCGAAATCGTTGCCATCGCCGACGTCAACACCGAGCAGGCGGCCGAGCGCGGCCGTGCCTGGGGCTTTCCAGACGCCACGATCTATCCCGACTATCGTGCGCTCCTTGACGACCGGCGGGTCGATGCCGTCGATATCCTGCTTCCCCATTATCTCCACTGTGAAGCCGCGTTGGCGGCGATGGACGCGGGCAAACATGTCTCGCTGCAAAAGCCGATGACCACGACCCTTGCCGACGCCGACCGATTGGTGGCGCGGGCGGCCCAGTCGGACAAGGTTTTTCGCGTCTTCGAGAACTTCATCTTTTATCCGCCGGTGATGAAAGCGAAGGAGCTGATCGACGGCCGCGCCATCGGCGACCCGGTGACGATCCGCGTCAAGAGCAACTTCGGGCGCGGCAAGACGGCCTGGGTGGTTCCGGCGTCCGCCGATGCCTGGCGGCAGGATCGCGCCAAGAACGGCGGCGGCCCGGTGGTCTTCGACGACGGCCACCACAAATTCGCGCTCGGCTGGCATTTCATGGGCCCGGCCGAGGAGGTCCATGCCTGGATCGGATCGACGCCGCGCCGGGAGGGCGGCATGGTTGATGCGCCAGCAATCGTCTCGTGGAAATTTGCGGGCGGCCGCTTCGGCAACCTGGAGGCGGTCTACTCCCCAGACCTCGAGATCGTCACCCGCCATTACGCCCAGGACGACCGCGTGGAGATCACCGGCACGGCGGGTGTCATCACCATCAACCGCGGCCACGGCCGTATCGCCGAGGAGCCGCCGGTGATGCTTTACGCCGGCGGAAAGGTCGAGGGGTTCAGCTTCCCGGACAGCGAGGTCGGCTGGGAGGCGAGCTTCATCCACTCGACGCGCCATTTCATCGAGGCGCTGAGGACCGGTGCCACGCCGCACCTCACCGGCGCCGACGGTCGCGAAATCCTGAGGTTCACACTGGCCGCTCAGCTTTCTGCCGAAAAGGGGCGGGCGGTGCGAGTCGATGAAGTGATTTGATCAGCCGGCAGCTTGCGGTCAGGGTCGCCCGGGTCTACTCCCGGCTGGAGAAAGCGCGCATTTCGGAAGGGTTCTGTCATGTACGAGAAATTCGGCATCCTGATCGACAACGAGTGGCGGCCTGCCACCTCGGGCAAGATGATGGCGGTCCATTCACCGGCGACCGAGGAGAAGATCGGCGAGGTCCCCCATGGAGAGTCGGCCGACGTTGCCGCCGTGCTCAGCAGTGCCAAACGCGGCTTCGACACCTGGAAGGCGATGCCGGCCTGGGACCGGGCAAAGATCATGCGCCGCACCGCCGACCTCATTCGCGAGCGGGCCGAGGACATCGCGCGGGTGATGAGCACCGAAACCGGCAAGCCGCTGGCCGAGGCGCGTGGCGAGGTCAACGGCACCGCCGACCAGTTCGAGTGGTATGGCGAGGAAGCCAAGCGCGTCTACGGGCAGACCATCCCCGGC
>Ga0210086_1000276_pt1 | contig 32439 bp, 29 predicted proteins | sample China_Galinas_PW_3_FD_184867 | JGI IMG/M metagenome (GOLD analysis project Ga0210086, IMG submission 184867) | Wetland microbial communities from San Francisco Bay, California, USA, that impact long-term carbon sequestration - China_Galinas_PWB_D2... | ecosystem: Environmental > Aquatic > Marine...
GCCGCCGGATTCGCCGCCCTGCTGGGGTTGCTGGCCGAAGCCGGCGACAGCGCCGAGCATCCGATCCCGGTCGGGATCGAAACCGACCGCGGCCTGTTCGTCGCGGCGCTGCGCGAGACCGGCCGGGTGATCTACCCGATCAACCCGCTGGCCGCCTCCCGCTATCGGAGCCGCTACTCGGTCTCGGGCGCCAAATCCGATGCCACCGACGCCGCGCTGCTGGCCAACATCGTGCGCACCGACCCCGGCGCGCACCGGCCGTTGCCCGCCGACACCGAACTGGCCCAGGCCATCCGGGTCTTGGCCCGGGCCCAACAAGACGCGGTCTGGGCCCGTCAACAGGTCGGCAACCAGATCCGCGACCTGCTCAAAGACTTCTACCCGGCCGCCCTGGTCGCGTTCGCCGACCTCGACGGTGGACTGACCCGCCCCGACGCCCGCACCATTCTGACTGCCGCACCGACCCCCGCCCAGGCGGCCACGCTGACGCCGGCGCGGCTGCGCCGACTGCTGATCAAGGCCGGCCGCCAACGCTATCTCGACCGCGACGTCGCCCGGCTGCGTGAGGTGTTCAGCGACACTTACCTGCACCAGCCGCCGGCAGTGGAAAACGCCATGGGCATCCAGCTGTCCGCGCTGCTGGGGCAATTCGAGGCCGCCTGCACCGCCGCCGATACGCTCGCCGAGGCGGCGATCGCCCATTTTGACCAACACCCGGACGCCGAGATCATCACCAGCTTCCCCGGCCTGGGGATGCTGGCCGGCGCCCGGGTGCTCGCCGAGATCGGTGATGACCGGACCCGCTTCGTTGACGCCCGCGGCCTGAAAGCCTTCGCCGGATCGGCCCCCATCACCCGCGCCAGCGGGAAGAAAACCGTTGTCCTGCACCGCCATATCAAGAACCGGCGCCTGGCCGCCGTCGGACCGATCTGGGCACTGGGATCGCTGCGCGCCTCGCCCGGAGCACGCCGCCACTACGACACCCGCCGCGCCGCTGGAGACTGGAACCAACAAGCCCAGCGACACCTGTTCAACAAGTTCCTCGGCCAACTCCATCACTGCCTTCAAACCGGCCAACACTACGACGAACACGTTGCGTTCCCACCTCCTCTCCAACTCGCGGCTTGACATTTAACTTCGTGAGATGTCTTTCTCAGGTCGTGTATCAGGCCAGGCTCAAGAACAGTTTTTCCAGCTCTTCCACCGTGAGCCCCTCGGCGTAGCCGCTGCCCCCATCGCCGGACTCGATGCAGTTGCGCAAGCCGGACGCGATGATCGCAAACCCGGCGCGGTCCAGCGCTTTTGACACCGCGGCAAGTTGGGTGACGACCTCTTTGCAGCTGCGACCCTGCTCGATCATCGCTATCACCCCGCCGAGCTGACCTTGCACCCGGCGTAAGCGGTTGAGTGCGGCCGCCAGGTCGGCGTCGCACTGAGACGGTTGATCTTTTCTCGTTGTCATGTCCTCACCGAAGCTCCCAATCGATGCCCTTCATACCATACCCCGCATGGTATGAATACCGGGATGATCCGCGTATCCCTCTTGACAACCAGTGAAGAGAAAATACCCGTCGGGGTATGGTATACCTCTCGAGTGAGCTGTGTCGTGGGGAACGGGATCTGTCAACATACGTCTGAGACAAGGCACGCATAGATGACAAGGCCATCGATGTTCGGATTGTTGAAACGCTTCTGGGTGGTGGTGGTGGTTGCGGTTGCCCTGGTGGCGGCGGTGGCCGTCGTGAGCCGGCTGCGCACCTTCTTCGATTCGGACCAGCCGCTGGCACCCGACTCGGGAAAAGCCGACCTCATCGTGCCCTTCAACACAAAGCACGTGACCTATGAGATCTTCGGACCGGAAGCGAGTACGGGCCAGGTGAGCTACCTCGACCCCAACGGGAAAACACTGCAGGCCACTTTCACCTCCCTGCCCTGGTCGGCGACCGTTTCCACCACCGATCCCGGAATGCTGGCCAACGTGGTCGCCCAGGGCGATAGCGGGGTCCTGGGCTGCCGCATCCTGGTCAACGGCAAGGTGGTCGACGAGCAAACCGCCGACGGCCGTGATGCCCAGGCCTTCTGTCTGGACAAGTCAGCATGAGCGACAATTCCACGCGTCCGTTCATCCCCCGGACCATCCGGGTGGCCGCGGTTCCGATCATCCTGATCTGGGTGGCGATCACCGCCGGACTGAACCTGTTGTTGCCGCAGGTCGAGACGGTCGGCAAACACAACGCGGTGTCGATGTCGCCGCAGGACGCGCCCTCGGTCATCGCCGCCAAGAAGATCGGCACGACCTTCCAGGAGTACAAATCCGACAGCATGGCGATGGTCGTGCTGGTCGGCGACGAGAAGCTGGGTGAGAGCGCACACCGGTACTACGACACCCTGATCGCCAAGTTCGAGAAGGACACCGAGCACATCCAGCACATCCAGAACTTCTGGGGCGATCTGGTCACCGCGGCCGGTGTGCAGAGCAACGATGGCAAAGCCGCTTACGTCCAGCTCAACCTCGCCGGCGACCAGGGCAGCACCCAGGGCAACAACTCGGTGGAGGCGGTGCGCGAGATCGTGCACGACACTCCGCCACCGGCCGGTCTGCATGTCTATGTCACCGGTCCCGCGCCGCTGACCACGGACACCCTCGAGAGCGGCGACAAGAGCATGATCAAGATGACCGTGGTCACCATGATCGTCATCACGATCATGCTGATCCTGGTCTACCGCAAGGCGAGCACCGTGCTGCTCATCCTGGCCATCGTCGGCATCGAGATGGGTTCCGCGCGTGGCGCGGTCGCCCTGGTCGGCCACTTCCGCCTCATCGACTTCTCGACGTTCTCCGTTCCCCTGCTCACGGCCCTGGCGATCGCCGCCGGCACCGACTACGCGATATTCCTGATCGGCCGCTACCAGGAGGCGCGCCAGAACGGCGAAGACGTCGAATCGGCGTACTACACCGCGTTCCACGGCGTCGGCCACGTGATCCTCGGATCGGGGCTGACGATCGCCGGGGCCGTGCTGTGCCTGCGGCTGACCCGGCTGGCGTACTTCCAGTCACTGGCGTTCCCGTCGGCACTCGGCCTGATCGTCGTCGTCCTGGCGTCGCTGACCGCCGCCCCGGCGGTGATGGTCGTGGCAACCCGCTTCGGCCTGCTGGAATCGAAGCGCAACATGAAGACCAAGGGCTGGCGCAAGGTCGGCACCGCGACTGTGCGCTGGCCCAAGCCGATCCTGGCCGGCGCGACCGCCGTGGTCCTGCTCGGCATCCTGGCCATGGTCGGGTACAAGACCAGCTACGACGACAGGCAGTACATTCCCGACAACGTGCCTGCCAACGTCGGATACACCGCGGCCGAGAAACACTTCAGCGCGGCGCGGCTCAACCCCGACATCCTGATGGTCGAATCCGACCACGACATGCGCAACTCCACCGACATGATCGTGCTGGACAGGATCGCCAAGGCGCTGTTCAGAATCCGCGGCCTGGAGATGGTGCAGAGCATCACCCGTCCGCTGGGCTCACCGATCGCGCACAGCTCCATCCCCTACCAGATCAGCATGTCCTCGGTCCCGATCACCCAGAACCTGCAGTTCCTCAAGGAACGTGTCGGCGACATCAGCAAGATGTCCGATGACATGGGCACGATGATCGCGTCGATGACCCGGATGCAGAGCCTGATGAGCCAGATGTCCGACGCCATGCACGGCACCGTCGGCACCGCTCACCGCACGGTCGACGACATGAACGCGATGCAGGCCACGGTCGACCAGATGCGCGATCACCTCGCCAACTTCGATGACGAGGTGCGACCACTACGCAACTACTTCTACTGGGAACCGCACTGTTTCAACATCCCGGTGTGCTGGGGTATCCGGTCGGCCTTCGACGCCGTCGACGGTGTGGACACCATGAGCGACAACATGCGCGCCCTGGTGCAAGACATGGACAACATGGTCAAGGGCATGGACAGCATGGACAAGCTGACCCCCCAGATAGTCGCGCAGTTCCCGCCGATCATCTCAACGGCGACCACGATGCAGCACACCCTGCAGACCATCCACAGCAGCTTCGTCGGGCTCATCGACCAGATGCAGCAGATGACCGATACCGCCACCGCGATGGGCGAGGCTTTCGATGCCTCCAAGAGCGACGACTACTTCTACCTTCCGCCGGAGGTCTTCTCCAATCCCGACTTCCAGAAGGCGTTGAAGCTGTTCCTCTCGCCGGACGGCAAGGCGGCCCGCATCATCATCACCCACGACGTCGATCCCGCTACCGAGAAAGGGATCTCGACGGTCGATGAGGAACTCGCGGTGGCGCATGAGGCGGTGAAGGGCACCTCGCTGGCCGGCGCCAAGATGTATCTGACCGGCACCGCTGCGACCTACCGGGACATTCAGGCGGGCTCGAAATACGACACCATGATCGCCGCATTTGCCGCGTTGACGTTGATCTTCATCGTCATGATCATCATCACCCGGGCATTCATCGCCTCGCTGGTGATTGTGGGCACGATCGTCCTGTCGCTGGGCGCCGCTTTCGGCTTGTCGGTCCTGGTGTGGGAACGCATCGCGGGCATCGAGCTCAACTGGATCGTGCTCGCGTTCGCGGTGATCATCCTGTTGGCCGTCGGTAGCGACTACAACCTGCTATTGGTCTCCCGATTCAAGGAGGAGATCGGTGACGGCACCAAGACCGGCATCAACACCGGAATCATCCGGTCCATGGGCAGCACCGGCAGCGTGGTGACCGCCGCCGGCCTGGTGTTCGCCTTCACCATGGGGGCCATGGTCTCCGGTGACCTACTCAACGTCGGCCAGGGCGGCACCACCATCGGGATCGGCCTACTGGTGGACACCCTGATCGTGCGGTCGTTGATGACGCCGTCGATCGCGGCCCTGTTGGGGCCGTGGTTCTGGTGGCCGCTGAAGGTCCGCCAGCGCCCGCCGTACCCACGCCCGCCGAAACCCGAGACGGCCCCGCCGCCACCGCCGGACAACGACCTGGTCACGTCCGATCCAGGTTGATGACACGACACCGGCGGACGACCTCGGGCAACGCCCCAACCGCCGGTGCGGCCACCACTGTGCTGGCCGGATTGGACTCACCCGCCCACTTGAGGCGGCGCGCTGCGCGCCGCCTCAAGTGGCGCAACGCATAGAATGCGGCGGGTGAGTGCCAAGAAACGGCGTCCCAACGCCGACGAGCGGCGGCGCGAACTCTGTGACGCAGCGATTTCCGTCTTGGCCGAGGACGGCGCTCGGGGGCTTACCCACCGCAAGGTCGAGCAGCGCGCCGGTCTGCCCGATGGCACCACCTCGTCGTACTTTCCTACCCGGTCGGCACTGTTGCACGGTGTCGCCCAGCGCGTCGCGGAGTTGGACGCCGACGACTTTTCCTCGGTGACAAGCACGCTCGACAATTCGACACCGACGACCCTGTCGCAGCTCGCACAGCTGGTGATGAGGTCTGCCCATGAGCCGGGCTTGAGCCGGTCGCGCGCCCGCTACGAGCTGGCCTTGCACGCCAGGCGAGATTCTGTGGTTCGAGCTGACTTCGATTCCGCCATAGCCGGTTTCGTCACCCTCAGCCAGCAGGCTGTCGCCCAGCTGCAGCCGGATCTGGCCGCGGAGCACGACCTGATCGAGGAACAGGCGTATGCGGTGACGACCTTCATCAACGGCGTCATGATGCGCCTCGCGCTCGGCGACGCGACGATCCACACCGCGGATCAATTGGACCGCCTGCTGCACGCCTTGATCGCGGGGATCGCCGCTTCGCATCACGCGCGCGCCCACATGGCATAGCCCGGCCGGCCAACCGGTCACACCAGCACTGCCCTGCAGCCGTCTGGCACGCTGGCGGCCATCGCTGTCTACAAAGTAGAAACTCTCTCCTACATTTGTAGAAGTTTTGTTAGTGTCGACGCTCATGAACCTCAACGGCGGAACCCACGAGCGGCGGTGCGAAGCCGTTGCGCATGCCGCCGTACCCACCGGTAGCGGTCAGCGCCCGCCGCGCCGTCCACCTGCAAAGACCTGCTGGCCCCGCCGATGACAACCGCCACGAGGTCTTCACCACCATCCCCTCTTCGACCGACACACGATTGATCGGACGAACACTCGCTATTCGCACAACAAGGGAGGACTCACATGCGATTTGTTTTCGTACACGGCGGATTTCACGCCGGATGGTGCTTCGCGCACACCATTGCCGAACTGGAACGGCTGGGCCATCAGGGCATCGCCATCGACCTGCCCGGTCACGGCAGCCGCCTCGGCGAGACTTCAACCCATGCCAACCGGCGAGAAGCCGTCGCCAGCGTCCTGCAACCGGGCGATGTCCTGGTTGGGCATTCCGGCGGCGGATTCGACGCCACCCTGGGTGCCGACACCCACCCTGACCACATCCGCCACATCGTCTACCTCGCCGCCGCCCTCCCCCGGGAGGGACGTAGCTACACCGAAGCGATGACCATGCGCAACGCCGAAGACGACGAACTCGACGGCGATGTGGGCGAAATGCTGCGCTACCTGAGCTTCGCCGAGGACGGCGCGATGAGCTTCGCCGAGTTCGAAAACGCCTGGAACTACTTCTATCACGACTGCGACGAAGCGACCGCCCGATGGGCCTACGACCGGCTGGGTCCAGAACGATTCGGCGAAACCACCGTGGCCCCCGTCTCGGTGCCCAACTTCTGGGCAGCAGACCTGCCCCGCAGCTTCATCCTCTGCCAGCAAGACCGCTCAATGCCCCGGTGGCTCGCCGACACCGTTGCCCACCGTCTCGGTGTCGAACCGCTGACCATCGACAGCTCACACTCCCCATTCCTCAGCCGACCCCGTCAACTTGCCGAACTGCTCTGCCATGCCACCACCACCACACCGACCGGTCCGCTCATCCCCGACTGACCCCGTGCGAATCCGGGCCGTTCACCTCGGTGTGGCGTCACGCAAACGACATGGCCGTGGGTACGGAAAGGAGCACCGCATTGCGTTCTGCCGACAATCATCGCGGGCGCCGTGCGCCACAGGTGCCCGCATCACTGTTCGCTGCGCTTCTGGCCGTGTCAGCCACGCCGACCGCGGATACCTCGGTGGCGATCGCGTCGGGTCCGCCCTACTTCGGGGGCCGCACCAGCCGCCACCGACCGTCCCGTCGTGCCACCAGTCCGGCGATCTCCAGCATCGCGAGCGGCCCCAGCACCGAGGTGGCCGGCAGCCCGGATGCCACCGCCACCTCGTCGGGGGTTCGCGCCCCGCGCGCCGGTAATGCCTCATACACCTGGCGTTCGATCTCGCTCAGGCCATCGAGCACACCAGTTGGTCGTGGCTGCTCCTGGGCCAATTCACCTGGACGTCCAACGATCTCGAGCACGTCCTCGGCGCGGGTGACCAACTCGGCACCCGCACGCAGCAACACGTGGCTGCCCGCCGAGGCCGAGGAGGTCACCGGCCCGGGCACCGCGCAGACCACGCGGCCGAGGCTGCGCGCCCATGCCGCGGTGTTGGCCGCACCGCTGCGAATCCCGGCCTCGATCACCACCGTGGCGGCGGCCAGCGCCGCGACCAGCCGGTTGCGGGTCAAGAAGCGGTGCCGTGCAGGCCGCACACCGGGCGGGTACTCGGTGACCAGCAGGCCCATCGCTGCGATCCGGTGCAGTAAGGCTGAATGCCCTGCGGGATAAAGGATGTCGATGCCACCGGCGAGGACCGCGACCGTTGTGCCGTCGGCGGCCAGCGCGGCGCGGTGGGCCGCACCGTCGATGCCGTATGCACCGCCGGAGATGATCGCGACCTCATGTTCGGCCAGCGCTGCCGCCATGTCGGCGGCGACATGTTCACCGTAAGCGGTGGCGGCCCGGGTTCCGACCAGGGCGGCGGCACGCTCGGATACCTCATCCAGCCGGGCCGGCCCGGCCACCCACAGAACCAGCGGCACCCGGTTCTGCGGCTTGTCCCGCTCCCCGCTAGGGCCGAACGACGTGAACGCCAGCCACGGCCAGTCGTCGTCGTCGGGGGTGATCAGCCGCCCACCCCGGCGGTGCAGCAGATCCAGATCGTGCGCCGCGGTGTCGATCTCGCGGCGGGCTTCGGTGCGCTCGGCCAGACCGGCCGCTACCGCACCACGACGCACACGATCGGCCGCCTCCACCGGACCCACCCGACCCACCAAGGTGGCGAGTTCGTCGCACGGGGGCTCGGCGACACGGGAGAGGTAGGCCCAGGCACGCGATGTCGCATCGACCGTCACGGCCTCACCTCCGGCTGCCGGAAGCTCAACGCGACCGAGACATCGTCGACACCGGGGGTGGTGCGTTGCGCCAGGTCGGCCAGCGTCCATGCGACACGCAACGAACGATCCACACCCCGGAGGCTGAGAACCCCGCGGTCCATTGCCGTGCGAAGCGGGGCCATCGCGGCCGGACCGAGGCGGAACCGGGTGCGCAACACCGAACCGGTGACCTCCGCGTTGGTGCGCAACCCGTAGGGCCGCCAGCGTTCCGCGGCGGCCTCGCGTGCCTGTGCCACACGAGCACGCACCGCTGCGGTGTTCTCTGCCGGCTCGGGGGCGAACGCGCCGGAACGCACCATATGCATCTGCACCCGCAGGTCCACCCGATCCAACAGAGGACCGGACAGCTTGCCCAGGTATCGGCGCTTGGCCGGCGCCGTGCAGACGCAGTCGCGCGGGTCGGCCGGTGCGCACGGACAGGGGTTGGCCGCCAGAATGAGCTGAAACCGTGCCGGGTAGCGGGCCACACCGTCCCGCCGGGCCAGCCGGATCTCACCGTCTTCCAGCGGTGTTCGTAGCGCCTCCAGGGCGCTCAGCCTGATCTCGGCACACTCGTCGAGAAGCAGCACCCCGCGGTGCGCGCGGCTGACCGCACCCGGGCGCGCCATACCGGAACCGCCCCCGACCAGCGCGGCAACGCTCGAGGAGTGATGCGGTGCGATGAACGGCGGTCGGGTGATCAGCGGAGTGGTGTCGCAGAGCAGGCCGGCAATGGAATGGATGGCGGTGACTTCGAGTGCCTCGCTCTCGGAAAGTTCGGGCAGCAATCCCGGGAGCCGTTGCGCCAACATGGTTTTGCCGACCCCCGGCGGGCCGGTGAGCATCAGGTGGTGTGCACCCGCGGCCGCGACCTCGACAGCGAAGCGCGCGTGGGTCTGGCCGACCACGTCGGCCAGGTCGGCGACCGAGTCGAGCAGGGGCGCCGGAGTCGCGATGCGATCGTCGAGTCGGGCGCTACCGTCGAGCCATTGCTGTAGGTGTCGCAGTGTGCGCACGCCGAACACCTCGATGCCCTCGACCAGGCTGGCCTCGGCGAGATTTCCGAGGGGCACCACAACACCGGGCCAGCCCTGCCGTTTGGCGGCGAGCACCGCGGGCAGCACACCCCGCACCGGCCGGATCCGCCCGTCGAGCGCCAGTTCGCCCAGCAGGACCGTCTTCTCCAACCGGTGCCAGGGCGTCGTGCGGCTCGCGGACAGCACCGCGGCGGCCAGGGCGATGTCGTAGAGCGATCCGGTCTTGGGCAGCGTTGCCGGTGACAGCGCCAGCGTCAGTCGCGACATCGGCCACTTGTTGCCGCAGTTGGTGATCGCCGCGCGAACCCGGTCGCGGGATTCCTGCAGCGAGGCATCGGGCAGGCCGACCAGATGCACCCCGGGCAGACCCGAGGTGATGTCGGCCTCGATTTCCACGATGTGGCCGTCGAGACCGCGCACCGCGACCGAGTAGGCCCGACCCAGCGCCATCAGCCCACTCCCCGGACGTGCACGATCTCCGGGGTACGCCGATGTCCGATACGAACCCCGATCACGTCGATGCGGATCTGCGCCCAACCGGCGTCCTGTTCGGCGAGCCACAGTCCGGCCAGGCGCCGGAGCCGGCGCACCTTCTGCGGCGTCACCGCCTGCGCCAGGCCGCCGAAACCCTCCCCCGTGCGGGTCTTCACCTCGACGAACACCGCCGTGTGGTCGGATTCGGTGGCGATCACGTCGAGTTCGCCGTACCGGCACCGCCAGTTGCGTGCCACGATTCGCATTCCCAGTGAGCTCAGGTGCTCGACGGCCAGTTGTTCCCCGAACGCACCGAGCTGGCCACGTGTCAATGTCGTCATGGGCGCAGCGTGCGCGCCGGCACCGACACCGACAGCGCACCAGGACGCCGAGAACACCGCTGCCCGGCTGGTTATCCACAGAACCACGCTCATCCACAACCGAGGCCGATCCACGACATGCGCGTCAGAGCATCGTCGGGCCCGTCCGGAGACTGCGTCGCAGCCCCAGGGCCGGGGTCACGACTCTGATCAGGTCAGCGTGGCTCTGACCCCGGGTGTCGAATCCCGCCGCCGACGGAGAGGGTCATGCGTCGCCCCGCGGGGAGGAACAGTTCGACGCGCAACGGCTCTCGCCGTCCGCGCAGGAATGCTGCTGTTGCTGCTCTGATCATGGGTTTGTCACTTCGATTGTCAGGACGCGTCGCCGGATGGGGCCACGCTGCAACGCCACCGAGAAGGTCAGCACCACCAGGCCGACGGATCACTCCGGCAGGCGCAGCTCCGGCTTCTCGACTTCTTCGATGTTGACGTCCTTGAAGGTGATCACCCGGACCTGCTTGACGAAGCGAGCCGGCCGGTACATGTCCCAGACCCACGCATCGGCCAGCCGCAGCTCGAAGTAGACCTCGCCATCGGTGTTGCGCGGCACCAGCTCGACGCTGTTGGCCAGGTAGAAGCGACGCTCCGTTTCCACGACGTAGCTGAACTGTCCCACGATGTCCTTGTATTCGCGGTACAGCGAGAGCTCCATCTCGGTTTCGTACTTCTCGAGATCCTCGGCACTCATCGGCTCAGCGGTCCTCTTGTCTTCTCGTCGTCGTGATATCCATCTTGGCCTACCCCTCGCCCCCGCGCTGCCCTGATGCGCACTGCGCGACTACTTCCGTACCATCCGCACCCGCGGCGCGGCGGACATTGATGAAGGAATACCGGTGCTGGGTGCATGGGCCCAGCACGCTGAGGGCTGCAGTGTGCGCCGACGTGCCGTAGCCCTTGTGCTCGGCGAACCCGTATCCGGGATGCTCGTCGTTCATCGCGACCATCAACCGGTCCCGGCTCACCTTGGCCAGCACACTGGCTGCCGCTATGCACGCCGCCGCGGCATCACCACCGACCACCGGCAGTGACGGCACCGCCAGACCCGGCACCCGGAAACCGTCGGAGAGCACGTAGCCGGGGCGTACCGACAGGCCGGCCACCGCTCGCCGCATGCCCTCGATGTTGGCCACGTGTACACCACGCCGGTCGACCTCGGCGGCCGGAATGAACACGACGTGATAGGCCAACGCGTAACGGCGGATCACCGGGAAGAGCTCCTCGCGGGCCTTCTCGGTGAGTTTCTTGGAATCGTCGAGCGCCGCCAGGCTCTCGAAACGGTTCGGTCCGAGCACACACGCGGCCACGACCAGCGGGCCGGCACACGCACCCCGGCCCACCTCGTCGACACCCGCGACCGGTCCCAGACCACTGCGGTACAGGGCGGACTCCAGGGTCCGCAGGCCCGACGACTTGCGGATGACCGTCCGCGGCGGCCACGTCATCGCCGGCATCGATCAGCCCTGCTGCGGGTCAAACGTGAACACACCACCCCAGCGAGACGGCGGCCAGGCGATGAACCGGGCCTTGCCGATGACGTTGGCGACCGGCACGGTGCCCGACTTGGGGTCACCGGTGCACAGGATGCCCTTCTGTGCGTCGGCCGGGGTACTGGCGCAGTGCGCACGTGAATCGGCGGAGTGCGTGCGGTTGTCGCCCATCACCCATAGCCGGCCCTCGGGGACCTTGACCGGTCCGAACTCGTTGCCCAGGCAGGGATAGACGGCCGGGTCGGCCATCATCGTCGACGTGTCGAGGTAGGGCTCGTCGAGCGGCTTGCCGTCGACGGTCAGCCCGGTATCGGCGCGACACTCGACGGTCTGCCCACCGACCGCGATCACCCGCTTGACCAGGTCGTTCTCGTCGGGCGGCACGAAGCCGACGAAGGACAGCACGTTCTCCACCCAGCGCAGTACTGGATTATGGGAGCGGATGGACTTGTACCCGATGTTCCAGTTCGGCGGGCCCTTGAAGACGACCACGTCGCCGGGCTTCGGCGTGGTGAAATCGTAGGTCACCTTGTCGACCATGATCCGGTCGCCGACACAGCCGGGACAGCCGTGCAGCGTCGGCTCCATCGACTCCGACGGGATCAGGTACGGCCGGGCCACGAACGTCAGCATCACGTAGTAGAGGACCAACGCGATCGCGACCAGGATCGCACCCTCACGCAGGGCCGATCGCTTCTTGCTCGGCTTGTCCTCGCCGTCTGGTTGTGCGGAAGGATTGCTCGGAGATTCCGTCTGGGTGGAGGGCTCCGATGCCGAGCCGGGCGCGTCGGGGGTGTCGGTCACGTGATCAGCGTAGCGAGCTGTCCTGGCCGCGGCCTGTAGCCCTCGAGCCGACCGGAACGCACGCGCCGTACCCGAAGCTCAGCGCTTCTGTCCGACCCATGCCGAAGCTCAGCGCTTCTGTCCGACCCATGTCGAAGCTCAGCGCTTCTGTCCGACCCATGCCGAAGCTCAGCGCTTCTCCTTGATCTTGGCTTTCTTGCCGCGCAGTTCACGCAAGTAGTACAGCTTGGCGCGACGGACATCACCCCGGGTGACGACCTCGATGTGATCGATGTTGGGCGAATGCACGGGGAAGGTCCGCTCGACGCCGACGCCGTAGCTCTCCTTGCGCACGGTGAAGGTCTCCCGGATGCCACCACCGGAACGCCGCAGGACCACACCCTTGAACACCTGGATGCGTTGCTTGTTGCCCTCGATGACCTTCACGTGGACGTTGACGGTGTCGCCAGGATTGAAGGTCGGGATATCGTCGCGCAGCGACGCTTGGTCGACGAAGTCCAGGGTGTTCATCGGTGACACTTCCTTGCGGTTCGCGGTCGGCGGCAGCTGCCCAGCGCACATGCGTCTGGTGGCCGCCGAGCCGATGGTTTCGGGCAACGTGGTGTGTGTCGCAGCAGGCGGATGGGTCGGGCCCGCGCGGGCAACTGCTTAATTGTGCCAGATGCACCGCCGGCAGTGAAATCGTGCGACCCGCCGACGCCGGGGGTATGTCGAGGTGTGCTAACAGAGCGGTCGAATAGAGGTACGGTTAGCCTGAGATCGGCGGGCGGCGACGTGGCAGGCCCACTCCCTGCTATTCACCGAATTCTTTGAGGAGCGGCCATGCGACGGCGTCGGTCGGTGCTGGTCAGTGGTACTGCTGCGGTCGTGATCGCCGTCCTCGTCGGGGCCTCCTCGCCCCAGGTGAACGCCGGAACCTCCGACCACCCCGCACAGCCGGTGACCCTGCTGGCCCTCGCCCCGGGACCGGTCCCCGAGGCGCCTGCACCGGCACCTCCCCCATCGGCCCCGCCCCAGCCGGTTGCCGCGTTCGATGGGCTCGACGCCCGGGCCCGCCAGGCCGCCGCCGATGCCCGGCAGGCCGGCGCCGACCTCGGCTTCACGGTCCTCGACCGCCAGACCGGCCAGGAGATTTCCGGCGGCGATGGCCGGGCATACCCGATCGCGTCGGTGTCCAAGCTGTTCATCGCCGATGATCTGCTGCTGCAGGTCGCGAACGGAAAGCGCCGGCTCTCTCCCCAGGAGCACGCCGCGCTGAAGCTGATGCTGCGATCGTCGGACGACAGCGCGGCCGAGGTCTTCTGGAGCGAAAGCGGCGGCAGCGAGATCGTGACACGGGTCGCGGCCCGCTACGGGCTCGGCTCGACGACCACGCCGTACGACGGGCACTGGTGGAACACCATGAGCACGACCGCGGACCTGGTGCGCTACTACAACAAGCTTCTCAACGGCTCGGGCGGGCTACCGGCCGCGCAGGCCAACATCATCCTGTCCAACCTGGCGCAGTCCACGCCGACCGGCACCGACGGCTACCCGCAGCGCTTCGGGATCCCCGACGCGCTGTCCGCCGAACCCGTTGCGGTCAAACAGGGGTGGATGTGCTGCTGGGGCGGTGGCAACTGGCTGCACATGTCCACGGGCGTGGTTGGTACCAGCCACCGCTTCGTGATCGCGATGGGCTCGCTGCAGCCGGTCGACGACGCCACCGCGCGCGCCACGATGACGCGGGCCGTCAAGACGTTGTTCCCGACCGGACGGATCTAGCGCCGCGAGACGTCGGAGATCCGGTTCGCCTACTCCCCCAACAGGTCTGGCCGGCGCTCCCGGGTCCGCTCAAGCGCCTGTTCCCGTCGCCACGCCGCGACCTTGGCATGGTCCCCGGACAGCAACACCGCGGGCACCTCCAGACCGCGCCATACCGGCGGACGGGTGTAACTGGGACCTTCCAGCAGGCCCGCGTTGTGCAGCGAGTGCGAATCGTCTTGATATGACAGCGGATTACCCATCACGTTGGGCAGCAGCCGGACCACCGCCTCGATCATCACCAGCGCAGCGGCCTCACCCCCGGCCAGCACGTAGTCGCCGATCGAGACCTCTTCGACTCGCATACGCCCGGCTGCATCGTCGATGACCCGCTGGTCGATCCCTTCGTAACGCCCGCAGGCCAGCACCAGATGTCGCTCACTGGCCCAGCGCTGGGCCACAGACTGGCTGAACAACCGGCCGGCCGGTGTCGGCACCACGAGAAGTGTTTCGGCGGTGGAGATCTCGTCGATCGCCTCGCCCCATACCGGAGCCTTCATCACCATGCCGGGCCCACCCCCGTATGGGGTGTCGTCTACGGAGCGGTGCACATCGTGGGTCCACCGGCGCAGGTCATGCACGGCGAAATCGACGACGCCGGACTCGATCGCCTTGCCTGGCAACGACTGCCGTACCGGTTGGAGGTAGTCGGGAAAGATGGTGATGACGTCTATGCGCATATCAGTCTGTCTCGCCGAGTTCCAGCAAGCCCTCAGGCGGGTCGATCTCGATGACCCCGTCAGCCAGCGACACCGATGTCACGATCGCGCTGACGAACGGCACCAGCACCTCGCCACCTTCGCTGGCGCGCACCGACAGTAGTTCACCGGCGGCTGTGTGCAGCACCTCGGCGACCGACCCCACCTCGCGGCCGTCGACGGTACGCACCGCGAGCCCTTCGAGTTGGTGGTCGTAGAACTCGTCGGGATCCTCGATCGGGGGCAGTTCGGCGGAGTCGACGACGAAGAGGTGGCCGCGCAGCGCATCGGCGCTGTCACGGTCCGCCACGCCACGAAGGCGAACGAGCAGGCGCGCGCCGTGCGGGCGTGCCGACTCCACAATGACCTCCGGGGCCTGTCGACCGCCTTCACCGCGGGGAGCCTTGAGCCGCAACCTCTTGCCGGATGCGAATCGCTGCTCCGGGTCATCGGTTCGGACTTCGACGACGAGTTCACCGGTGATGCCATGGGCTTTGGCCACACGCCCGACGACGAGCTCCATTGCCGCAGGCTACTGGTCGGTGTCCACCACGTCGACGCGGATGCCACGGCCTCCGATGCCGGCCACCAAGGTGCGCAGCGCGGTGGCGGTGCGCCCGCCGCGACCGATGACCTTGCCCAGATCGTCGGGGTGCACATGCACCTCGATGGTCCGGCCACGCCGGCTGGTGACCATGTCGACCCGAACGTCCTCGGGATTGTCGACGATCCCGCGGACCAGGTGTTCCACCGCGTCGACGACGACCGAACTCATTCTGCGGCAGACTCGGTGGGCTCGGCCGACTCCGCAGCCTCCGCGGCCGGCTGGGCCTCCTCAGCCTTCTTGGCCGGGGCCTTCTTCTTCTTCGGCTGGGTGGCCTCACCACTCGGCGCACCCTCAGCGGCGGCCAGCGCGGCGTTGAACAGCTCGAGCTTGCTCGGCTTGGGCTCCTTGACCTTCAGCGTGCCCTCGGTGCCGGGCAGGCCCTTGAACTTCTGCCAGTCCCCGGTGATCTTCAGCAGCTTGAGGACCGGTTCGGTCGGCTGGGCGCCGACGGACAGCCAGTACTGCGCGCGCTCGGAATTGATCTCGATCAGGCTCGGCTCTTCCTTGGGGTGGTAGCGGCCGATGACCTCGATCGCGCGTCCGTCACGGCGGGTGCGCGCGTCGGCGACAGCGATGCGGTACTGGGGGTTGCGGATCTTGCCAAGCCGGGTGAGCTTGATCTTGACAGCCATGAACGAACTTCTCCTGTGGGTGTCACGCTGCAATTCAGCGATCGCCGGCAGGTTGCCGAGATCCGGTTTTGCCTCGCGTGTATGACCGTCGCGCGACGCGGCAAGCGAGAAGCTGAAAATCGATCACGCATCAAACCCAGTCGCACGGCAGACAGCGCCCCATTGTGCCAGAAGGCCGACCGGACGACGAAATCGCTGCCGGCGCCCCCCGGCCGGACCTGAGCACAAATTTGCGTCGCCGCAACGGCCCGTTCATCGCCGCGGGCCTACAGTTCTACCGACGGGCAGCCACACACCGCGACAAACACGGCCGAAGGTGAGTCATGAACACTGCGAATGGGTCCAGATGAGCGCGGGAGTGGTCGCCACCGCGGCGACGCTGGTGGCATTCCCGGTGTTGGCGGGGATCGCGGGCAGCGTCCTGGCGATGGTCCGTACCCCGTCGGCACCGCTGGTGGCCGGTGTGCAGCATCTGGCTGCCGGCGTGGTCATGGCTGCCGTGGCCGGCGAGGTGCTGCCTGACCTGACCGAACGGGGTTCGGTCGGACTGGTCGTGGCCGGCTTCGCCGCCGGCGTCGCCCTATTGGTCATCCTGCAACGGTTCGAGGGCGACGAACCGACGACCGAGGCGATCCCGCTGGGGTTCCTCATCGTTCTCGGCGTCGACCTGTTTGTCGACGGCTTGCTCGTCGGTGCGGGCGCGGCGGTGTCGACACGAACCGCCGTCGTACTCACCATCGCGCTGACGGTCGAGGTGTTGTTCCTCGCGCTGGCGGCCACGCTGCAACTGGCGCGGGCCAGGGTGGGCAAGCTGCGCGCGGTGCTGACCATCGCGGGTGTGTGTCTGCTGCTGGCGGTCGGAGCGATCCTCGGTTCGCTGCTGCTGGCCGGGGCGGGCGACGCGACGCTGACTGTTGTGCTGGCCTTCGCCGCAGCGGCACTGTTGTGGCTGGTGGTCGAGGAACTCCTGGTCGAAGCGCATGAGGGACGCGAGCGGCCCTGGATGCCGGTGATGTTCTTCGTCGGCTTCCTGACGATGTACTGCCTCGACGTCTTCAAGTGACGTTCTCCGCCCAGTACTGGCCGGCAGGTGCTCAGACCAGCTTGTCGATGCACTTGGTCTCGACCCGACGGGTCATGCGCCAGCCCTGCGGGGTGCGGACGAACTCGTCGTCGTACCACAGTCCGCAGAACAGGATCTGGCCGTCGTCGTTGACCTTCATCGGGTTGAAGCAGACGGTGCGTGACGTCGCGGTGTCGCCGTCGATGCGGACGTCGAAGTTGCCGAGCATGTGGTAGTACGCGGGGAAGTTGGGCAGCACCCCGGCCAGCCAGGCCTTCACCTCGGGGTAGCGGCCGTCGATACCACCCATGGCGGTGTAGTCGATGTAGGCGTCGGCAGTGAACACCCGGTCCAGGTCGTCGAATCGGCGCTTGTCTATCGCCGAGGAATAGTCGACCAGCAACTGCTGGATCTCCAGCCGGTCAGAGATTTCCGCCAAGGTCAGCATGGCCTCGATTCAACACCGTGCGTGACGTCTACGGACACCGAGCACCGGCGGACCCCTTCCGGTTAGGCTCGGTGGCCATGCACAGGGTTCTCGGGTGTGTATCGCTTGCGCTGAGCCTGCTCTTTGCGGCCGCGGGAGTCTCCAGCGCGGACCCGAGCGTCCAACCCGCAGGCTCGGTGCCGATTCCCGACGGACCCGCACCGGCCTGGATCGTCGCGGACATGGATACCGGCCAGGTGCTGGCCGGCCGCGACATGTATGCCGCACACCCGCCGGCCAGCACCATCAAGACACTGCTGGCGCTGACCGCGCTCGACGAGCTCGACCTCGACTCCACGGTGGTCGCCAGCGAGGCCGACACCCACGTGGAATGCAACTGCGCGGGCATCGAACCCGGCCGCACCTACACCGCCCGGCAGCTGCTGGATGCGGTGCTGTTGGTATCGGGCAACGATGCGGCGAACACGCTGGCCGACATGCTCGGCGGATTCGACACCGCGCTGGCGAAGATGGACGCCAAGGCCGTCCGGATCGGCGCGACCAACACCCGCGCCACCAGCCCGTCGGGGCTGGACGGTCCGGGCGGCTCGGGCTGGACCACACCACACGATCTCGCCGCCATCTTCCGCGCCGCGATGGCCAACCCGGTTTTCGCACAGATCACTGCCCAGCCGTCGGCGATGTTCCCGACCAAGGACGGTGACAAGCCGCTCTTCAACCAGGACGAACTGCTGGTCCGCTACCCCGGCGCGATCGGGGGCAAGACCGGATTCACCGACGCCGCCAAGAAAACCTTCGTCGGCGCTGCCGACCGCAACGGTCGGCGGCTGGTCATCGCGATGATGTACGGCTTGATCCACGAGGGCGGACCGACCTACTGGGATCAGGCCGCGATGCTGCTGGACTGGGGCTTCGCCCAGAACCCCGCGAACAGCGTCGCCGCACTGTAGCCCCTCGTCGCAACGATTTCGAGATGTGATCGCGTCTTCGCCGTCGTGATCGCTGGATACTCTCGGCAGGCATGCCGGCCGGCTCGTCGCGTGGACACCGCTTCGGGCGATCATGCTTCGCGGCGCTGCTGAGCCTCGCGACATCGCTGGCTCTGGCGTCCGCAACCACGGCGCAGCCGGGTCCCGAACCGGCCGGCGCCGTCGCACCGGACGGCCCGGCCCAGGCCTGGTTGGTCGCCGACCTCGACAGCGGCCGGATCCTCGGCGGCCGGGATCCCTACAGCGCGCACGCCCCGGCCAGCACCATCAAGGCTCTGCTGGCGATGGTGGTCCTCGACCTGCTCCCGCCCAACGCCGCGGTACGGGCGACCGCGGCGCACACCCAGGTGGAGTGCTCCTGCGTGGGCCTGGTGCCCGGCCAGGTCTACACCGCTCGCCAGTTACTCGACGGCCTGCTCATGGTGTCGGGCAACGACGCCGCCAACCTGCTGGCCGACATGCTCGGCGGCTACCGGTCCGCGGTGCTGCGGATGAACGCCAAGGCCTACCAGCTCGGCGCCCGGAGCACCAGGGCCGGGTCGCCGTCCGGGCTGGACGGGCCGGGCTGGGAGTCGGTGTCCTCCCCGCATGACCTGGCGGTGCTGTACCGGGCGGCGTTGCGCTATCCGCTGTTCGCCCAGATCGTTCACCAGCCCTCGGCGCTGTTCCCTGCCCGGTCCGGCTATCGCGAGATCGTCAACCAGGACCACCTGTTGCGCAGCTACCCCGGCTTCATCGGCGGCAAGAGCGGCTACACCAATCTCGCCCACGAGACCTACGTCGGCATGGCGCAGCGCAACGGGCGGCGGCTGGTGGTGGTGCAGATGTACGGCAGCGACGACCTGTGGGACCAGGCCGCGCGACTGCTCGACTGGGGTTTCAGCCGGTACGGCTGACACGCTGCGTGACGGGAACTAGTAGACCCGCCCGCGCAGGATGACGCGGTCAGGGTTGGCCAGCACCTCCGGGCCACTGCGCGGGTCCTGCGTGAAACACAACAGATCGGCGGGTGCGCCGTCGGCGAGCGCGGACCTGCCCAGCCAGCGGCGCGCGTCCCAGCAGGCCGCACCCAGCGCCTCGGTCGGCGTCATCCCGATCCCCTTGAGCGCTTCCACCTCATCGGCGATGCGGCCGTGCACGATCGTGCTGCCGGCGTCACTGCCGGCATAGATCGGCACACCGGCCTCCCGAGCGGCGCCCACCCGCGGATAGCAGCGCTCGTACAGGTCGCGCATATGCGCCGAGTACAGGGGATACTTGCTTGCCGCGTCGGCGAATCCGGGGAAGTTCTCGACATTGATCAGTGTCGGCACCAACACCGTGCCGCGCTCGGCCATCATCGCGATCGTGTCGTCGGTCAGTCCGGTGCCGTGCTCGAGGCAGTCGATCCCGGACCTGATCAGGCCGGGCAGCGCGTCCTCGCCGAACACATGCGCGGTGACCCGGGCGCCCTCGGCGTGGGCGGCCTCCACCGCCGCCTTCAGCACGTCGTCGGACCACAGCGGCGCCAGGTCACCCACCGACCGGTCGATCCAGTCGCCGACGAGCTTGACCCACCCGTCACCCCGGCGGGCCTGTTCGGCCACGGCGGCGGGCAACTGCCACTCGTCTTCGAGCTCGATCGCGTAACCCCGCGAGTACCGCTTGGGCCGGGCCAGATGCATTCCGGCCCTGATGATCTGCGGCAGATCTAGGTGATCGTCGAGGCTTCGGGTGTCGGTCGGCGACCCACAATCGCGGAGCAGCAGAGCACCCACGTCGCGTTCGGTCTCGGCCTGCGCGATCACCTCGTCGAGGGGAATGGCGCCGTGCTCGCCCAGCCCGACGTGGCAGTGCGCGTCGACGAGACCGGGCACGATCCAGCCGTCGGGCCCATCGGCACCGAAGATCGTCTCCGCGCCGTCGACCGGTTCACTGCGCAGGATCCCGTCGACGATCCACCACTGGACGACCTCGCCGCTGGGCAGGCCACGGCCACGAACGTGCACCGGAGCCGCCGGGCCGGCGACATCGGATCGCGCACGCACGCTAGTTCTTACCCGGGAACTTCAGCTTCGAGAGATCGAAGTCGGCCAAGCCGGGAGGTAGCTCGTCGAGGCCCTCCGGCATCTGCGACAGGTCGGGCATGTCGGCGGGCAGTCCGCCGCCGAGCAGCGGATTGCGCACCTTCGGCGGTGTCGGACCCCGCCCGGACTTCTTGCCCTTCTTGTTCTTGTTCTTGCCGCTCTTCTTGGACGACTTGCGCCCGAACGGCATGCCCATGGCGCCGGCCATCTGCGACATCATCTTGCGGGCCTCGAAGAACCGGTCGACGAGCTGGTTGACCTCCGAGACCGTCACACCGGAGCCGTTGGCGATGCGCAGCCGCCGCGAGGCATTGATGATCTTCGGGTCGGCCCGCTCCTGCGGGGTCATACCGCGGATGATGGCCTGGAGCCGATCCAGTTGTCTGTCGTCGACCGTGGCCAGGGCATCCTTCATCTGGCCCGCACCGGGCAGCATGCCGAGCAGGTTGCCAATCGGGCCCATCTTGCGGATGGCCAGCATCTGCTCGAGGAAATCCTCCAGGGTGAGCTCGCCGGACCCGATCTTGGCCGCGGCCTCCTCGGCCTTCTGCTGGTCGAAGACCTGCTCGGCCTGCTCGATGAGCGACAGCACGTCGCCCATACCCAGGATGCGGCTGGCCATCCGGTCTGGGTGGAAGACGTCGAAGTCCTCGAGCTTCTCGCCGGTCGACGCGAACAGGATCGGAACACCGGTGACCTCGCGGACCGACAGCGCCGCGCCGCCGCGGGCATCACCGTCGAGCTTGGTCAGCACCACACCGGTGAAGCCGACGCCCGTACCGAACGCCTCCGCGGTCGCAACCGCGTCCTGACCGATCATCGCGTCGAGGACGAACAGCGTCTCGTCCGGGTGAACCGCATCGCGGATCGCCGCGGCCTGTGCCATCAGGACGTCGTCGATGCCCAGCCGGCCCGCGGTGTCGACGATGACGACATCGAAGTGCTTGGCCTTGGCCTCGGCCAGACCGGCGGCCGCGACGGCGACCGGGTCACCGGGGCCGGCGCCCTCGACTTCGGCGGCATCGCCCGCGGTACCCGGATGGGGCGCGAAAACGTTGACGCCCGCGCGCTCGCCGACGATCTTGAGCTGGCTGACCGCGCCGGGCCGCTGCAGGTCGCAGGCCACCAGCAACGGCGTATGTCCCTGACCCCGCAACCATTGGGCCAACTTTCCGGCCAGCGTGGTCTTGCCGGCGCCCTGAAGACCGGCCAGCATGATCACGGTCGGCGGGTTCTTGGCGAAGGCCAGCTGGCGGCTCTGGCCGCCGAGGATGCCGACGAGCTCCTCGTTGACGATCTTGACGACCTGCTGGGCCGGATTGAGTGCGCCCGATACCTCGGCGCCCTTAGCGCGCTCCTTGATGCGGCCGACGAAGGTGCGCACCACGGGCAGCGAGACGTCGGCCTCCAGCAGCGCCAGCCGGATCTCGCGGGTGGTCGCGTCGATGTCGGCGTCGGTCAGCCGGCCCTTGCCGCGCAGGCCCGCCAGCGCACCGGTCAACCGGTCGGACAGGGATTCAAACACGTGGCAAGCCTAGCGGGAATGCTGTCAGCACTTCTTCCTCGTACCGGGATCGACGCCGGAGTCGCGACTTGAGCCCGATCACAGCCCTCAGGTCGATTTCACGGGTCGGCGCCCAGCCGGATCCAGCCGAGCTGGATCTAACTGGCTTCCTCGACCGGCTTCGGCGGGGAAACCGCGGGCAGGACCGCGTATAGCTCTCGCTCCAGCGCCCCGCGGAGATCGTCTACGGAGCCCCCTGCGGGCGCCGAGATGCCGAACACGTCGACGACCGAGGAGCCCAGCGTGGTGATCTTCGCCCAGTCGATGTCGACATCGGCGTGTTCGAACACCGCGGTGAGCACCGCGAGCAGACCGGTGCGGTCGGTGGTGCGAATCTCAACCAGTAGGTGGCCGGGCGTGCTGCCGTCGCGCCACAGGACGCGCGGCGGCGCGGGTGCGGAATTGACCGGCACGGCCAGCTTCGACTCGCCGGCCCTGCCGTTGCCGTACTGCGCGGCTTCGCGATCGCGCTTCTCCAGCGAGGCGAGGACGTCCAGCTCTCCCTCGAGCGCCAGGATGAACTGCTGGCGCAGCAACTCGACGGCCGGTGGGGCACCGAAATGCGGGGATACCAGGAAGGTGTTGATGGCCGAGTCCTCCGCGCTGTTGACCGAAGCCGAGTGCACCCGCAAGGAGTTGAGCGCCAGCACACCCGCCGCCTTCGACAGCAGGCCGCGACGATCGGGCGCGATCATCGCGACGTGGTAGGTGTGCGGACTCTCCCCGGGCACCATCTCGACGTGTACACCGGCATCGGCGGCGAGCAGCAGGTGGTGGGGGTCAATCGGATCAGCGTGCGGCAGCTGTTCTCCGGCCATCACCAGTCGGCAGCGGCGCACCAGGTCGCCGACCAGCGACGCCTTCCAGTCACCCCACACTCCTGGCCCGGTAGCCAGCGAATCCGCCTCGGCCAAGGCGTGTAACAGTTCGAGCAGCACCGGGTCACCGCCAAGTGCCTCGACGACTCCGGTGATGGTCTGTGGATCCTGTAGGTCCTTGCGGGTCGCGGTGTCGGGCACCAGAAGGTGGTATCGCACCATCGCCGAAAGCAGGCCGATGTCGGAGGGCCACAGCCCGAGCCTGGTGCCCACCTGGGTGGCCAGGTCGGCACCGAAGACGCTGTGGTCACCGCCGCGCCCCTTGCCGATGTCGTGCAGCAGAGCCCCCAGCACCAGCAGGTCGGGGCGGGATACGCGCGTCGTCAACGCACTGGCCCGCGAGACGGTTTCGACCAGATGGCGGTCGACGGTCCAGATATGGATCACATCGCGAGGGGGCAAGTCGCGCACCGCGCCCCACTCCGGGAAGAGCCTGCCCCACAACCCGGTCCGGTCGAGGGCTTCGACGGTTGCGACCGTCGAGGGCCCTGCGGCCAGCAGCACCAGCAGATCCTTGAGCGCTTCACGTGGCCACGGCGTGCGCAGCTCCGGGGCCGAGTCGGCCAGTCGGCTCAACGTGGAACCGGAGATCGGCAGACCGGTGGTGGCTGAGGCCGCCGCAACTCGCAGGATCAGACTCGGGTCGCGAATAGGTCTGGCGTCACGCGCCAGAATGACCTCACCCGCGTATTCGATGACCCCTTCGTCCAACGGACGGCGCACCGGGCGGCGCAGGGCCGAAAGGCCCCGACGCGGAAGGGCATTCGCGGCGGTTCGCAGGCCGGCGTCGACGTAGTAGCTGATCGTGCGGGCGGCATCTGACAGCATCCGGGCAAGGTCGAACCGATCCCCGATGCGCAGTGCGGCCCCGATCTCGTCGGCGAACTGAGCCAGCAGCTGGTCTCGACCGCGCTTGGACACCCGGTGCAGTTCGGTGCGCACGTTGAGCAGCGCCAGGTGCGCACTTCCCAGCGAACTGCTCGGTGAAGCCAGCGAGTGGTTCGGGTACACGTCGGCCAGCTGTGCGATCGCCAGCGCGTTGAGCAATTGAACGTCGCGCAGACCGCCACGGCCCGACTTGAGATCCGGCTCGGCACGGTGCGCGATCTGACCGCTGCGCTGCCAACGCGACTGAGTCTGCTCGACAAGCTCGTCGAACCGCGAGGCGATTCCAGTGCGCCACTGTCGTCTGGCTCCGCTGATCAGCGACGACGAGAGTGCCGTGTCACCGGCGATGTGCCGGGCCTCCAGCATCGCAAGTCCGGCCGAAATATCGTCGCCGGCCACCGCCAGCGCTTCCGGAACGGTCCGGACGCTGTGGTCGAGCCGGATATTGGCATCCCACAACGGATACCACAACTGCTCGGCAACCTCGCTGACATGTTCACGCGGGAGGTCGTCGTGCAGCAGCATCAGATCGAGGTCGGAGAACGGCACCATCTCACCGCGGCCCATTCCCCCCGTCGCCACGATGGCCAGCCCGCTGCTGGGTGTGATGCCGATCTCGCCGGCTTTTGTGGTGAGCCAAAACTCGTGGAGGTCGAGCAGCGCATCGCGCAAGGCGGCCGAATCGAGTTGCCGCGCTCCACCGGAGACCAGCTGGCGTACGGCGGCGGCGAGATCGGTGGCGGGTTTGGCGACGGTATTGAATGAGCCCGCCGCCGGGGCCTCATTCTCAGAGGCGCCGGCGGCGGGATCTTCCGATCGATTCATGTGCTGTCCTCCCGGACTCGATACCGACAAACGCTCACTCGGTACTGGCCCGGAGGGACGTTCAGACGCGGCTGGTGCTCACAGTGCGTCGACCCCCCGCTCGCCGGTGCGCACCCGGACCACGGTTTCGACGGGGCTGACCCACACCTTGCCGTCACCGATCTTGCCGGTGCGGGCAGCCTGGACAATGACATCCACCACCTTGTCGACGGCGGAATCATCGACCACCACCTCTACACGAACCTTGGGCACGAAGTCGACGGAGTACTCAGCGCCGCGGTAGACCTCAGTGTGTCCCTTTTGGCGTCCGTAACCCTGGACTTCGCTGACAGTCATCCCGAGGATACCCGTCTGTTCCAGCCCGGTCTTGACGTCTTCGAGCGTGAACGGTTTGACGATCGCAGTGATCAGCTTCATTTAGTCGGCCCCTTCCCAAGACACTGTCGATTGTTCCCGATCAGGCGATTTCATAAGCCGTCTCCGCGTGTTCGGCCATGTCAATCCCGTGCTCTTCTTCCTCCTCGCTAACCCGCCAGCCGAGCGGCTTGACGATATAGGCGATGATCAACGTCATGACGCCGGTGAAGGCCACCGCGGACAGCGCGATCACAATCTGCACCACCAGCTGTTTGATGCCACCACCGTAGAACAGGCCGGTTTCGGTTGCCAGGAAGCCGATTCCGATGGTGCCCCAGAGGCCGGAGACCAGGTGCACGCCGACCACGTCGAGCGAGTCATCATAGCCGAACTTGTACTTCAGGCCGATCGCGAGCGCCGACAGAATACCCGCGATTGCGCCCAGAATGATCGAGCCGATGGGCGACAGCGCGCCGCAGGCCGGGGTGATGGCGACCAGGCCTGCGACGATGCCCGAGGCCGCACCGACACTGGTGGCATGTCCGTCGCGGATCTTCTCCACCAGGAGCCAGGCCATCATGGCAGCCGCGGTGGCCGCGGTCGTGTTGACGAACACCTGGCCGGCGATCATGTCGGCGGCCCCCTCGGAGCCCACGTTGAAGCCGTACCAGCCGAACCACAGGATCGCCGCACCGAGCATCACCCACGGAATGTTGTGCGGGCGGTAGGCGGTCTTGCCGAATCCGACCCGCTTGCCGAGCAGGAGCGCCAGAACGAGCGCGGCCATACCGGCGTTGATGTGGACCACGGTGCCACCGGCGAAGTCGATCGGCGCGACGTTGGCTGCACCATCGGTGCTTCCGAACATCCAAGAAGCGAACCCGGTCTCGGACCCGGACAGCAGGCCGCCGCCCCAAACCATGTGCGACAGCGGGAAGTACACCAGCGTCGCCCACAGGCCGCCGAAGACCAGCCACGTGCCGAACTTCATCCGCTCGGCGACCGCGCCGCTGATCAGTGCGACCGTGATGACGGCGAAGGTCAGCTGGAAAGCAACCCAGATGATGGCCGGTACGGTCCCGAAACCGCCCATCACATAGCCGGTCGTACCGTCGCCGAGGTCTTTGGTCTCCAACAACTGGCTAACGCCGAATAGCGAGAACGGGTTGTCGAAGACACCCCAGATGTCGCTCTCCCCGGTGGTTGCCGAGGAGAAGGACATCGAGTAGCCCCACAGGACGTAGATGATGCTGACCACGCCCAGCGAACCGAACGACATCATCATCATGTTCAGGACGGACTTCTGCCGCGACAACCCGCCGTAGAAGAACGCGAGGCCGGGCGTCATGAATAACACCAGGGCGGTGGCCGCGATAACCCACGCGGTATCACCGGAGCTGAGCCCATCTGGACCGAAGGGCAAGAACTGGTCGTCAGGCAAGGCTAAGACCACTTTGTGTGAACCTCCTTTGGACGTGCGCCGACGGATCGGCATCACGAGAAGGTTCGACGCCAGCAGTTTCACCTGTGATTCTGTTGTGTTTCAGGAAAGTGAACGCCCGGCCGGGATCTGTTACGCGTATGTTTCTTGCAGCCCAGGATGCGCCCTCACCGGGGACGTGGCAGGATGTCCGTCCCGACCTTCCCGAACTAGCCCAACAGGGCATCGACGAAGGCCGCCGGCTCGAACGGCGCAAGATCGTCGGGCCCCTCCCCGAGGCCCACCAACTTCACCGGTACGCCGAGTTCTTGTTGAACGCGAAAGACGATGCCACCCTTGGCGGTGCCGTCGAGCTTGGTGAGCGCCACACCGGTGATGTCGACGACTTCGGCGAACACCTTCGCCTGCGCCAGCCCGTTCTGGCCGATGGTGGCGTCGAGGACCAGCAACACCTCATCGACGACGGCGCGTTTGCTGACCACCCGTTTGACCTTGCCCAGTTCGTCCATCAGACCGGTCTTGGTGTGCAGCCGCCCTGCGGTGTCGATGACGACGACGTCGGCGCCGGCCGCAATTCCCTCGTCGACCGCGTCGAAGGCCACCGACGCAGGGTCGGCCCCCTCGGCGCCCCGCACCACCTCGGCGCCCACTCGTAATGCCCAGCTCTGCAACTGGTCGGCCGCGCCCGCCCGGAACGTGTCGGCGGCGCCGAGGACGACACGGCGCCCGTCCGCCACGAGAACCCGGGCCAGCTTGCCGACCGTCGTCGTCTTTCCGGTGCCGTTGACCCCGACGACCAGCAGCACCGAGGGCTTATCCGGGTGCGGCAGCGCCCTGATGGAACGGTCCAGGCCGGGATCGAGTTCGGTGATCAGCACGTCGCGCAGCACCGCGCGGGCATCGGCCTCGGTGCGGCCGACGCTCTTGGCCAGCTGGTTGCGCAGCTGCTCGACCACCGACGCCGTGGCGACCGGGCCGAGGTCGGCCACCAGCAGGGTCTCCTCGACCTCCTCCCAGGACTCCTCGTCGAGGTCACCGCCGCCGAGCAGACCCAGCATGCTGCGCCCCAGCGCATTCTGCGATTTGGCGAGCCGGCCGCGAAGGCGCTCCAAGCGACCTTCCGTAGGCGCAATGGCGCCGACATCAGGCGCGGCTACGGGCTCGGCCGGCGCGGCCGGCGGTGCGGCGCCGGTCTCGGGGGTGAGCTCCTCCTCGGTGGGGGCAGCCGGAGGCTCCGGCAACCGGACGTCGGCGATCGGACGTTTGATCGCGTCGCGTGGCATGGAGGCGTCGTCCCCGACCGCGGGCAGACCAGTCGTATCGATCCTGGGCGGTGCCGATTCCCGGGGCGCGCCGCCGTCCACCGGCGGCGCCGGCGCCGCCGACTGCGTGAAGGAAATGCCCGACGAGGCGGCGTAGCCGCCGGAACGGTCGGTGGGTGTGGCAACCTCTGAACTGCGGAGCAGGCTGATCCGCCGACGGCGATACCGCACCAATCCGATGACGAGCGCAGCTACAACCAGGACGGCGATGACCGCGATTGCGATCCAGAGACCTACTGACACCGTGCCATTCTTTCAGGGCGCGGTGCGGGGCCGCGTCGCCCCCGGAGAACGAGCGCAAATGGGTATCCGATGACGATGGATCGCACCGGAATGGCGTCCCGCAAGCTGCGCCACATCGACGCCTGCCTGACCGGGCCCGTCGAGTACGTCGGTGTGACGACCGGATTCGAGCGCCACCAGCTGCCCTACAACGCACTGACCCAGACCAGTCTGGGCGGCATCGACCTGACCGCAGAGTTTCTGGGCGCTCGGCTGCGCGCGCCGGTGCTGGTCGGGGCGATGACAGGTGGTGCCGATCTGTCCCGCACCATCAACCGCAACCTGGCCGAAGCCGCGCAGAAGCTGGGCATCGGGATGATGCTCGGCTCGCAGCGGATCATGCTCAGGGACACGCGGGCCGCCGAGAGCTTCGACGTCCGCAACCTTGCCCCCGATGTGTTGCTGATCGGCAACATCGGGCTGACCCAGCTGTCCGATGCGGTGGTGCCCAAGCTGGCCGGCGTGTTAGATCGCGTGGGAGCCGATGCGCTGGCCGTGCACACCAACCCACTGCAGGAAGCCATGCAGGACAACGGCGACACCGATTTCTCCGGATCCCTGGACCGCCTGCGCCGGCTGGTGGCCAACCTTGCCTACCCGGTACTGGTCAAGGAGGTCGGCCACGGTATCGGTGCGGCGGCTGCCGAGCTACTACGCGACATACCGATAGCCGGTGTCGACATCGCCGGGGCCGGCGGGACGTCGTGGGCGCGGGTGGAACAACTGGTCCGCTACGGCGAGGTGCGCTACCCGGCCATCGCCGAGTGGGGTGTACCGACCGCGCAGGCGTTGCTGGAGGTCCGCCGGACCCTGCCGGGGATGCCGCTGGTCGCCTCCGGAGGAATCCGCACCGGTCTGGACGCCGCCAAAGCACTGGCGATGGGCGCCGACGTGGTCGCGCTGGCCCGGCCGCTGCTGGCCCCGGCGATCGAGTCGCCGACGGCGGCACTGGACTTTCTGCAGGGCTTCATCGAAGAGTTGCGGGTCTGTCTGCACGGCTGCGGCGTCGAGAACCTTGCTGCGTTGCGCCGGCTCGGGGTCGCCACGGCCGGCTGATCGTGCCGCATCGTCGCCGCACCAACCCCGAATCGTCCGACTAGCTGCCGCTGGCGACGAGTTCCTCGCCACGCATCCGCTGTGAGATCACCGCGGTGATGCCGTCGCCCTGCATGGTGACCCCGTACAGCGCGTCGGCTATCTCCATCGTCGGCTTCTGGTGGGTGATCACGATGAGCTGCGACTGCGACCGCAGCTGTTCGAACAGCCCGAGCAACCGGCGCAGGTTCACATCGTCGAGAGCGGCCTCCACCTCGTCCATCACATAGAACGGCGACGGGCGGGCCCGGAAGATCGCGACCAGCATCGCCACCGCGGTCAGCGACTTCTCGCCACCGGACAGCAGTGAGAGCCGCTTGATCTTCTTGCCCGGCGGGCGCGCCTCGACCTCCACGCCGGTGATCAACAGGTCGTCGGGGTCGGTGAGCAGCAGCCGGCCCTCGCCGCCGGGGAACAACGCGGCGAACACCTGCTCGAATTCGCGCTCGACATCGGCATAGGCCTCGGCGAACACCCGCAGGATGCGCTCGTCGACGTCGGCGATCACATCGAGCAGGTCCTTGCGGGCGGCCTTGACGTCCTCGAGCTGAGTGGCCAGGAAGTTGTAGCGCTCCTCCAGCGCGGCGAACTCCTCCAGCGCCAGCGGGTTGACCCGGCCGAGTTCGGCCAGCTGGCGTTCGGCGCGCTTGGCGCGGCGTTCCTGTGTCGGGCGGTCGAAGCGCAGCGGCGCCGGCGCACTGACCTGCTCGCCGCGCTCGCGTGCCTGCTCGTACTCGGCCATCTCCAGTTCCGAGGGCGGCAACTCCACCTCGGGCCCGTACTCGGCGATCAGATCATCGCCGGCCATGCCGTACTGCTCCAGGATCGTCTGTTCCAGCTGCTCGATGCGCAGCGCCGCCTGAGCCTTGGCAACCTCGTCGCGGTGCAGCGAATCGGTCAGTGCGCCGATCCGGTTGTTCAGCGCGGAGACATCCTCGCGCACGGCCGCCATCGCCGTCGCGCGCTCCCGACGTTCGGCGGCCAGTCCGTCCCGGGCGCGCGAGGCCGCGGCGACCACGGTGCCGAGGTGCTCGGCGACGCGGCGGCCGGACTCGGCGACCGCGGCGGCCACCGCCGCCGCATGTGCGCGGGCGGCTCGGGCGCGCTGCGCGCGAACCCTGGCCTCACGTTCAGCAGCCGCGGCCCGGCGCAACGAATCCGCTCGCCCGCGAACCGCATTGGCGCGTTCCTCGGCGGTGCGCACGGCCAGCCGTGCCTCGACCTCGACGGAGCGAGCCGCCTCGGCGGCCCCCTGCATCTGCTGGTGATCCACCGGTGCGGCCTCGACAACGGTCTGCGTCTCCTGCGCGGCACGCAGCCGGCCCTCCAGCGCGGTCAGCTCCTCGACGGTCTGCGCCCGGCCGGCCTCCGCCTCGTCGCGCTGGCCGAGCTGGCGGCGCCAGTCCTGTTCGGCATTGCGGGAATCCTGGCCCAGCCGTCCGAGCTGCTCGTAGACCGCCGAGATCGCGGCGTCGGACTCGTTGAGCGCGGCCAGCGCCTGCTCGGCGGCGTCCTGCCGGTTGGCCTGCTCGGCGAGCGCCCCGGCCAAGGCAGCGGTCAGCTCGGCGGCATGCGCCTCGGCGGCCAGCAGTTCGGTCTTGGCCTTCTCGATCTCGGAGGCGATCTCCAGGGTGCTGGGCTTGCGATCCGAGCCGCCACTCACCCAGCCCGCACCCACCAGGTCACCGTCGAGGGTGACAGCACGCAGCGCCGGTCGCGCGGCGACCAGGTCGAGCGCGGCAGCCAGATCGTCGACGACGGCGACGGCGGCGAGCATCGCCCTCATCGCACCCTGCAGCCGCGGTGGCGCGTCGACCAGGTCGACGGCCCACCGGGCGCCGTCGGGCAGTGACGAAGCCTCCTCACGAGGCGGACTCGGCCAGTCCCCCAACACGATTGCCGCCCGTCCCCCGTCGGCATCCTTCAGCGCCCGGACCGCGGAGCGAGCCGCGCTGAAGTCGTCGGCGGCGACGGCGTCGGCGGCCGCTCCCAGCACCGCCGCCAACGCGACCTCGTAGCCCGGACGCACCTTGACCAGCTTGGCGATTGTTCCGAACAGTCCTGCACCACTGCGATTCTGGATCAGCCAGGCTGCGCCGTCCTTGCGCTCCAGACCCACCGACAACGCATCGATGCGGGCACGTAGCGATGCCACTTCCCGTTCGGCGCCCCGCTCGGCCGACAGCAACTCGGCCACCCGCTCGTCGGCCAGGCGCAGCGCCGCGACCGTGCGGTCGTGCTGGTCGTCGAGACCCACCTCCCCCTGGTCGAGTTCACCCACGCGCCCCTGCACGGTCTCGAACTCGGCCCGCGCCTGCTGGGCGCGGGTGGCGGCCTCCTCGATGGCGTTGCCCAGCCGCGCCAGGCTCTCGTCGATCGACTCGACCCGGGCGCGCACCGTCTCGACCTGTCCGGCCAACCGTGCCAGGCCTTCTCGCCGATCGGCCTCGGCGCGCACGGCTGCCAGGTGTGCCCGCTCGGCCTCGGTGGCGGCGCGCTCCTTGTCGGCCAGCTCAGTGCGGGCTGACTCCAGCCGCGATCGGGCCTCTGCCAGCTCGGCGAGCAGCTGCTGTTCGCGCGCGGCGACCTCGCCCGCCTCGGCCTCCAGCGCGTCCGGGTCGGGCCCACCGCTGGGCGCCGGCTCGGTCTCCAGGTACTGCGCCCGCTCGCTGGCGATACGAATCGTCGCGCCGACCCGCTCGGCCAGCGCCGAGAGCCGGAACCAGGTCTGCTGGGCAGCGTCGGTGCGCTCGGACAACGTCGCTACCGCGGTCTCGTGGGCGGCGAGTTGCTCGGTGGCCACCGCCAGTCGGGCCGCGGCCTCGTCGTGCTCGCGGCGCAGCGCTGCTTCGGTGTCATCGGCGCCGGCGAACTCGGCGCGGCGGGTCACCAGATCGTCGGCGGCCAGGCGCAGCCGGGCGTCGCGCAGGTCGGCCTGGATGGTCTGGGCGCGGCGGGCCACCTCGGCCTGGCGCCCCAGGGGCTTGAGCTGGCGGCGCAGCTCGGTGGTCAGGTCGGTGAGCC
>Ga0210086_1000278_pt1 | contig 32316 bp, 31 predicted proteins | sample China_Galinas_PW_3_FD_184867 | JGI IMG/M metagenome (GOLD analysis project Ga0210086, IMG submission 184867) | Wetland microbial communities from San Francisco Bay, California, USA, that impact long-term carbon sequestration - China_Galinas_PWB_D2... | ecosystem: Environmental > Aquatic > Marine...
GCCAGCGTCTCGCCCAGCACCCGCGCCCCGACGCGCGACCGCCACGCCTCGTCGGGCACGACCGAGACGATGCGCGGGCGGACCGCCGGGCGCAGCACCACACCCGCCGCGTTGTCTGACTTCATCGCGTCGTCGCGGGCGATCGAGACCACCGCGACACCGCCCGCGACCGTATCGAGCTCGAACGTGTGCAGCCCCTCTGCGGGGCGGCCGGCTTCGGTGCCGGTCAGCTCGACCGCCGCCCGGTTCGCCGCTTTCCCGTCGAGCGAGAGCGTGAGCGGCACGGTGGTGGGGGCGGTGCCGACGAGGCGGACGAACAGGCGGACGGTGCCGGATTCCCGCTGGTCGCGCGCAGCCGACAGCGCCGCGACGCCGACGTTGTCGCCCGGCTGCTCCGGACCCACGCGCTCGAAGCGGAGCGTCGCCCCGGCCAGCGTCAGCCCCGATTCGTTGAACCCCCCGTCGCTGAACAGCACCGCCTCGGTGCTCGGGGCGGTCGCGTCCTCGTCGCTCTCGCCCGCGACCAGCGCCTCGACCAGACGCAGCGCCGGCGCCAGCCGCCCCGCCTGGTCGGTCGGCTCGCACCCCTCGACCGCGCGCTTCAGCACGCGCGCGCTCCGCGTCCAGCTCGCCAGCGACTCCGCGTCGTGTGCGAACCCGACCACGCACACCTCGGCGTCGGTCCGGCTCAGCCGGTCGATCAGCTCGGTTGCGCGGCGCTTCGCTTCGTCAAGGCGGGTCGCCCCGCCGGGCATGTCGGTCGCCGACATCGACGCCGAGAGGTCGAGCAGGATCACGACGCGGTCGGCCGGTGCGCCGCCGCCGTGAATCGCCGGGCGCCCCATCGCCATCAGCAGCAGCGCCAGCACCAGCAGGTGCAGCAGCAGCAGCCACGACGCCCGCAGAAACCGCAGCGGCACGTTCACCTGCAGATCGCGCGTCGAGCTGGTCCAGAACTGCACGCTGCTCACCGTCACCGGACGCCGACGCAGCTTGAGCAGGTACAGCGAGATCAACGCCGGCACCGTGATCGCGCCCGCGACCAGCATCGGCAGCGGCGCGAGGAAACTCACGCCCCGCCCCCGCGGTAGCCCTTGGCCACGACGAAGATCTCACGCGACACGTCGCGGCTCGCCTTTGGCTTGAACCCCTGCGCCCTGCCGAACAGCGCCTGGGTCTCCCTCACCAGCGCCGGGTACTCGGCGCCCTCGAGCACCTTCATCACCAGCGCCCCGCCCGGGCGCAGCAGCGACGGCAGCCGCGCCACGATCTCGCGGCACAGCGACACCGACCGCAGGTCGTCGCCGTGCCCGCTCGTGTTCGGCGCCATGTCGCTGACGACGGCGTCGAACGGCTCGCCCCCGGTCAGCTCCGCCGGGTCGGCGGTCGTGAAGTCGCCTTGGACCGTGCGCACGTTCGGCGCGATGGCGTCGCGGACTTCGCTGAGGTCGATACCGACGACTGTTCCTTTGGACCCGACCCGCTCGCCCAGCACCTGCAGCCACGACCCCGGCGCGCACCCGAGGTCGAGCACCCGCGAGCCCGGCTTGATGATCCGGAACCGCTCGTCGATCTCGGCGAGCTTGTACGCCGACCGCGCGAGATACCCCTCGCGCTTCGCCTGCTTGAAGAACCGGTCGTGGAGGACGCGCCTGCCCACGCGCGGATGATACGGGTTCTCCGGATGTGCTACCGCTTCGTACGGAGTTCCTGGAGCGCCGAGTCGATCTCGTACGACAGATCCTCTCCATCGTGGTCCCGGCTACACCGCTCGACCGCCGCAATCCACTCCGGCTCGGGAGCCATGCCGTTCCCGGGAAGGGTTGTCAGCGCCGCCAGCGCGTTCTCGACGACTGCCGCGTCCTCGTGATCGAGCAGAGCCAGCAAGCGCGGCATCTGCTCCCGGATCGCGTCCTGTTCCTCGGGAGAGAGGGGTGTGTGGTGGTAGTCCCAGATCATCGGCACGTACAGCGCTGGCTCGATGGTCTCGCGTTCGCACCGTTCGAGCAGCGCCGCGAAGACCTCCCCGCGCCGGTGGTCGGTCGCGTGGCACAGGACGTACGCCGCGGCGGCTGACGAGCTCCCCGATCCCTGCCCGAGGATCCCGAGCAGCCGGTCGATATGACGGTCCGAGAGCGTCGCGCCGCGGATGAGCCCTCTGGCGACGTACTCCAGCCCCGGCGCGTTCTCTTCCTCGATAAACGAGATCACCGCGTCGAGATCTCTCGGGGAGCGTGTTGCGAGGTACGCCGCGGCCCAGAACAGGGTCATCGAGCGTCGCGGGCCCGACATCGTGTGCAGGAAGCTCCGCAGCCGCTCGATCGGGTCGTCGTCGATCGTCATCAGGAGCAGCGCCGCGGCCTGTCCCACGGACGGGTCGGCGTCGTTCAGCACACCGGTCAGTCCCGTCTCGAACTCGGCGATGTCCGGTGTCTCGATGACCCAGCCGTCGTCCGGGGTCCAACTCATCGGCACGACGAGCCAGCCGAGATAGATCGATGCGGCCTCGGAACGGGTCTTCTGATCTCGAGCGCAGATCGCTCCGGCGAGGAACCGGGTCAGGGGCTCTTGGTTGATTGGATCGTCGTATGTCAGGAACTCAAGTGCCCATCTGAGTACGCGCGTGCTGTGCGGTTCCTGTACGATTCTTCGGCACCGTGAGTCCAGCCAGCGTGACTGCCACCCCCAGAGGCGCTCGTCGTCCACCCGCTCTCGGAGCGACCAGTCCTCCTGGGCGCCCGGCACGCCGCCGCCTAGCGCCTCGTCCGGCCAGTGGTGCAGCCCGGCGATGAGCAGCGTGGTCGGGACGACCGCGACCCACCCGCCGCGCCGGTAACGCAGCTCGTACATCCCGACCACGCCACCCAACGCGATCAGCACGGCCGCGGCCACCGCGCGCCACCGTCGCCGCGGCTTGTACAGCCGGCGCGTCGAGTCCGCCTCGTGCCCGCACTCGGGGCAGCGCATCGTCGCGAGCGCTGACATGTCGTACCAGCACTTCGGGCAGCGCCGTCGCCCGCGGGGGCGTTCCCCCGCGACTCCCCACGCCGCCAGCACCAGCGCGAAACCCAGCACGCCAACCGAGAGGTACTGGATCGGCCCCCATCCGTCGGTGAACTGCATCGGGGCGCTGCCAAACCAGCTCTGCACGACCAGCCCGAACATGAACGCGCCGAACGCCGCAACCACGGCAACGGCGCCTCCCGCGGCCAGCGGCAGGCTCCGATGCCGCGCGCGGAAATCGCGTTCCCGCTCGCTCTCGTACCCGCACGCCTCGCATCGCATCCGCCCTACGGGGACCGGCGCGTCGCAGCTCGGGCACACGCGCCCGCGCCGCGTGCGCTCCCCGAACGCACCCCGCCAGACGAGGCTCAGACCCCACAGCCCGAGAAACCCGGACATCGTGAAGAGGATGGCCTGTGCGCTCGGCACCAGTTCAGTCTACGGGTGTGCGGGACAGAGGTTGCCCCGGCTACCAGTCCTTCCCCCGCACGCCGTGCGCCGTCAGGTCCAGTTTCGATGTCTCACGCTGGAGTTTGAGCGCCCAGTCCCCCCGCGGGTCGGGCACCGGCAGGACGGGGTCGGTGAAGGTGTCGGAGCGCCGCGCCTCGCCCGAGCCATCGACCGCGAGCACGTTGTACGTCGCGGGGATCGGCAGCACGTCGGCGAACTGGTCGTACCCCGCGTCGTGCCACGGCGCGGTCTCGTGCAGGCTCGCCTTGGCCGAGGGGAAGAGCACCTCGTCCATCCGCGTGCCGCGGAAGTAGCGCTCCTCCCACGCGGGGGCGGCGGGGTCGAGCGCGACCGGGTCGAGGTACATCGCGGTGGACAGGTAATAGCTGGACGTGGTGCCGCCGATGTTCGTCACGGGAACCCCGGCCTGTTGCGCCATCGCTTCCAGCTCTTTCAGTGTGGCCTCGTCCGAGGGACAGATCAGCGACTCGTGGATCGGGTTCTCGTCGTACGCATCGAGCACGGCCATGTGCCACAGCCCGCCGATCACCGTGTACCACGTCTGCGAGAGCACGGGGTCGTCGCTGACGCCGTCGGGCACCGGCGGCGACCGGCGCGCCCGCTCCAGCGCGTACGGCCAGTACCCCGCGTTGTCGCCCGCGTACATCTGCACGATCTGTCCGTGCCCGGTGAGTTGGCGCAGGCAGACGTTGCGCCGGGCGGCCTCGCGCGAGCCGCTGAGCAGCGGCAGCGCCAGCGCGATGAGGATCATCATCACGCCGATGACGACGAGCAGTTCGACGATCGAGAACGCGCGTCTGTCCATGCCCTTGCCCTTACACCCACGATACCGCACGGGCCGTGTGCCGCAAACGGGTTTGTGGTGGGTAGTTGCCCTTGCCGTGCGCCGGATATGGACTTGTATTGGGTAAGTTGCCCTACTCCGCGCTAAAAGTGGGCGCGAGCCTCGATCTTGGACTGACCCCTTGCATCGTTTCGCGGGGGGGGGGGTATCTTGTGAGACGGTCTGTCAGAAAGGGCGAGGAATGAACAGAGCAATGAAGTTCGTGGCATTTGCGGTTGTACTGGGGCTGGTCGCCACGCCGTGGGCGCTGGCATGTAAGAAAGTGAACCCCTTCACGCCAGCAGGGCCGAATCAGACAATGCCTGGTTGTACGGCAATGATCGGGTGTGGCAGCTACACAGTGTGCCCTTCCGGGAACGATTCGTGTGCTACGTCGTTCAATGGCGGTAAGACCTGCACCTGCACCACTGTGACAGTCGCGTGCAATGCCTACACAGGAGGAACGGCAGCGGGCGCATGCTGCACGGCGGGGGCATATGTGGGCACATCAGGGTCCGTCACGAAGACCTCTTGTTCTCTGGCGACGACTTGCTTCTTCGTTGTGCTCTAGATCTGAGCGGATTCTGGCGATCCAGTACTGACCCGAGTGTGACTGAGCCCCGTGATCAGATGAGAATGACCAGCCGGGCGTTGTGCGGACAGGTTCTCGCCTCATGTCTCGCGGTCAGTATCGCTGTCGCGAATGTGCCCGATCGGAGCACGGTGCGGCTGCCTCCGGGCGTGAGCGTGACCGCAACCTGCGTGTATCGTGATGACGACACCCAGCCTCGGATTCGCTATGAGGTCGATGTTACGGAGGACTGGGTGCAGACGCGGGTTTTTACGCTGGACGGATCCGTTGGCAAGGTGCTGCAGCAGTACATGGTCGACACGCTGGATGGCACGACGTCGTTCGACCCCCGTAATCGCCGGGCGTCGAAGCTGAGCCGTTTGGCGGAAACCGGGAACTCATCGGCCGATTTTGTGTCACCGATCGGCGCTCTTCGCACGCTTGAGACACAGAGCGAGCAAGGTCGTGAGCCGGTGCTTGTGCGACGCAACGGGATGTTGACCTATACGGTCGAAGTTCCACGTGTCGCGCCTGAGTTCGTGGTCAGTGTCGATGCCGGGAGCGGCGAGGTGCGGCGCGTGGCGATCAGGGGCCCCCCGGACCAACCCGAGAACTCTGTGGAGTGCGAGTACCTGGATTGGCGGGAACTTCCGTCGGGCAGCCGTCATCCGATGCGGGTTGTTGTGACGACCCGATCTCCGGGCTTCTCGTCGGTTCGCGACATCACGATCGACAGTCTCGAAATCCTCCCCTCGGGGCTTGCCCCGCCGGAAGTGGAACTGCCCGCCGATGTTCTGATCGAGAATCTCGACACCGGGACCCTCAGCTACGGGGACGGCAGACCGGCCGAGGAGGTATCGGGGGAATCGACCGGACGCCGCCGTGGATTCTCACCCCGAACGTGGCTGGCGGCGCTCGGCGTCGGTGTGCTCGTTCTAGCCGGACTTGTCTGGCAGCTCAAGCGCCGGGGCATCATCGCGTGAAGCCGTTCCGGCTCCGCCCGTGTGGGATCGCTCTTGCATGGGCACTGGCGTTGTTCTGGGGCTACGCGGGCGTGGGCAAGCTCGTTGAACTCACTTCCGAGCCCGACCCGCTCGCGACCGCGACGTGGGCCGACCAGTTCCCCACGCCGCTCGTCGCCGCGGTTGCCGCGTGCGAGGCGCTGGCCGCACTGCTCATCTTCGCGGGGTTCGTTCGCAGCGGTCTGCTGGCGACGCTCGCGCTGCTCGCCGCGTTCTCGATCGCGCTGGTCGTCAACCCGCCAGAGGCCGGGCAGCCGTGCGGGTGCGGGGGTGCGGCCGCGCTCGACACCACCGAGCCATTGCTGCGCAACGCGGTGCTCTCGGGCGTCACGCTGCTCGGGCTTGCCCTGGCCGCCGTGCGCCGCTCGGGCTAATCTTCCTCATGCTCGATCCCTTGGAACTCCTCGCTCCACAGGGCCTGAATCGTCTCGAGGATGCGCTCGTTGACCGGGTGCCCGGGGTGCTCCTCGAACCCGTCGAGCGCCTCGACCATCGCGCGCAGGTCCACGAAGTTGACCGTCATCGGGTCGGTGCCGGGGTGGGCGTCGCTCAGCTCCTCGGCGATCCGCTCGACGTCGAGCCAGTGGAAACTGTCGGGCATGAGGGGGCTCTCGGGGTAAAGACCCTGTATGCTACACACCGTGGACGAAGGGGCGCAAACCGGACGCCCGGAGCCGCCGACCGCCGATCGGACGGTCTCGGTCGGTGCGGCGGGAGTGGTCATCGGCCCGTACACGCTCCTGGAACTGCTCGGCGAGGGCGGGTTCGGCGTCGTCTGGGCGGCCGAGCAGACCGAGCCCGTCCGCCGGCGCGTCGCCCTCAAGCTGATCAAGCCGGGGATGGACAGCGCGCAGGTGCAGGCCCGTTTCGAAGCCGAACGCCAGGCGCTGGCCTGCATGGACCACCCGCACATCGCCAAGGTGCTCGACGGCGGCGTGACCGGCGAGGGACGCCCGTACTTCGTGATGGAGTTGGTGCACGGCGAGCCGATCACCGCGTTCTGCGATAAGCAGCGGCTCGGGCTCGCCGAGCGGCTCGGGCTGTTCATCCTGGTCTGCCAGGCCGTCCAGCACGCGCACTCCAAGGGCGTCATCCACCGCGACCTCAAGCCAAGCAACATCCTCGTCGGGTACGGCGACGAGGGGGCGGTGCCCAAGATCATCGACTTCGGCGTGGCGAAGGCGCTGAACCAGCGCCTCACCGAGCGCTCCCTGTTCACCGAGCGCGGGCAGCTCATCGGGACGCCCGAGTACATGAGCCCCGAGCAGGCCGAGATGTCCGGGCTCGACGTGGACACGCGCAGCGACGTCTACACGCTCGGCGTTGTGCTGTACGAGCTGCTGGCCGGGCACCTGCCGTTCGACCCGGAAACGCTGCGTTCGGCCGGGTTCGCCGAGATCCAGCGGATCATCCGCGAGGTCGATCCGCCCAAGCCCAGCACCCGCCTGGCGACGCTCATCACGAGCGACGCGGCCTCGGCGTCGTCGATCGCCGAGCACCGGCACGCCGATGTGCGCACCCTCTCGCGCCGCCTGCGCGGCGACCTCGACTGGATCGTGATGAAGTGCCTCGAGAAGGACCGCGCGCGCCGGTACGCGACCGCGAGCGACCTCGCCAGCGAGCTGCGCCGGTTCCTCGCCAACGAGCCGGTCCTGGCGGGGCCGCCGAGCGCGCGGTACCGGCTGGGTAAGTTCCTGCGCCGGCACAAGGCATCGACGGCTGTGGCGGCGACGGTTCTCGCGGCCGCCGTCGTGGTGGCGGCGGCATCGACCGCGGCGTGGCGCAGCGAGTCGGCGCAGCGCCAACGCGCCGAGGCGGCCGTCGCCGAAGCGGACGAACTGCTCGACCGGTTGAGTGCCCTGGTGCTCGAGTCCAATTCGTCCGCGGGACTGGGCGAGTCGGACCTGCTCGACGAGTCGGAGGTGGCGCGTGCCTACGCGGGTGATCCTGCGCGCGAGGCCGCGGCTCGGGTCGAGCTGGCCGCCGAGGCGAACCGCACGGGACGCGCACAGGCGACGCTGCACCACTCGGTGCGTGCACTCGAGCTGCTCGGCGACGACGCCCGGAGCCCGACCCGCCTCGACGCGCTGACGCTGGCGGGGATCGCCTGCCGGCGTGTCGGGCGCTTCGAGGATGCCGAGCGCTACGCGCGGGAAGCGCTGGCGCTGGGCGAGTCGATGCACGGCGAGGATTCCCCCGAGGCGTCGAGCCTGCGGAACAACCTCGCCGTCGTCCTCCGGCAGGGCGGACGGTTGGACGAAGCGGTGACGCTGCTCGAGCGCGTGCTCGCCGACCGCACCGCCGAAGCGGGGCCGGACGACAGGGGGACGCTGAAGACCAAGCGGTCGCTTGTGGCGGCACTGCGCCAGGCCGGACGCAACGACGACGCGGTCGAGCAGGGAAGGGAACTCGTCGAACGATCAACCGAGCTGTTCAGTGCGAACGACCCGGACACGCTGGCGGCGAAGAGCAACCTCGGAGTGGCGCTGATCGGCGTGGACGCCGCCGAGGCGGAGCGCGTGCTGCGGGAGACGCTCGCGGCGGCGCTCGACGTGTTCGGCGCCGACGACATGCGCACGGCGATCGTACGGCAGAACCTCGCGCGCGCCCTGCGTGTCCGCGGGCAGCACGCCGAGGCCGAGCAGCAGCTGCGTGAGGCGGTCGCGGTTCAGTTCGCTCTGGGGCGCGTGGACGACCCCGAGGTGCTCAAGATGCTCGTGGACCGCGCCGACTCGCTGGTCGCGCTGGGGCGCAGCGAGCCGGCGCTATCGGTGCTGACCGTGGGCGAGGCGCTCGGGCGCCGTCTGAACGCGCGCGACGACCTCTGGCCCGACGAGCGGCGCGATGTGCGCGAAGCGCTGTCACGGGCCGGCGAGTTGCGTGCACACGCCGAGTCGCGCTAGACGCGGTCCCAGTCGTCGTCCTCGATGATCTTGAAGATGATGCCGCCGACCTCGAGCTGCAGGTCGCCGTCCTTCGTGTACGTGCCGTTGTCGATGATGTCCTTGATCTCCTGCGGCAACTCACGCGTCTTCCGTTGGTCGCACGCCGTCGCGCTGTCGCCCGTCAGCATCTGGCACGCCATGTACTCGGCGAGGAACAGGATGAGCTTCAGCGCGTAGTCGGCGTTGGCGTCGCCCGCCGCGGCCTTCCGCCTCAGACAATCAAGACACGGACCCGAGCATGTATACGGACCAGACCCGGTTGATCCCGGCATAAGAGCCCTCCTTCGCGGTTGAGGCGTCCTGTGCCGGTGCGATACGTCCCTGTGACCGGCAGTCTACATCGGGAGCGGTCGATGTGCGAAACCCGCTCAGTGCGGCACTTCCTTGACCGCGTTGCGGTTCCACGCCGGCACGCGCACCACGATCGGCCCGTCGCCCTCGATCTCGCACTGGCAGCTCAGGCGCGAGTTGATCTGGAGCCCCGGCGCCTCCTCGACGCGATCCTCCTCGTCCTCGGTCGCCTCGCTCAGGTCGTCCATCCCCCGCTCGATGTAGATGTGGCAGGTCGAGCAGGCGCACACGCCCCCGCAGGCGTGCTCGATGTTGATCCCGGCCTCGACGGCCACCTCCAGCAGGTGCTCGCCCTTGGCGGCCATGAGCTGGTGCTCTGCCTTGTCCGACCCGTCCTCGTTGAGCATCTCGGGCTCTTCGAGGATGATCGTCACGGGGACGGTGGCCGGTCCGTGGTCGTGGTCGCTGTGACGCAGGTGCATACGATCTGGGCCCTCCCGCGAACTCTAGGTCTCGACCCCGGGAACCGCGTCTCTCGCCGCGCGTCCCGTCCGGCAAAGGAACGCCGCGTGTCCGATTCGCCCGACCTCTCCGTCGTCGCGCCCGCCCACAACGAGGAGGGGAATATCGACGCGCTGGTCGAACAGGTCGGCGCCGCGCTCGAACCCGCGGGTGTGAGCTTCGAGTTCGTCGTCGTGGACGACGGCTCGACCGACGCGACGCTCGACCGCGTGCGCGCGCTCATGCCCGGGCGCCCGTGGCTGCGGGCGGTGACGATGCGCGATACGCCGCCCGGACGCGGCAACGGGCAGTCGGCCGCGTTCCACCAGGGGTTCCGCGCCGCGCGCGGACGTCTGATCGCGACGCTCGACGCCGACCTCCAGAACGACCCCGCCGACATCCCGAAGATGCTCGGGATCATGCGCGAACGTCCCGAGGTTGATTTCGTGCAGGGCGACCGATCGGGCGCGCGGCGACAGGGCGACGCCTGGATCCGCCGGGTCACCAGCGTCATCGGTCGCGCGTTCCGGCGCACGCTGCTGGGCGACACGATCCGCGACACCGGGTGCTCACTGCGCGTGATGAAGCGTGAGATCGCCCTGGCGATCCCGCTCGAATTCAAGGGGATCCACCGCTTTATCCCGGTCAGCGCGTGTCAGATGGGGTACACCGTCGTCGAGATGCCCGTCGCCCACCGCTCGCGCCACGCCGGCCAGACCAAGTACGGCATGGGCATCACCAAGCGCGCCATCCCCGGGCTGATCGACTGCATGGCGGTCCGGTGGATGCGTTCGCGCCGGCGTCCGACGCGGAGCGAGGAGGTCGCTGCGCCCACAGATTCACCGCGGGTCGAGTCGCGCCCGCCAGAGCACACGGGAGCGGCGCGGTGAAGCCCGGTCCCGTCTTCGCGATGGTCGCGTTCGTGGCGCTCGGCATGTGGCTTGTGCTCCAGCCGACGCTCAGCAGCCCGAAGCCCACCGACCCGAGCTCGACGCGCTTCGAACTGCGGATCGGCGCGACCAGGCACATCGTCGAGCAGCGCCCCAGCGGCGACGGGTTCGAGTACCACTTCATCGGCGGGTCGCAGGGGTGGCTCACCGAGAGCGAGTTCGCGGAGGCGAAGACCAGAGAGTACGGGGCATGGGTGCGCCGTCCGGTGTTCGAGCGCACCCTGCTCGGGTTCTTCAATATCTCGAGCTGGTTGAACTTTGGTTGGGTGATGGTGGGGCTGGTCGGGCAGGGTGCGTTCTTCGGGCGCATGTTCATCCAGTGGGTGATCAGCGAGAAGAGCCGCAAAAGCCAGGTGCCCGAGCTGTTCTGGTGGTTCAGTTTCATCGGCGGGGTCTGCCTGTTCACCTACTTCGTGTGGCGTCGCGACGTGGTGGGCGTGCTCGGGCAGTCCACGGGTGTGGTCATCTACGCCCGCAACCTCCGCCTCATCCACAAGGAACGACGCCGGGCCGCCCGGCACGCCCAATCCGAGGTTCGGTCCGGGGGTTGAGTTGCCTTTCCGTCGTGCACGCCCCAGACTGGGAGAGATGAAGACCTATCTGGACGACAAGCCGGTCGAGCCCGACCGCCCGACGCTCGCCGCGGCGATCAGCGCCGGTGTCGCCCGTGCCGAGGACGCCGGGCGCATCGTTGTCGAGGTCCACGCCGACGGACGCCGCCTCGCCGACGACGAGCTCGACGCCCCGAGCGACGAGCAGAGCGGGCTCGGCGAGGTGCGGATGGTCAGCGCCGAGCCGCGCTCGCTGGTGCGGGTGACGCTGCTCGACGCCGCCGACGCGCTCGAGCAGATCGCCGGCGACCAGGTCGATGCGGCACAGCACGTCCACAAGGGCGAGCTGCCCGAGGCGCTCGAGCGGCTCGGGTTCATCGTGCAGGTCTGGCAGGCCGTCCGCGACGCGGTGGACAAGGGCCCGGCGCTGCTCGGCGTCGCGCTCGACGCGATCGACCTGGAGGGTGCCGACATCCAGGCGAGCGCGGCCGAACTCGCCACCCAGCTCGAGCAGCTCAAAGTGGCGCTAGCGCGCCAGGACTGGTCGGAGGTGGCCGACCTGCTCGAGTTCGATCTGGTGGAGCAGGCGGCGCGGTGGCGCGGGCTGCTGCGGGCGTTGGCCGACGGGCTGGCGGGCACGGGCGATGCGTCCCGCTGACCCGGGGCAACTCGAAGGGCTCATCGGGCGTGCCGAGGCTGCGCTGAACGCGCAGATGTGGTTCGAGGCGATCAGCCCCGCCGAGCGGGCGGTGCGCGGCGCGCGCACGGTCGGACAGATCACGCTCGCTGCGCGGGGCGCGGAGGTGCTCGGGTGTGCGCGCGCGGCCATCCGTGCAGCCGCCCTCGCGACCGGAACGGCCTTTGTCATCGACACACCCTCGGCAAGGGCATCGGTGCCCGGGTGCTACCTCGTGCAGCCGCCGCTGATCGGCGCCGAAGCACGCTCGCTGCGCGAGACGCTCGAGCGGCGCGGGGTGCCGGCGCTGATCGTCTGCCGCGAGCCCATGACCCACACCGGGCTGTGGCCCATTGTCGGCGTCGGTGAGGTCGTCGTCCGTGTGCAGGTCGATCCGCCGCCCGGCGTGGAGAAAGCCGACGGCGTCACCCACGACCACCTCGCCGCGCCGCCCCCGATCGATTGGTTCGATCGCGCGTCAACAGCACTCGGTGCGCGCACGCTCGGGGAGATCGACCCGGACGAGCCGGCGTGGTACCGCGTGGACGACCTGCTCGACCGTCTCGACGCGGCAGCCGACCACGCGCCCCTGTACGAGGCGCTCGCCGAGACCTGCCGCGAGGCGGCGGCCCGCCCGGCACCGACGCTGCCGCGCCGTCGCCCGCTCGTGGACGACCCGTACAGCTTCTAGAGGCAAGCCGCCCGGCAGCGACGCGCTGGTCCGGGCGGCTCGTCTTTCCCACCGTGTGGGAGGTTCAGTCGATGTAGCGTCCGCGGCTGTCGGTGCGGGCGTTCTGGTCGCCGATGACGGCGCCGCCGACGCCACCGATGATCGCGCCGGCCGCGGCGCCCTTGCCCATGTCGCCGCTCAGCGACCCGAGGCCCATGCCCGCGAGGGCGCCGAGTGCGGCGCCCGTGGCGGCGCCCTGCCCGGCGTTGTTGCATCCGCTCAGCGTGCTGCCGGCGACGAGCGCGGCGGCCGCGAGTGCGCCGAGAGCTGTTCTGCTTCTCTTGCCGTTCATGGGGTGCTCCTTCCAGTGCCCCGGGGTTGTACCCCCTTCGGGCGATTCGGGTTCGGGGCGGGCTCGCCCCTGCTCCTTCAAGTTAGTGGTTACTTTCATTCTTGGCAAGGGGTCTCTCCGGATTTCACGCCGTCGGAGCCCGTCCGTGCTGACATCATTATCGGACGATCGGTCGGTCTCGCCCCGCTTCCCTAGCATCGCCCCCATGTTCGGGTCGCACCTCTCGATCGCCGGCGGGATGGTCAACGCGCTGATCGAGGGCGAGCGGCTCGGGCTCGACACCGTCCAGGTCTTCACCAAGAACCAGCAGCAGTGGCGGGTGAAACCCCTCGATCCGGGTGCGAAGCGGGACTGGCTCGACAAGCTCGCGGAGCTTGGGTGGCAGGACCGGACCGTGAGCCACGCGAGCTATCTGATCAACCTCGCGAGCCCCGACGACGAGCTGTGGCGCCGGTCGATCGATCTGATGACGGTCGAGATCGAGCGTTGCGCCGAGCTGTCGATCCCGTATCTGGTGCACCACCCCGGGGCGTACACGACCTCGACGCGAGCGGGCGGGCTCAAGCGGATCGCCCGGGCGTACAAGGATCTGTTCAGGCGGACGAAGGGGCTGGCGGTCGTCAGTCTGCTCGAGGACACGGTGGGGTCGGGCTCGAATCTCGGGCGCGAGTTCGGGGAGCTGGGCGGTCTGCGGGCGGCGATCGTCGAGGCGACGGGCGAGCCCGACCGGGTCGGGTTCTGTTTCGACACGTGCCATGCGCACGCCGGGGGATACGACATGTCCACCGCTGCCGGCGGGTCGGCGGTGCTCGACGAGTTCGACCGGGTGTGCGGGCTCGGGCACCTGAGGGTGGTGCATGTCAACGATTCGAAGGGCGATCCCGGATCGCGCCGGGACCGGCACGCGCACATCGGGGAGGGGACGATCGGGGGATCGACGCGGATATCCCGGCTCGAGCAGAGCGGCTTTGCCGCGGTCTGCCGGCGCCCGCAGCTGGTGAACGTCCCCAAGATTATGGAGACGCCGAAGGGGCGGACCGAGGGCGGGACGGCGTGGGACACGCTGAACCTGCGGCGGCTGCGGAAGCTGGCGGGGGGCCCTTCTGTGCAGGTGCGAACCGGGCGGAAGCAGAGCCGTACGCCCCAAAGCCGATAGGAATGGGTGCGGGCGAGCCGACATTGGGTCGGGGGTGCCGGATGCGGGAGTGTGGCGTGAAACGGATCACGTTGGTGATGGTGGCGGCGTTGGCGGCGGGGTGCGGCTCTGCCGAGCGGCGGGAACCCCCGGCGGCGGTGTTCACGGCGCTGCCGGTGCCGATGCCGGCCCAGGCGGCGGTCGAGCGCGGGCACAAGCTGGCGGGGCAGGGGCTGTACGAATCGGCGTTGGCCGAGTTCGAGCGCGCGATCGACATCAACCCGACGATGACCAGCGCGTACATCGGGGCGGGGGACATTTACCGCGGGCGGGGCGATTTCGAGACCTCGGAACGCCGGTACGCGCGGGCGGCGCAGCTCGAGCCCCGGAACTTCGACGCGCAGTACGGGCACGGGCTGGCGCTGCAGCTGCTCAACCGCGTCGCCGACGCCGTCCGCGCCTACCTGCGCGCCCTGACCATCCGCCCCAACGACTTCGACGCGAATCTGAACGTGGGGACGGCGTACCTGCAGCTCGGCGAGCCGAACCAGGCGTTGCCGTACGCGAGGCGTGCGGTGCGTCTGGACGCGGAGAGCGGTCCGGCGCGGGTGAACCTCGGGGCGACGTACGCGGCGTTGGGTCGTCACGCCGAGGCGGTGGTGGAGTTCCAGCAGGCGGCCGAGCTGATGGAGCTGACGCCGGAGCTGCTGCTCAACCTGGCGGACAGCCTCGGGAAGACCGGTCGGTACGAGGAGATGGCGGGGACGCTGGAGCAGTTGATCCGTCGCTCGCCGTCGGCGCTGGCCTACGAGCGGCTGGGCACGGCTCGGTTCCGTCTGAAGCGCTACGACGAGGCGCTCGAGGCGTTCCACAAGGCGACCGAACTCGACGAGCGCCACTACCCGGCGTGGAACGGCGTGGCCGTGTGCATGCTCAACCGCTACCTCTGGTCGGGCAAGAAGGACGTGGCGGCGCTCGACGAGGCGGTGGAGGCGATGCGTCGCTCGATCCGGCTCGAGCGACGCCAGCCGAAGATCGTCGAGCTGCTGACGAGGTACGGGTGATGCCCGACGCCGCCCGACTGGAGGCGTTCGCGACACCGGTGGACACGCCGTTCGTCGTCGAGCACGTCTGTGAAGAATTCACGTCGTTGTGCCCGGTGACCGGCCAGCCGGACTTCGGTGAGGTTGTGGTGCGGTTCGAGCCGCGCGCCGGCTCGGCGGGCGGCACGTGTGTCGAGCTCAAGAGCCTCAAGCTCTACCTCCAGAGCTTCCGCGACGAGGGGATCTACTACGAGGCGGTGACCAACCGCATCCGCGACGACTTGGCGGCGCTGATGAACCCGGTGTGGCTCGTCGTCGAGACGCGGTGGCGGGTGCGCGGGGGAATCCGCAGCGTGATCACGGCGACGCACGGCGAGGTCCCGTAACCCGCGGGTCCGACGCCCCGGGGCTCATCGTCGGCGCCGGATCGGCGGGCGCATGAGAAAGCCGCGGACGCGTGGGCGACCCGCGGCCTGTCTGTCGGAGTCGTCAGTCCTTGTCGACGGTGGCCGTCACGGATCCCGACTCGTCGCCCGCTTCGAGCTCGACCTCGACCTGCGTGGCGCCGTCGGTCTGCTCCTGGACCTCGACGCGGCCGGCAGAGCCGTCGTCGTTGGTCCACTCGCCCATTCCTTCGGGGGTCAGCTCGATGGTCTGCTGCTGACCGTCCTCGGACGTGATGGTGACGCGGTACCGCGTGAGGTGCATGACGCCGGCGGTGACGGCGCTGCTGCCCAGCGCCGCGGCCGCGACCGCCAGGATCATCATCCGCTTCGAGACCATTGCTCGTGAACTCATGGTGTTCTCCTTGATGCGTCGTTCAAGTTCCGGGTGAGACGCGCTCCCGGTCCATTCCGCGTCCCGGAGCGCCGCCAGCGCGCTGTCCACGTTGCGGTCGTTCATGGCTCGATCCTCCGTTCCAGCTCGCGTCGGAACGCGTCCCTGGCGCGGGCGAGGCGTGACTTGACGGTCCCCGCGCGCACGCCGAGCACCAGCGCCGTCTCCTCGACGCTCAGCTCCTCGACGAGGCGGAGGGTGAGCACGGCCTGCTGCGCCGGGGAGAGCGCGAGCAGGGCGTGCCGGGCGAGTTCGTGGTCGGCGATGCGGTCTTCGGGCGTCCGCGCCGGCTGCGCGTTGGGGCGTACGCCGTTCGCGCGTCGCGCCCGTCGCGCCCAGCGGTTCGCCTCGTTCGTCGCGATGCGCATCAGCCACGCGCGGAACGGCGCTCTGGTGTGCCGGTAGCGGGCGATGGCGCGCCACGCCGCGAGGAACGTCTCGCCGGCGAGGTCCTCGGCGGTCTGCTCGTCGCCGACGCGACGGATCAGGTAGCGGGCGATAGCGCGGTAATGCCGGCGGTAGAGGCACCCGAACGCGTCGGGGTCGTGACGCGCCCGATCGATCAGGCGGGTCTCGTCCTCGACGAGCGGGGTGTCGTCCGGGATGGCGGCGGCGAGCGTCGTCATTGGCCTCACACCCATAGAAAGACGCGCTCGGGGGATCGGGTTCCCACGCGGCGCACAAAAAAGGGCCCGCCATCGCGGGCCCGGTGCGGTTCGGGGCGGGCTCAGGGCCAGATGCCGCGGGTGTTGTAGACGTTGCCGATGTGCTCGATCGCGGCGATGTAGGCGGCGGTGCGGAGGTCGCACCCGTGGCGCTGGCGGGCGAGCTTGGTGCGCCGGGCTGCCATCACCATGTGCTTGTTGAGTTCCTTGTCCACGGTCTCGGCGTCCCAGTAGAGGTCGGACTTGTTCTGGACCCACTCGAAGTAGGAGACGGTGACGCCGCCCGCGTTGGCAAGGATCGCCGGGATCACCTCGATGCCCTTGCCGGCGAGCACGCGGTCGCCGGCGGGCGTGCACGGCGCGTTGGCGGCCTCGGCGACGACCTTGCAGTTGATCCACTCGGCCTGCTTGGCCTGGACCATCTGCTCGAGCGCGGCGGGGACGAGCAGGTCCACCGGCGTCTGGTAGAACTCCTCGGTGCTGATGTCCGTCGCGCCCTTGGCGGTGTGTGCGCCGGTGCCGGTAACGGTGTCGGACTGCGCGAAGCCGAGGACCCCGCCGGTCTGCTCAACGTGGTCGCCCAGGGCGTCGGCGTTGAGCCCCTCATCGTTGCGGATCGCGCCGGTGTGGTCCATCACGGCGACGATGCGGGCGCCGAGTTCGGCGAAGATGCGGGCGGCCCACGAGCCGACGTTGCCGTACCCCAGCACGGAGACGCGCATCCCCTCGATGGGGATGCCGATCTCGGGGAGCATCTCCCTGCACACGTCCACGACGCCCTGCCCGGTCGCCTTCTCGCGCCCGAGCGACCCGCCGATGGAGATGGGCTTGCCGGTGACGACGCGGTTGGCGTCGTTGTTGCCCCGACCGCCGGTGAGCGACTGGTAGGTGTCGCTCATCCATGCCATGACCTGGGCGTTGGTGCCGACGTCGGGGGCGGGGATGTCGTAGTCGGGGCCGATGTCGTTGGCGATGGCGGCGGTGAAGCGCCTGCTGACGCGCTGGAGTTCGCCCTCGCTGAGCGTGCGCGGGTTGACCTTGACGCCGCCCTTGCCCCCGCCGAGGGGCAGGCGCGTCAGCGAGCACTTCATGGTCATGAGCAGGGCGAGGCTCTTGACGTCGTCGAGGTGGACGTCCTCGTGGAAGCGGATGCCGCCCTTGTACGGCCCGAGCGCGTTGTTGTGCTGGACGCGGTAGCCCTTGAACAGGCGGTGGTGCCCGTCGTCCATGCGGACCGGGAAGTGCACCATGATCTCGTTCTTGGGCTGGGCGAGGATGACCTTGACGCGGTGCGGCAGCTCGAGCATCTCGGCCGCCCGGAGCATGGTCAGCACCGTCTGGAGGTAGAGGTTGTCGGGGTCCTTGGGGAACCCGAGTTCGTCCACGACGGGGTGGCGCGCGAGATCGGCTGCGGGCTTGGTGGCGGTGGTGGTCATCTCTTCGTTCCGCGGGTGAGGGAGGAAGGGGCGGCCACGCGGCCGGGTCCCGGTGTCTGCTTCTCCATCGGCTGGGTCGGGGGCGCATCGGAGCGTCACCGGGTGGCCGTTTTGCTACGCCTACGTCCCGATTCGTTGCGGAGTCCGGGGGCGTGTCCGGCGGGGCGGACTATAAGCCCGGGGGACGCGCCGATTCCCGCCGTATGAGTTCCATGCGTGGGCGGCCTATCGTTGGTGCCCCGCGTGTTTGCGGGGAGGAGGCCGGACCGGGTCTCGGCGAAGGAGCCGGGGGCGGGAAGAGCAGAGGACACCGAGCCGCCCATCGCGGGCCGCTCCGCGCTTCGTACGCGGGGCGTGAGGCATCGGTCGCGAGCGTCCACCGGCCTGACGCGGCGCCGACCGGGCCCGACAGGATTGCAACATGATCGATGAGACACTGATCGCGTCGCTGGGCGTGGACGAGTCCGAGGCGCAGGCGATGCTCAGCGAGGCCTACGGGCAGCGCGTCGCCGACGGAGACATGGACGAGCTGCTCGGCGACCAGATCAAGGAGCTGAGCCCCGGCAAGCTGATCAAGGGGCGCATCATCGGGATGGCCGGCGACGACGTCGTCGTCGAGGTCGGGCTCAAGAGCGAGGGGCTGATCGACAAGAACGAGTTCGAAGACCCCTCGCAGATCAAGCCCGGCGAAGAGCTCGACGTGCTGCTCGAGTCGGTCGAGGGCGACGGCGGCATCGTCCAGCTCTCGAAGCGCAAGGCCGACCGCCTCATCAACTGGCAGCGCATCGTCGATACCACCGCCGAGGGCGACGAGATCGAGGGCACGGTGATGCGCAAGATCAAGGGCGGGCTGCTGGTGGACATCGGCGTGCCGGTGTTCCTGCCGGCGAGCCAGGTGGACATCCGGCGTCCGCCCGACATCGGCGAGTTCATCGGACGCAAGGTCCGCGCCCAGATCCTCAAGATCGATACCGACCGGCGCAACATCGTCATCTCGCGGCGCAAGCTGATCGAGGAGGAGCGTTCGGCGGCCAAGGAACGCCTGCTCGCGTCGGTCAAGGAGGGCGACGTCGTCACCGGGACGGTCAAGAACATCGCCGACTTCGGCGCGTTCGTGGACCTCGGGGGCATCGACGGTCTGCTGCACATCACCGACATGTCGTGGAGCCGGATCAACCACCCGTCCGAGCTGCTCAAGGTCGATCAGAAGGTCGAGATCAAGATCCTCAACATCGACCGCGAGAAGGAGAAGATCGCCCTGGGGCTCAAGCAGAAGGAGGCCAGCCCCTGGGAGGAGATCGAGCAGCGCTTCCCGGTCGGGTCGCGCGTCCGGGGCGAGGTGGTCAACATCATGTCGTACGGGGCTTTCGTCCGCCTCGACGACGGCATCGAGGGGCTCGTCCACATCTCCGAGATGTCGTGGACACGCCGCGTCAACCACCCCTCCGAGTTGGTCAACCCCGGCGACGAGATCGAGATCGTCGTCCTCGAGATCGACAAGAACAAGCAGGAGATCTCGCTCGGCATGAAGCAGGTCGAGGTCAACCCCTGGGAGCTCGTCTCCGAGAAGTACCCGCCCGGGACGGTCATCGAGGGCGAGGTCCGCAACCTGGCCAACTACGGTGCGTTCGTTGAGATCGAGCCGGGCATCGACGGGCTGCTCCACGTCTCCGACATGTCGTGGACCAAGAAGGTCACGCACCCCAACGAGATCGTCAAGAAGGGCGACCAGGTGCAGTGCGTCGTGCTCGAGGTCGATCAGGACAAGCAGCGCATCTCCCTCGGCGTCAAGCAGCTCACCGAGGACCCGTGGATCAGCGCCATCCCCGACGCCTACCACGCCGGCATGGTCGTCCGCGGCAAGGTCACCAAGATCACCAACTTCGGTGTGTTCGTCGAGCTCGAGCAGGACCTCGAGGGGCTCCTGCACATCTCCGAGCTCGCGGATCACAAGGTGGACAACCCGCAGGACGTGGTCAAGGCCGGCGAGGAGGTGGACGTCAAGATCCTCCGCGTGGACACCGACGAGCGGAAGATCGGGCTGAGCCTCAAGCGGGCGCAGTGGGGCGACAGCTCGGGCGCCGAGGGCGGCGGGGGGCAGGGACCCTCGCGCGGGCCGACGCCCACCCGCGGCGGCATGGACGAGCACGGCGCCATGGGCACCGACAAGATCTCCTTCTGATCGCCCACGCACCCCTTCAAACAACGACGCCCCGGGGCTCGCACCCCGGGGCGTCTGTCTCTCCCATCCTCCGACCCGGTCAGCACAGGGCGAGGAAGCTCAGGACCGAAAGCAGCAGGAGGCGGCGGCGGTGTCCGGTAAACTGCAGCATGTTCTTCATTTGTTGTTCTCCACAGAGGCGTCGGGGGAGAGTTCAACCGGCGTGCCAGAGTCCGGGCGGGGCTGTTCAACGCGGTTTGCACGCTCTGAGCGCTGATTTGCCGCCCGAGAACCGCTGCCAAACGGGCGGTGTGTGGCGTGTGTGCAACACGCTGTGGTGCGTGTTGGCCGCGGGCATCGGCGTGCTCGCCCCCCACGCGCGGGCCCAGCCGACCGTCGCCGACGCCCTCGGGACCTTCACCAAGGCGGAGGCGTGGCTGCGTGACGGCGGCGAGGACGTGTCCACGCCCGCAGGCGCCGCGGGCGTCGAGGCCACGCTCCGCCTCGGGAGCCGGGTCGCGGCGCGGGTGTCGGCATGGGGCGACGACGCGTGCGGGCTCGCCCTCCGGGGTGCGCTCGACGAGGCGCGAGACAGCATGGGTGAGCGGTTCGATCCCCAACGGCCGACGCTCTCTCTCGAGTTCGCCGGCGAGCTTGTCCCCCTGCGCGACGACGCGCTCGACACCGAGGTCGAACGCCTGAGCCCGGGGCTCGACGGCGTCGCGGTGCGCATCGGCGAGCGGCTCGAGGTGACCTTCCCGGGCGAGATGCTCACCACCGGTGCCGCGCCCGGCGCGGCGATGGTGTCGCTGTTCGTGCGCATCACCGGCGATACCGGCGAGGCGCTGCGCCCGATCGGCGAGCTGCGCGACCGGCACAAAGCCGAGCTGTACCGCTTCCGCTCGCTGCTGCTTGCGCAGCCCGCCCCGGGCGGGGCGCCGGTGCCGCTGGTGCGCGGGGGGCGTCTGGTGACCGAGGGCGCGATGACCGCGGGTGAGATCGTGCGCACGTGCGACGGGATCGCGCAGAACCTGATCGCGCGCCGTCCGCCCGACCCCGAGTCGCTGGCCCTGCCCGGCACGTACAAGGCGATCGCCGACCGCTACGACCCGCCCGAGGCGTCGCTGCGCGAGTGCACGGTGGCGGCGTACGCGCTGCTGCGCTACGCCTCGACGCCGGGGGTTGACGGGCTGACGGCGGTTGACGCGCGGGTGCGTGCGCTCGAGCTGCTCCAGTACGCCGCCGACCGCACCGGCGAGTTCGAGCGCGACCCGGTGGTGGCGTCGTTTGTGCTGCTGGCGGCGGAGGAGGGGCTGGGCGAGGTCGGCGGCGAGAGCGGGGTAGTGCCGCGGCTGATCGCGTCGTGCCGGGCGCCGATCCGGCGCGCGTACGACGAGGGCGGGTTCGACCCCGACCTGCCGCGGGAGGCGCAGGGCGCGGCGGCACTGGGTCTGGTGCTGCTGGCCGAGACAACCGGGGAGCTGGCGGACATCGCGCGGGCGGAGGGTGCGGTGAAGGCCGCGTACGTGCAGGCCGGCGTCGGCGGGCTGGTCGGGCAGATGCCGTGGCTCGGGCTGGCGGACCTGCGTCTGGCGGCGCTGTCGGGCGACGAGCCGCGCGGGCTGTCGGCGTTGCGCGAGATGCGCCGGCTGGTGTGGGACCACCAGGTCGGTGCCGGGGCCAAGGAGGCGGACCTGGTGGGGGGGATCCTGCTGGGCAAGGCGCGCCCGGACTGGCAGACGCTGCGCCCCGCGTCGTTCATCGCGGCGATGCTGGGTGATCCGGTGCTGACAAGCGCCGATGAGCGGCTCGACGAGGTGGCGAACCTGGTGCGCACGGCGCGGTTCGTGCGGCAGCTGTGCGCCGACGAGTCGTCGCTGCTCTACGCGAACCCGGAGCGGTGTGAGTGGGGCGTGCGCGACGCGGTGTGGAGCCCGGACATGCCTCCGGACGCGGCGTCACTGGGGCTGCTGACAATGAGCGAAATGTCCCGATCGCTGGGTGAAGCAGCGGCGGCAGGAGAGCCATGACGAGAGGCCGCGAGGGGGGCGTCCGGGCAGCGCCGGAGGGTCGGTTCGGCTAGAATACGGGGCAGCGTCCGGAGGGCCCGAGGGGGGTCCGCGGAAGCCCCCCGAGCGAGGCCGCATGGACGAGAGCGACGTGACGCAGATCGACCCAGAAGCGCAGGCCGGCGGCGACACCGGTGAGCCCCCGGACCGCCCCGAGAACGGGGCGACGGGCGGGGGTGACGACGGGCACATCGTCGATCACGAGCTGGAGCGCGAACTCCAGGACAGCTACCTCACGTACGCGATGAGCACGATCATGGACCGGGCGCTGCCCGACGTCCGCGACGGGCTCAAGCCATCGCAGCGGCGGATCCTCGTCGCGATGAACGACCTGAACCTGCGCCCCAACCGCAAGCACCTCAAGTGCGCCAAGATCGCGGGCAACACGTCGGGCGACTACCACCCGCACGGCGAGGGCGTGGTCTACCCGACGCTGGTCGGGATGGCCCAGAAGTGGAAGATGCGGGTGCCTCTGATCCAGAGCCAGGGCAACTTCGGTTCGATCGAAGGCGACCCACCGGCGGCGATGCGGTACACCGAGGCGCGCATGGACCACGCGACGGTGGACATGCTCGCCGACATCAAGCTCGACACGGTGGACTTCCAGCCGAACTACGACGACCGGCTGCAGGAGCCGACGGTTCTGCCCGGCAGGTTCCCGAACCTGCTGGTCAACGGGGGCATGGGGATCGCGGTGGGGATGGCGACGAGCCTGCCGCCGCACAACCCGACCGAGATCCTCGACGCGATCGTGCGCGTGATCGACGATCCGGAGATCGACCTCGCGACGCTGATGGGCGACGAGGTGGACGACGAGGGCACCGTGGTCCGGCGCGGCGTACAGGGGCCGGACTTCCCCACCGGCGGGGTGATCCAGGGGCGCCGGGGGATCCTCGAGGCGTACACCGGCGGTCGCGGTCGGATCTACGTCCGCGGCGAGTCCCACGTCGAGGAGTTCCGCAGCGGGCGGCAGCAGATCGTGATCGACTCGATCCCGTACGCGCTGGTGCAGAACACGCTGGTGGAGAAGATCGTCGAGGCGGTCAAGGACGAGCGGCTCAGGGACATCTCCGACGTGCGGAACGAGTCGGGGCGTCAGGCGCAGACGCGGATCGTGATCGAGCTGAAGAAGGGCGCGGACCCGAACGTGGTGGAGAACCAGCTCTACCAGCACACGCCGCTGCGTCAGACGTTCAGCATCATCAACATCGCGCTGGTGAACCGTCAGCCGCGGACGTTGGGGCTGCGCGAGCTGATCGACTGCTACGTCGCGCACCGGGTGGACGTGGTGCGTCGGCGGACAGCGCACCTGCTGCGCGAGGCGAAGAAGCGCGCCCACGTGCTCGAGGGCATGATCTACGCGGTGTGCGACATCGACGAGGTGATCGCGCTGATCCGCGCGAGCCGCACGCGCGAGGAGGCGATCGAGAAGCTGATGGCGCGCCGGTTCCGGATCGCGCCGGAGCACCCGTACGCGCCGAGCATCCCGTCGCGGCTGATGGATCGCGCGTCGGGCGGGGGCATGGCGCTGACGCGGGTGCAGGCCGAGACGATCGGCAACATGCGGCTGATCCAGCTCACCGGTCTCGAGATCGAGAAGCTGGTGGGTGACTACCGCGAGATCGTCGGGCAGATCGAGGGGTACGAGGCGATCCTGGACGACCCCGGGAAGGTGATGGCGATCATCCGCGCCGACTGCGAGGAGATGCGGCAGCGCTACGGGCGCGAGCGCCTGACGCGGGTCGAGGAGGCGTCGGGCGACATCGACATCGCCGAGCTGATCCGCGAGGAGGACGTGACGGTCACGATCAGCCACCACGGGTACGCCAAGCGGGTGCCGCTGGACACCTACCGGCAGCAGGGTCGCGGCGGCAAGGGGATCCGCGCGTCGGACGCGAAGGACGACGATTTTATCGAGCACGTGTTCGTGTCGAGCACCCACGACGACCTGCTGTGCTTCACCGACACCGGGCGCGTGTTCAAGATGAAGGTGTACGAGCTGCCGGAGATGAGCCGCACGTCGCGCGGGCGCGCGATCGTCAACGTGATCGAGCTCAAGCCGAACGAGAAGACGCGGGCCTACCTGACGGTGAAGAACTTCGAGGAGTCGAGCCAGTTCCTCACGTTCGTGTCGCGCGGCGGGATCGTGAAGCGGACCGCCCTCAAGGACTACCGCAACGTCAACCGCTCGGGCATCATCGCGGTCGGGCTCAAGGAGGGCGACGAGCTGCTCGACGTGGCGCTGACCGACGGGCATGACGACCTGATGCTGGTGACGGCCAGGGGGCAGGCGATCCGCTTCAGCGAGACCGACGCGCGCCTGATGGGTCGTGGGGCGGCCGGCGTGAAGGGGATCGAGCTGGCGGGCGACGATCACGTCGTCGGGCTGGTGCGCATCCCGATGGTCAGGCGCGACGACGAGAACTACGACACCGCGCCCGAGGCGCTGGCGAGCGGGCTGAGCCTGCTGACCGTCACCGAGAACGGGTTCGGCAAACGCACGCCGGTCGATGAGTACCGCGTGCAGCCGGAGTCGGGCCCGATGCGGAGCCAGTCGCGGGGCGGCAAGGGGCGCGTCGATATCAGAACCACGCCGAGGAACGGGCGTTCGGTCGCGGCGGTCGGGGTGTACGACACCGACGACGTCGTCGTCGTGACGCGCGGGGGGCTGCTCGTGCGGATGCAGGGCGGCTCGATCAGCTCGATCGGGCGGGGGACGCAGGGCGTGCGCGTCGCTGGGCTGAAGGACGGGGACCAGGTGGTCGCGGCGGCCCGGGTGGAACCGGGGGAGGAGACCGACGCCGGGGTTCCCGACGCCGAGGGGGATGGGTGAGCCATGGCGATCGAGTGGTCGGACGGGATCGTGGTGGCGAACCTGGCGGACGAGCCGGCGTTGTCGGACGAGTTGGGTGAGCTGACCGACCGCATCGGTGCGATGGAGACGGACAAGGTGCCGAGCATCGTGCTCAACTTCGGGCAGGTGACGTATCTGAACAGCTCGAACATCGCGCAGCTGCTCAAGCTGCGCAAGCACGTGAACGAGGCGAGCCGGGCGATGCGGATCTGCTCGCTCAACGACGAGGTGTGGAGCGTGTTCACGGTGACGGGGCTGGACAAGGTGTTCACGTTCGCGCCGGACCCGATGACGGCGTTGGCCGGGCTCCAGCTCGAACAGCCCGGCGAATGAGCCGCATCCCCGCCCCTGCTTGGGCGGTACAGTGACCCCGTGAGCGCCGTCGCCCCAGCCCGAGCCGAAGCCGTGCCCAGCCGTGGCGAGCCGGTGGCCGAGCTGCGCGGGGTCAGCAAGGTGTACTACAAGCCGGACGGGTCGGTGATGGTCCGGGCGATGGATGAGGTGGACCTGACGATCACGCGCGGCGAGTACGTGGCGATCATGGGTGCGTCGGGCTCGGGCAAGAGCACCATGATGAACATCGTGGGGTGCCTCGACCGCCCGACCGGGGGCGATTATCTGCTCGCCGGGCGCCACGTCGGGACGATGAGCGACGAGGAGCTGTCGGCGTTCCGCGGGCGGACGATCGGGTTCGTCTTCCAGGCGTTCAACCTGATCCCGCAGCTGACGGTGGCCGAGAACGTCGAGGTGCCGCTGTACTACCAGCGTGTGCACGCGGGCGAGCGGCGGCGCCGGGCGCTGGAGAAGCTCGAGCTCGTCGGGCTCGGCGACCGCACCGAGCACCGCCCGAGCGAGCTGTCGGGCGGTCAGCAGCAGCGGGCCGCGATCGCGCGGGCGCTGGTGACCGAGCCGGTGGTGCTGCTGGCCGACGAGCCGACGGGGAACCTCGACTCGGCGACCGGGCTCGCGGTGCTCGAGTTGCTCACCGACCTGCACGAAGAGGGCATGACCATCGTGATGGTCACGCACGACGACGAGGTGTCGGCGCGGTGCGAGCGCGTCGTGCGGATGCGCGACGGGCGGATCGAGAGCGACGAGCGGGTGAACGAGGCCTAGCGGTCAGCCCCACGCCGGGACCTCGATCGGCGGGCGGCGGAGGGCGCAGAGGGCGACGGCCAGCGCGTCGGCGACGTCCGGGGGCTCGGGGAGTTCGGGCAGGGCGAACTGATCGCGGATCGTCTCCTGGATCTGCCGCTTGCCCGCACGCCCGTGCCCGACGAGCGATTTCTTGACCTCGGCCGGCTTGAGCTCGACCAGCGGGAGCCCGGCCTGCTGGATCGCGAGCATGAGCACGCCGCGGGCGTGCCCCATGACGATCGCGGTGGCGGGGTGCTTGTAGTGGGCGAACAGCCCCTCCATCGCGACCGCGTCGGGCGAGAGTGAAGCGATCAGGTCGGTCACGTCGGCGTGCAGCTCGACCAGGCGCGACGGGAGGGGTGGGGGTTTCGAACCCGCGAGCCGGAAGACGCCGGCCTCGACCAGCCGCGGGTGGTCGGGGCCGCCTTCGACGCACCCCCAGCCGGTGATCCGTGTGCCGGGGTCGATGCCGAGGATGCGCACGGGCGGAGTCTACCGGAGTCGAGATTGCCAGATTCCAGAGTGCCGGATTGCCGGATGGGGAGTCCCCTCGCTCGCGTTCGGGGCTCGTTGAAAGAGCACCGCGCACGTGGAGTGATGCGGCGTGCGGGTTCGAGGTTTCAGATTTGAGATCTCAGATCAGGAGTTGCCATCAGCACCGGCAACACGATCCGTTTGCCCATTGCCCTTTGCTCATTACCCACCGGGGGCTTCCTTCCCCCAGTTCTGGAGGTAGTGCACGATCGTGCGCGCGAGGGCGTCGGTTTCGAGGTTGCAGCGGCGCCCGACCTCGGCCTCGTTGAGGTTGGTGATCTCGAGCGTGGTGGGGATGAGGACGACCTCGACCCACGAGGCCTTTGGATCGACGGCGGCGAGGGTGAGGGAGACGCCGTCGATCGCGACCGAGCCCTTGGGGATCATGAAGGGCATGAGCTGGTCTGGGCAGCGGACACGGAGGCGCCATTCCTCGTCGCGTTCGACGCCGATCATCTCGCCGACGCCGTCGATGTGCCCCTGGACGACGTGCCCTCCCATGAGCGAGTCGGCGCGGAGGGAGTGTTCGAGGTTGACCCGGTCTCCGGGCTCGAGCGACCCGAGGGTGGTGACGCGGAGGGTGTGGTGGACGGCGTCGAAGGCGAGTTGCCCGGGCCCGGGCAGGTCGGCGACGGTCAGGCAGCACCCGGAGATGGAGATCGACTCTCCGGGTTCGGCCCGGTGGTCCCAGGCGGGCTCGACGACGAGGCGGGCGCCGGCGTCGGTGGGGTGGACGGCGGCGAGGGTGCCGGTAGTTTCAACGATGCCGGTGAACATGCGGGATCCTTGGCGTTCTGTGCGTAGGCTCAAGGGGAAGGTCCCGGGAACTTGACCCCGATGGGGGTGGGCTCGATACTGCGATGCCGCCGGGTGCAGCGCCCGGCCCCCGCCCGGAAGACGCCGGTTCGAGGAGGCCCCAATGGGCTGGAAAGTGGTTCCGTCGCTCGCGCTCGTGCTGGTGCTGAGCGGGTGCGGCGCGAGGATCGTGGACCCCGGGCGTCCCGTGTCGGCGACCGCGCGGCTCAACAGCTACACGGTCGATCACGACGCGTGGGCATCGCTGGGCTACCGCTACGACTGGACGGGTTTCCCGTACGTCGAGCGCGGGGAGCGCGTGCTGTACACCAAGGCGTGGGGCGACGTCGTCGCGGTGCTGGAGGGCGGAAGCACGCTGTCGGTGCTCGACGCCGACACCGGGCGGGTGCGCTGGAACCGCACGCTCGCCAACCGCCTGACGCAGTTCGTGGGGCTGGCGCGCGACGGCAACAAGCTGGTCGCTGCAAGCGACACCGAGTTCTACCTGCTCGCGCTGGACACGGGCGACATCACGGGGCGGCAGCGGCTCGAGAAGGTCGCGAACACGGCGCCGGTGATCACGGGCGACCTGGCGGTGTACGGGACCGCGTCGGGCGAGATCACCGGGCAGCTGCTCACGATCGGGCTGCGCGTCTGGGGCAACACCGCCGGCGCGTCGATCGACCAGCCGCCTGTCCTGCTCGACAACGGGTTCGGCGTGATCACGCGCACAGGCGACCTGCTGTTCGTGGACGGACGCGGCTCGCAGCTCGGGCGCACGCGGATCTACGGCGGCGCGACAACGCGCCCCGTCGGCGGCGCCGGGCAGTTCTACGTCGCCAGCTCCGACCAGTCGGTCTACGCCTTCGACCCCAACGGAGCCGTCCAGATCTGGCGCCACCGCACCGAGCACCCGCTCACTGTCCAGCCAACCTACCTCGACGGCGTCCTGTACTGCGAGACGTTCAACGACGGGCTCGTCGCGTTCCGTGCGGCCAGCGGGCAGGTGCTCTGGTCGAACAGCGGGGTGCGGGGGACGGTCGTCGCGCGGCGGGGGACCGAGCTGCTGGTGTGGAGTGGCTCGACGGCGACGACGATTGACGCAGGCTCGGGCGACGTGCTCGAGCAGGTTGCGCTGCCCCACATCGCGAGCCTGCGTGCCGACGCGATCGACGGCGGGAACCTCTACGCCGTGACCGACAGCGGGCTGGTCCTCAAGTTCGATCCACGCCCGTGAGCGCCGACGGTCCGTTGCCGGTCCGGGTGCGTCGGGCGCTGCTGTCGGTGGCCGACAAGTCGGACCTGGTGCCGTTCGCGCGGGCGCTCGTCGGGCACGGGGCGGAGATCGTCTCGACGGGCGGGACGGCGCGGGTGCTGGGCGAGAGCGGCGTGCCCGTGACGCCGATCGAAGAGGTCACCGGCTTCCCCGAGATGATGGACGGTCGGGTCAAGACACTGCACCCGAAGGTGCACGGGGGGCTGCTGGGGCTTCGCGACAACGCCTCGCACGCCGCGGCGATGGCCGAGCACGGGATCGAGCCGATCGACCTGGTCTGCATCGACCTGTACCCGTTCGAGCGGACCGTTTCGGAGCCCGGGGTGGACGAAGCCGAAGCGGTCGAGCAGATCGACATCGGCGGGCCGGCCATGATCCGCTCGGGCGCCAAGAACTTCCGCTCGGTGGTGGTGGTGACGGGGACACACCAGTACGACCGCGTGGCGACCGAGCTGGACGCGAACGGGGGGTGCACGACGCTGACGCTGCGGAGCGAGCTGGCCGCGGCCGCGTTCGGGCGCACCGGCGAGTACGACGCCGCGATCGCGAGCTGGCTGAGCCGGCGTCTGGTCGAGCCGTTCCCGGAGGTGCTCCGCCTCCAGTACGTCATGGCCCGTGAGCTGCGCTACGGGGAGAACCCGCACCAGACGGCGGCGCTGTACCGCGACCCGGCGTCGGTTGGTCCGACGTTGGTGAACGCGCGGCAGCTCGGGGGCAAACCCCTGAGCTACAACAACATCAACGACGCGGCCGCGGCGCTCGAGGTCGCCAAGGCGCTGCACCGCTACGACGGGGAGTCTGCGTCGGCGTGCGTGGTCAAGCACACGAATCCGTGCGGGGCGGCGTCGGCGCCGGGCGTGGCACAGGCCGTGGACGCCGCGATGGGCGGCGACCCGTTGGCCGCGTACGGCGGCATCCTCGCCGTGGTCGGTGCGGTCGATGAGCCCGTCGCCGAGCGTCTGTGCGCCGACGGCGTGTTCCTCGAGGTCGTCGCCGCGACCGGGTTCGAGCCCGCGGCGCTCGAACGCCTCAAGGATCGCTGGAAGAACCTGCGGTTACTGGCGGTGGGCGAGAAGTCGCCCTCGCGCGCGCGCAAGCTCGAGTACCGCTCGATCCCGGGTGGGATGCTGGTGCAGGACCGCGACGTGCGCCTGCCCGAGCCGGGACGGTGGAAGCACGAGAGCGGGCCGGCGCCGTCGGAGGACGATCTCGACGCGGCGGCGGCGCTGGTGCTCGTCTGCCGGGCGCTGTCGAGCAACGCGGTCGCGATCGGCGGTCGCGACGGCGAGGCGGTGGCGCTGTTCGGCGCGGGTGCGGGGCAGATGGACCGGGTGGCGTCGTGCCGGATCGCGGTCGAGAAGGCCGGCGAGCGGGCGAGCGGCGCGATCGGCGTCTCCGATGCGTTCTTCCCCTTCCCGGACGGGCCCGAGGTGCTGATCGACGCGGGCGTCCGCCTGATCGTGCACCCCGGGGGGTCGAAGCGCGACGCCGAGACGTTCGCCCTGTGCGACCAGAGGGGCGTGACCTGCCTGACCACGGGGCGGCGGCACTTCCGTCATTGAGCGTCCGCCCGAAAAAGGCCGCTCCATCTTGCGGGTGCCTCAAGATCGCCCCAAGATGCTGCCGTTTGGGGGGTTGTCGGTTGAAACCGGAGCGGTTTGACAGTATGAAATGGTGCGAACAGTAGCCGGAAGGCAGGGGGAGATGCGTCGCCCGAGAGCCATCCAGAGCGATCCGAACGGCGCGGTGACGCTTGACGCCGCCGGCGGTCTGGGCGCCAAGGTGCTTGTGCTCAACAAACTGTACGTGGCGTTGCGGGTCATCAGCGCGAAGCGTGCGTTCGTGCTGCTGGCGCGCGAGGCGGCCGAGGTCATCCACGTCGAGAACGGTCGGTACTCGAACTACGACTTCGACTCGTGGGCCGAGCTGAGCGCGTTGCAGGCCGAGTTCGGCGAGGAGCGTGCCAAGCACGACTGGGTGCGGACGGTGAGCATCGACATCGTGGTGCCGCGGATCGTGCGCCTGCTGGGGTACGACCGGCTGCCGGCGCGCGAGGTGAAGCTGAACCGGCGGAATCTGTTCGCGCGCGACCGCAACCAGTGCCAGTACTGCGGGAAGCACTACCCGACCAGCGAGCTGTCGATCGACCATGTGGTGCCGCGCTCGCAGGGCGGGGGCGACTCGTGGACCAACCTCGTGTGCGCGTGCGTGCGGTGCAACGCCAAGAAGGGCGGCAGGACGCCCGACCAGGCCGGGCTGACGCTGGTGCGGGCGGCGGTCCGCCCGCGGCGCAACCCGGCGATCGCGATGCGGCTGAGCAGCGAGAAGTACGCGTCGTGGCGCGCGTTCCTCGACAACGCGTACTGGTCGGTCGAGCTGCGCTGAGCAGGGGCACGCGAGAGCTGCGGACAAAGGTCAGCGGATTCGTTGCATGGATGAGCCCCAAGTGCGAGCGAGGGGATCAAGACACAGCCGCCAAGAGGCGTCCATGGCACCCGGCTTCGTCAGGGAGTTCGTTCAGGCGGCGTAGGCGTCGTCGGCGAAGGACGCGAGGGCGAAGTCCTTCTCGGTGATCCCGCCCGCATCGTGCGTGCTCAGCGTCAGCATCACCCGGTTGTAACGGATGAGGATGTCGGGGTGGTGCCGGCGTGTCTCGGCCTCGTCGGCGACGACGTTGACGAACCGCATCGCCCCGGAGAAGTCCTTGAACTCGAAGGTCCGCTGGATCTTGCCGGAGGCCTCGGACCACTCCGGGACCGCCTCCAGCGACGCCTGGATCTCGTTCTCGCTGAGCTTGGTGGTCACGCCTCCGCTCCTTCGGGTCAGGCGGGAGTGTACGCTCGGGCCCCGTGCCCGACGACCGCGCGACCGAACCGGGGGATTGCACCCGCCTGGCCCCCTCGCCCACGGGGGCGCTGCACCTCGGCAATGCGCGCACGTTTGTGGTGAACTGGGCCCTGGCGCGTCGTGAGGGGTGGCGGATCGTGCTGCGGATCGAGGACCTGGACGGCCCGCGGGTCAAGCCCGGGGCCGAGGGCGAGGCGCTCGACCTGCTCGCGTGGCTCGGACTGGATTGGGACGAGGGGCCGGTGCGCCAGTCGGACGACCTCGACCCGTATCGGGCGGCGATGGAGCGGCTGGCAGGGCGGGGGGTGGTCTACCCCAGTGCGCACACGCGGGGCGATCTGGCCGCGTCGGCCCCGCAGGAGGGGGTGAGCGAGAGCCGATTTCCTCCGGAGCTGCGTCCGGACCTGTGCGCACGGGTGTTCGGGGACCCAAGGGTGAACTGGCGGTTCGTCACACCGGGCGGGATGGTGCGGTTCGACGACGCGTTCGCGGGCGCACAGTCGTGGACGCCGGCGGAGACGGTGGGGGATTTCGTGGTGTGGACGCGTCGCGGCGAGCCGGCGTACCAGCTCGCGGTGGTCGTGGATGATGCGCGGCAGGGGGTCACGCAGATCGTCAGGGGCGACGACCTGCTCGACTCGACGGCGCGGCAGATCCTGCTGTGGCGCGAGCTGGGGCTCGGCGAACTGCCCGAGTACACC
>Ga0210086_1000280_pt1 | contig 32290 bp, 27 predicted proteins | sample China_Galinas_PW_3_FD_184867 | JGI IMG/M metagenome (GOLD analysis project Ga0210086, IMG submission 184867) | Wetland microbial communities from San Francisco Bay, California, USA, that impact long-term carbon sequestration - China_Galinas_PWB_D2... | ecosystem: Environmental > Aquatic > Marine...
AACATCGCCGAGCTGAGCCGCCTCAACATCACCGACGCGATCGAGTGGGTCGAGAAGCTGAAGCTCAGCCCCGAGCGGGCACGCATCGCCGAGCCGATCCTCCGCGAGGTCGGCAACCGCCTGCGCTTCCTCGCCTCGGTCGGGCTCGAGTACCTGTCCCTCGACCGGCGCACGGCCACCCTCTCCGGCGGCGAGGCCCAGCGCATCCGCCTCGCCACGCAGGTCGGCTCCGGGCTCGTCGGTGCGTGCTACGTGCTCGACGAGCCGACGATCGGGCTGCACCAGCGCGACAACGCACGCCTCATCGGCACGCTGCGCCACCTGACCGACATCGGCAACACCGTCCTCGTCGTCGAGCACGACGAGGAGATGATCCGGGCGGCCGACCACGTCGTCGACCTCGGGCCCGGGCCGGGCGTGCACGGCGGCACCGTCGTCGCCCAGGGCACCGTCGAGGACATCTGCGCAACCAAGGGCTCGCTCACCGGCGACTACCTCGCCGGGCGACGCCGCGTCGACGTCCCCCACGGGCGACGCCCGCTGAGCGTCAAGAAAGCCCTCACCGTCAAGGGCGCACGCCACAACAACCTCAAGTCGATCGACGCCGTCTTCCCCGTCGGCGGGCTCATCTGCGTCACCGGCGTCTCCGGCTCGGGCAAGTCGACCCTCGTCAACGACATCCTGCTCCGCGCCACCCGGCGCGAGCTGCTCGGCTCGCGCGACAAGCCCGGCGAGCACACCCGCGTCAACGGGCTCCACCACGTCGACCGCGTCATCGAGGTCGACCAGAGCCCCATCGGACGCACCCCGCGCTCCAACCCCGCCACCTACACCGGCTTCTTCGACGACATCCGCAAGGTGTTCAGCCAGACCAAGGAGTCGCGCATCCGCGGGTACAAGCCCGGGCGGTTCAGCTTCAACGTCGCGTCGCACAACGCCGGCGGGCGCTGCGAGGCCTGCCAGGGCCAGGGGCTCAAGAAGATCGAGATGCACTTCCTCCCCGACGTCTACGTCGAGTGCGAGGTCTGCAACGGCAAACGCTACAACCGCGAGACGCTCGAGGTGCTCTACCGCGGCCGCTCCATCGCCGACGTGCTCGACATGACCGTCGAGAAGGCCTGCGGGTTCTTCGAGAACCACCCCAAGATCCTCCGCTTCGTCCGGTGCCTCCACGACGTCGGGCTCGACTACCTCGCGCTCGGGCAGCCGAGCACCACGCTCTCCGGCGGCGAGGCCCAGCGCGTCAAGCTCGCGACCGAACTGGGCAAGGGCGGCGCCACCCGCAACAACCCGAGCGGCACCAGCGCCTCGACCCTCTACATCCTCGACGAGCCGACGACGGGTCTGCACTTCGAGGACGTGCGCAAGCTGGTCGGCGTGCTCGACCGCCTCGCCGACGCCGGGCACACGCTCGTCGTCATCGAGCACAACCTCGACGTGATCAAGTGCGCCGACTGGATCATCGACCTCGGCCCCGAGGGCGGCGACGCCGGCGGCACCATCGTCGCGGCCGGCACGCCGGAGGAGGTGGCGAAGGACAGGAAGAGCCACACGGGCAAGTACCTGCGCGGGGTTCTCGCCTGAGCGTGTATCATGTCGGCATGGACCGCGACACCGCCATCGCCAAGCTCAAGGGCCTGTTCCCGAGCCTGCGGGAGCGGTACGGCATCTCGTCGCTGGGGGTGTTCGGCTCGGTGGCGCGGGGGGACGCCGAGCCGGGCTCCGACGTGGACATCCTGATCGCGTTCCCGCCCGACGCCAAGTACACCCTGTTCACGCTCGGTGGGATCGCCAACGCGCTCGAGGAGGGGCTGGGTTGCTCGGTCGATGTTGTCATCGACCACGCCGGACTCCGCCCGCGCTTCCGCGCGTTCATGGAAGAGGATCTGATCCGTGTCGCCTGACGACCCGCGCCGCGATGTCATCATCGCCGACCGCATCGACCACATGATCGAGGCGATCGACCAGATCGTGGCATTCGCCGAGGATCACGACAAGGCGTCGTTCATGGGAGATCTCAAGACGGTCATGGCATGCCGAGCCGCGTTCATCGTGATCGGGGAGGCCGTGGGCGGGATCCCCGAGGACTTCCGCGAGTCGAACACGGCGGTGCCGTGGGCCGAGGCCCGGGCAAGCTGTGGGAGACGATCCGGGAATCGCTCCCGCCGATGCGGGAGCAGTTGGCCGATCTGCGGAAGCGGCTGCCGTGATGAACTCCGATCGGGATCACCGACCCCGCCCCGAGGGCGGCGACAACGGCGGCACCATTGTCGCGAGCGGCACGCCGGAGGAGGTGGCGAGGGACAAGAAGAGCCACACGGGGAGGTATCTGCGGGAGGTGCTCTAATGCCTCTGCGATCATTTTCTTGACACATACCAATCAAATACCTATTGCTCCATTGCTTTGCGGCTGATCGAAAGGCGAGGAATGGGAAAGGAAGACGACAACGGACGGGCGCTCGGGAGGTTCCTCCGCAAGAGCGCGGTCCCGTTTGTGGCAAAGGCACTTGACCTGTCCATCGGACCGTTCGCCGGAGCAGTCCTCAACGCCGGTTCCGCAGTTGCCGAGGAGGAAGGCAACCGACGGAGACAGCGACGCGACGCGCAACGGCTCAGGCGGCTCGAGTCGATTGTCGAGGAATTGGACCAGCGTCTGGGGGGCTTTGAATCTGGCAACGAGTCCGACGAACGTATCGATCTGTTCATTGAAGTGATCGAGAAGGCCATCTTGGATGAAGATGATAGGAAGACGCCGTTCTCCAGTGCAATCCTGGAATGGTACATCCGCGAGAACCCACCCATTGCACAAGTGCGCATCTTGGCGGATGCGGTAACGTCACTCTCGTACCTTGAACTCTACGCTCTCATTGACGAAGCCGTCAACCGATTTCGCAAGAGCAAGAACGCTGTTGACTCCCAGATCGGCAAGACATTCTACGCGCAACGACTTGCTCACTACGGTCTGGCCCAATCCGGGATCAGGCGCCCAGAATCGCCGGAGCCGTTGGCGAAGGTCTTGATCGAGCGCATTGACTTCGGTGCGTTGCCGGAACCCGAAGGCTGCGTTGCGTAGAACCCGGAGTCTTTGTAATTCAATCTCGCTGAACCTCAGGGCAATTGAGCATGAGTGGCCTTCACCCGGCATGGACGGCACGACCGGTTCCACTTCCAACACGAGAGTTGATGTCACACTGCATTAGAGCGATGGGAGGAACAGACCTAGATATCTCAACTCCCCCCGGTTCCGGCGACGTCGCCGACTACGCGTTCACGAACCACAACGTCATCGCTGAGTTGAAGTCACTGGAGGAAGACACGCTCCACAGCCCTTGGGGTCGCAAACTGCTCTCGGCTCGGTACGAATCGTGGGTATCACGCAAGTTGGTTGGCCCGATTTGGGGGGAAGTTCGAATCGAGTCACAGAACCTGCCGGAGGAATGCCAACGCGAACTGGTGCAAGCCCTCCGGCGACGCATCCAGAAGAAGCTGAAGAAGGCCAATAGCCAGATCAAGAACACGAGACTCAGGCTCGGCATGCCACAGGCTCGCGGATTGCTCCTGCTCGAAGCCGCGGGTGATACCACGTATCCACCGGGACGGATTGAGTACTTCTTGCACCACTGCACCCGGTCCAACACCTTCTCATCAATCAACACGATCATCTACTTCAGCGTGAACAATCCGGTGCGCATGCCCGACGGAAGCGAACGACTGTTCTGGGGTAGCTACGTGTTGGAGGGTGCTGACGGCGGGGAGCGCTGTGGAGTTGACGGCGTGTTCTTGAAGTCGCTGAAGGACCGCTGGTTTAGTACTATTGCATCTGTGACCGGGACTGCCGTGGCTGCACAGCTGATCAGCAATGATCCTGAGAACGTGCAAGGCGTCGAATTTACGGAAGGCATGTAATCTGACGAGAACCCCCCGCAATCGCTCGGGCCAGCGGACGTTGTCCGAGTACTTCCGAGTACTACTGACCAGAGCCATTGATCGGAGCCATCATGCAAGCGATCCGGATGAGCGTGGCGTGGGCGGCGGCGGCTCTGGCCGCAGCGTACGCCGGGGCATGCCCAACCACTTGCCGCGAGAGCGACCAGCCCGCCCCGGCGGCTCGGGCGTGCGTCGATCCGGACGCGCCGGGCCCGGCGAAGACGTCCGCCCCTCTCAGCGGCATCACCGTCGAGGCGATGCACGAGGCGTTGGGCGACGAGCGGCGGGCCCGCGCGTTCTACGCCGCGGTCGTGGAGCGGCACGGGCAGCGCCGCCCGTTCAGCAACATCATCCACGCCGAGGAGCGGCACGCCGCCGCCCTGATCGCGCTGTTCGAGCGCTACGGGTTGGACGTCCCCGAGGACACGCCCGAGTTCGCGCCCGAGGACGTGCCCGCGACGTTCGCCGCGGCGTGCGAGGCGGGGGCCCAGGCCGAACGCGATAACGCCGCTGTCTACGACCGCTGGCTCGACAAGGTCGCCGAGCCGGACGTACGCCAAGTCATGCTCGCGCTGCGCGCGGGCTCGCTCGAACACCACCTCCCCGCCTTCGAGCGCCATACGTCGGCCGGAGGCCGTGGATACGGCGGGCGCGGGCACGGACGACGTGCACGCCGGTAGCGTGACCGGAGCAAGGGCTTGTCGCGCATCGTGAAACAGCCGCGCAGTCGGCGGTTTGATTCCCCACCCAAGCGCCCGTTGAAAAGTCACTCCCTGTCGCGCCCGCAGAGCGGGTCGGTGGTTCCGATCCGTGATTTCGCTGGCCGCGCGCTCCACACGGGGCACCTTCGGTGCCGGGCCCCGGTGAGGCCCCGCTGTCGCATCCGCCCCACGGCGTCGGGGTTCGCGACAGCGCCCGCGCGATGAGCAGACACGGGACGCCGCGCCCGGGAGAGGAACGCGACATGATGAGAACGGCAATCACAACACTGACCGCGTGCGGACTGGCCGCCTCCGCGTCGGCCGCACCCGTCGTCGACGGGCAGCGCGACGCGACCTACGGCGCGCCCATCGTCGTCCAGACCGTCCAGACCCAGTTCGGCGACGCCATGCCGCCGGGCAACCTCACCGGCAGCGAACTCGACGCGGCCTACGCGCGCGTCGAGGGCGGGCGGCTCTACCTCCTGCTCACCGGAAACCACGAGCCCAACCTCAACAAGCTCGAGGTCTTCTTCGACTCGGTCGCCGGCGGCGAGAACACACTTAGCCCCACCCCCGACTACGACTTCGACGCCGGCGGCGGCAGTTGGATCAGCTCGAACCTCAACGGACTGACCTTCGACACCGGGTTCGCCGCCGACTACCACATGTTCAGTCGCTGGAACGGCGGCGGCTCGCCCTACGAAGTTGATTTCATCAACCGGCAGGGCGGCGGCAGCGCCATGGTGCCCGGCTCGACCGGCACCGGCAGCGCCGAGGTCGGGCTCGTTTCGTCGGGCTTCATCCCCGCGGGCGCCGGCGGCATCGGGCCCAACGCCTCCGCGGCGGCGCTCACCCAGAATCTCGAGTTCGCCATCAACGACAACAACGCCGCCGGCGTGCTCGGCGGCACCGGCGCCGCCGACCAGGTCGCCGCGGCCGCCGTCACGACCGGCATGGAGTTCTCCATCGCCCTCGCGGACCTCGGGCTGGCACCGAGCTTCGTCGGCGACATCAAGATCGCCGCGATGATCGACAACGGCGACCACAACTACCTGTCCAACCAGGTCCTCGGCGGGCTGCCCGCCGGAACGGGCAACCTCGGCGGCGACGGCGGCGGCACCTTCACCGGCGACCTCGCCGGCGTGGACTTCAGACAGTTCCCGGGCGACCAGTACTTCACGGTGTTCGTCCCGACGCCGGGCGCCGCCGGGCTGCTCGCGGGCGGGCTGCTCGTCGCGACGCGCCGCCGGCGCTGACCGACTCGGATCGGTGACACGCGGTCCCCGAATCGTCACACGTCGCCGTCGGCGCTGTCCGCTATCCTGCGCCGATGCCGGAGCCGCAACTCTTCCCGCCCTATGACGCCGAGCGGGTCCAGCGGGCGCTGGACGATTGGTCGTGGCTGCTCGGGGAGGGCCCGCACAGCATCTTTGCCGTCTCCGCGAGCGGCAACGTGGTCATCCAGGACGAGGACGACGGCTTGTGGGTGCTCGACACCTGGTGGGGGTGCTTCGACCCCATCGCCGATTCAGAAGAGGAGTTCCACGAAGCCGTCCGCGATCGCGACACGGCCGACGAGTGGTTCCTTGCCTCGCTGGTGACCTCCTGCCACGAACGGTTCGGGCCGCCCGATTCCGGCAGGTGCTACGGCTGGAAGATCCCCCCGATGCTGAGCGGCGAGCTCTCGCTCGACAACACCGAACTCAACGACCTGTTCACGCAGATCAGCATGGCGGGGCAGATCGCAGAACAATGCAAGGACCTCCCGCCGGGTACACGGATCGACGGGGTCCGGATCGAGCCGGGCTGAACGACATGACCAACCCCATCGCCAACCGCGTCGCCCGCATCGAACGTGGCGAGGACCCGCAGCTGCTCGCGCGCATGCCCAGCGGGTACGCGATCCTCGCCAACCAGCAGCCCGGGGCGATCACCGGTTGCTGCATGCTGCTGCCCACGCCTGTCGTCCCGAGCGTCAACGACCTCGACGAGCGGGCGCGGGCGGCCTTCATGACCGACCTGGTGCGCCTCGGCGACGCCGTGCTCGAGGCGACCGGGGCCGAGCGGATCAATTACCTGATCCTGTGCAACCAGGTGCCGGAGTTGCACGGGCACGTCGTGCCGCGCTTCGCGAGCGAGGACCCCGCCAAGCGCAGGCTCGCCCCGTTCGAGGCGTACGACTTTCCCAACGCGCGGAAAGCCGACGCGACCGGCCCGGACGCCGACCTCGCCGCCCGGCTGCGGACGGCCCTCCGGACCACACCCGCGACCTAGCTCCCCGAGCCCCGGCTCGCAATCCCCGCTTCGGGAGGAACTGCGGCGTCCCAAGGTACTGATCGTTACCGTGTTATAAGTTTCGGAAACTGTTGTTGACATGGTTTCAGATTCTGGTACCCTCCCGGCGTGCCCGACCCGTTCCAGGACGATACCTCCGCCCTCGTCGCCGAAATCCGCGACCTGTTCGCCCAAGTCATCGAGTCGAAATGCGGGCCCGGAACGGGGCTCAACGAGATCTGCGACGGGTTCGGCATCCACCGCAAGCTCGCGTGGCAGCTCACCAAGGTCGCCTACGGCGACGACCCGTTCCACTCGGCGCGGTTCATGCCCACGCCGAGGGGCATCGACACCTGGGTGCGTTCGGCGGCGGAGAACGGCATCGACGCCGGGCTGCTCGGTCGCGTGCGCGAGGCGTCGGCGAAGTTCGAGCACCTCGTCGAGACCCACGCCGGCAGCCGCACCGCGATGGACATGCTGCTCGAATCGTGCGTCGCGACGCCGAGCGAGGAGATCGACGCGCCGTGGCGTCAGCGCGCGTTCGAGGGCAACGCCTACGTCTGGGGCGCTCAGGTGCGCACGACCCTCGCGTTCTCGATCCTCGCGCCCTCGGGCGACAAGCGCGGCTGGCTCGACATGGTGCAGGCTCGCTCCCTGATCGGGCTGCGCCGAACTCGCCCCGACACGCGCTGGCTGGTCGGACAGGCGACGATCATGCGCGACGGCGCCACGCCGATGTTCCCCGGGCGCACGCCCCTCGACGAGCAGACCACGCGGAAGACCGGCGGCGTGCCGGTCGTCGGCTTGCACACGACCGACCCGCTCCCGCGGTTCGAGCGCCGGGAGACCGAATCGGGGCTGGTCATCGACGAGCTGCTGGCGGGTGAGATCGGGCAGGTCGGTGAGCTGACGATCACGACGGGCGAGATCATCCGCAACCTCGCGCCGGCATTCGCGACACCGAACGACAAGCGGGCCCACTTCGGCACGGGCATCCGCACGCCGGCCGAGGTCGTGATCTACGACCACTTCGTGCACGCCGATGTGTTCGCGGGTGTGGAGCGCGAGCTGTGCGTGTTCAGCGAGCTTGCAACGCCCTTCACGTTCGACGAACAGGACCGCCTCCGCGTGCCCGAGCGTGTCCAGCACCTCGGGACGGGGCTGTCACGCGTGCACACGCCCGACGCGCCGGGGTACGCGGGGCTGCTGCGCTACGCGTTCTCGCACGCCGGGTGGGACCCCGACAAGTTCGCGCTCTACCGCGTGCGCATGGCGTACCCGCCCCTGACAACGTCTGTCATGATCCGGCACGCTCTCCCGGAGCCGCCGGACTGGTTTGAACCGGAATGAACGGGTGGTTTCATCACAGAGAGGAGATACAGACATGAGAGTATTGCACGGCATCGTCGGCGTGGGGGTGCTCGCGGCCCCGGCGCTCGCCCAGACCAGCAACTACGACGACCTCACCGAGGGCTTCCTCGGCACGAGCTACTCGTACAACGGCGTGAACTACCACTCAGTGAACGGTGTGTCCGGCGTCTTCCCCGACGGCTCGACCTTCACGCCGGCGGACGGCGGTGATCAACTCATCATCGAGAACGCAACCTACCTCTTCAACGACTACCCGAGCTGGGGAAGCCCGAGCAACGTCATGACCTTCGGCACCTCGTACGTCCCCGGCGACAACCTCACGCTCGGCGCGTTCGCCCAGGTCACCATGGACCTCGACCAGGTCTCCGACAGCGCCAGCGTCGAGATGGTCTTCTACGAGAACGGCCCGTGGGGCGGCATCGTGTTCCACCTCGAGGCCCTTTCCGGCGGCAGCGTCGTCGACTCCGACTCGTTCGCCATCAGCGATCTGGGCGGACGCGACAACATCGCGTTCAACACGCTCAGCGTCGGCGGTGCGCCGTTTGATTCCCTGTACATGTACGCGACCTACGGGAGTGACTTCTCGCTGCCGCGGCTCATGATCGATGACCTGACGCTCGACCCGGTTCCGGCACCGACGACCGCCGCCCTGCTCGGGCTCGGCGCTCTCGCGACGCGCCGTCGGCGCTGACCCGCCCGCACCGGGTTCACCCCCTCTCTCCGGCCGCGCCTCAGGGTGCGGCCTTTTCCTGCGCCGGGGATCATCCTGAACGGCATCGGGCCGTCATCATCTGGTGTAAGCGCTTACAATGAGGGTATGGGGTTTATCATGCGCCGCATCGCCGCCCTCTTCCCGCTCGTTCTGATCGCACACACCCTCGCCCAGCCCCTCGTCCTCGACGACTTCGAGGACATCTCCGACTGGCAGGTCATCACGGCCGACGGGGTGGAACTCGAAACTTCCCGCGTCGAGACCCCCGACGGGCACGCGATCCGCCTCGACTTCGACTTTGTCGCCGGCGGCGGGTACTGCGTGATCCACAAGGACCTCGACCTCGATCTGCCCGAGAACTACCGCTTCAGCTTCCGCGTCCGTGCCGACGCCCCCGACAACAACCTCGAGTTCAAGCTCGTCAGCGCCGACGACGTCTGGTGGGTCGTCAAACGCGCGTACCACTTCCCGACCGACTGGACCCGCATCGGTTACAAGCGCCGGCACCTCACCTTTGCCTGGGGTCCGTCGGGCGGGACGCCGCTGAAGTCGATTGACGCGATCGAGTTCGCGATCTCGTCGAGCTCGGGCGGCAAGGGGTCGGTGTACATCGATGACCTGACGTTCGAGCCGCTTCCACCGGATGCGCCGTACACCGGCACGCCGACACTGAGCACGTCGCCGCCGGACAGCGGAGTGCCTGCGGAGTTACCGGACGACGAGAGTGTGCACTGGACGCCGAGCGAGCCGGGGGCAACCTTCGACATGGACTTTGGTGTCGCGCGCGAATTCAGCGCTCTCGAGCTCGACTGGAGCGGCGAGGGCGCCGTGTCGTACGACGTGCTGACCTCGCTCGACGGCAAGACGTGGGATGCGGATGCATCCGTCAAGGGCTCGCCCGCGGGTACGCAGCGTCTGTTCATGCCGGAGACCGAGGCGCACTTCCTGAGGATTGCCGTCACCGAGCCGGGGCTGAGACTCGAGCACGTCGAGGTCCACCCGCTCGACTACGCGAGCAACTGGAACGAGTACTTCGCGCGCGTGGCCGAGGCGCTTCCGCCGGGATACCTGCCCGCGACGTTCCTCGGGCGCCAGACGTTCTGGACGGTCATGGGATCGCCGGGAAACACCGCCGAAGCGCTGATGAACGAGGACGGGCAGATCGAGCTGAAAAAGGGCGGGTACTCGCTCGAGCCGTTCGTACGCCTCAACGGAAACCTGCTCACCTGGGCCGACGCCTTGACCTCGCAGTCGCTCGAAGACGGGTACCTGCCGATCCCGACGGTGCGATGGACGTTGCCGGGCGCGTCGCTCGGGGTCACAGCGCTCGCCTCACCCGGCGATCCGTCGGTGCTCATCGCTCGCTACGCGCTGACCAACACGTCCGACGCGCCGGTCAAGGGCGATCTCCTGCTGGCGTTGCGGCCGTTGCAGGTGCTCCCGCCGTGGCAGAACCTCAACATCACCGGTGGGATCGGGCACGTCGAGCGGCTCAACACCGACGCGAACGGGTACACGATCGGTGGCTCGCGCCAGGTTGCGTTCAGCGAACCGGCGCGGAGATTCGGCGTGACCAGCGCGGCCCGTCGACTCGTCACCGACTACGCCGCGATGGGAATCGTTCCGGACGCGCCCAGCATCGATGACGCCGACGCACTTGCCACCGGCATCGCCTCGTTCCCGTTTGCTCTCGCGCCCGGTGAGACAAAGACGCTGGTCGTTTCGACGCCGATGGACACTGCGGGACCGAACGTGACACCGAGCCTGATAATGTGGGACGGGCGCCTCGTCGAGACCGCCACGTACTGGCGACAGCAGCTCAGTCGCGTCTCGATCACGCTGCCCGACTCGGGCGCCCAGTTCCGCAACACGCTGTATAGCAACCTCGCGTACATCCTGATCAACCGCGACGGTCCGGCGATCCAGCCCGGCTCACGCACCTACGAGCGGGCGTGGATCCGTGACGGCGCGATGACCTCGGCCGCCCTGCTCAGCGCCGGGCACGCCGACGAGGTCGTCGAGTACCTCGACTGGTACGCCGCGTACCAGTTCGACAACGGCAAGATCCCGTGCGTGGTGGACCACCGCGGGGCCGACCCGGTGGACGAGAACGACAGCTGCGGCGAGTACATCTACGCCGTGTGGAACTGCTACGAGCACACGCACGACACCGAGTTCCTGCGTCGACACGCCCCGCACGTGCGCCGGGCGGTGGACTACCTCGAATCCCTGATCGCCCGGCGCTCGACCCCCGGGTACGCGGCCGCGCAGGGGCTCAAGGGCGCCGAGTACGGGCTCGTGCCCGAGTCGATCAGCCACGAGGGGTACTCGGCCAAGCCGATGCATTCGTACTGGGACGACATGTTCGTGCTGCGCGGGCTGATCGACGCGATCTCGATCGCCGAGGCCCTCGGCGACTCCGAGGACGCGGGCGAGTACGCCGGCGTCCGCAACCGCTTCCGCGACTCGCTCGTTCGCTCGATGCTGCTCGCGACCGAGTTGCACGGCATCAACTACATCCCCGGGTGCGTCGAGCTCGGCGACTTCGACGCCACCTCGACCGCGATCGCCGTCTTCCCGTGCGCCCTGCTCGGCACGATCCCCGAACCGCAGCTGCACAACACATTCGACCGTTACTGGGACTTCTTCGTTGCCCGCCGCGACGGCGAAAAGATGTGGCGCGCCTACACGCCGTATGAGCTGCGGCTAGTCAACACGTTCGTCCGCCTCGGGCAGCCCGACCGCGCCCACGCCCTGCTCGACTTCTTCTTCATGCACCAGTTCCCGCCGGCGTGGAACCACTGGGCCGAGGTCGTCCACCGCAACCCGCGCGAGCCCGCGTTCATCGGCGACATGCCGCACACGTGGGTCGGCAGTGCCTTCGTCAACTCGGCGTTTTCGATGTTCGCGTACGTGCACGACGGCAAGCTCGTGCTCGGCGCCGGGCTGCGCCCCGAGTGGGTCGAGTCCGACACCGGCGCCGGTATCGACGGGCTGTGCACCACGCTCGGGCCGGTCTCCTACACCGTCAGGTGTGACGGCGCACGCACGATCTACAACCTCTCCGTCGAAAGCTGGCCGGAAGACGGCGTCTGGCTCGCCAACCCCACCGGACATGCCGTCACCGCCCTGACCATCGACGGCGAACCCGTTGATCAGGACGGTGGTGAGCTGATCAACATCGCCGTCCCGGCCTCCGAGGTTGAACTCATCCACGGCTCCTGAATCACGCCCACGCCAACCCACCCGCCGCATACGCTCTGCCCATGGCCGAGGACGGATTCGAAGCCTTCGAGGCGGCGTTGGACGAGGTGGTCAACCCGGGCAAGCCCGAGCCCGGTGAGCCGGAGGGCACCGACGCCTCCGACCCGCTCCTCGCCGACCTGACCGACCCGCAGCGCGAGGCCGTCACCCACACCGAGGGCCCGCTGCTGGTCCTCGCGGCCGCCGGCTCGGGCAAGACCCGCGTTATCACGCGCCGCATCGCCTACCTCGTCCGCAACGGCATCCCGCCGTGGTCGATCCTCGCGCTGACGTTCACCAACAAGGCGGCCGGCGAGATGCGCGAGCGTGTGCTCGGGATGCTGGGCGACGACCCAAGCCCCACCCGCGGGCTGACGGTGACGACGTTCCACTCGCTGTGCGCACGCCTGCTGCGCCGCTACGCCGAGCAGGCCGAACTGCCCGGGCTCAAGCCGAATTTCACGATCTACCCGGCCGCCGACCAGCTCGCGCTGATGAAGCGGGTGGTCCGTGACGCGCAGCTGAGCACGAGCAACTGGTCGCCGCGCTCGGTGCTGGCCGCGATCAGCAACGCGAAGAACGAGCTGATCGACGCCGAGCGATTCGCCGCCGACGCCTCCGACTTCTACTCCAAGACCATCGCGAAGCTGTACACGGGGTACACACGGGCTCTGCGCTCGGCCGGCGCGGTGGACTTCGACGACCTGCTCCTGCTCGCCGCGGCGATGCTGCGCGACAGACCGGCGATCCGCGCCGAGTGCCTCGGTCGCTGGCAGTACCTGCTCATCGACGAGTACCAGGACACCAACCACGTGCAGTTCGTCATCGCGTCGCTGCTCGCCTCGGGCGGACAATCGCGCGAGAGCAACCTGCTCGCGGGGCTGCCGGGCGTCGAGCCCGACGACGAGCCCCCGGCGTCGGGGGAGGATGCGCCCAACATCTGCGTCGTCGGCGATCCCGACCAGGCGATCTACGGCTGGCGCGGGGCCGACATCACCAACATCCTCGAGTTCGAGGAGCGCTTCCCCAGCACGCGCGTGATCGCCCTGGGTCAGAATTTCCGCTCGACGACACCGATCCTCGCCAACGCCGACACGCTCATCCGGCACAACAAGCGCCGCAAGCACAAGCCGCTGTTCACCGAGCGCGAAGGCGGCGAGGACGTCGAGGTGTTGCGCTGCGGCACCGAGCACGACGAGGCCCGCGCCGTCGTCGAGTGGTTCGAGTCGCTCGGCGAGGACGGCTCGCCCGCCGACCGCGAGGGCGGGCTCAAAGGGCTCGCCTGGCGCGACATGGCCGTCTTCTACCGCACCAATGCGCTCTCACGTGTGATGGAGGACGAGCTGCGCTCGGCCGGCATCCCTTACGTCATCGCCCGCGGCACCGCGTTCTACGAGCGTGAGGAGGTCCGGCACGCGCTGGCCTACCTGCGCCTCGTCGCCAACTCGGCCGACGATGTCTCGCTGCTCCGCGTGATCAACACGCCCGCCCGCGGCATCGGCAAGACCACCGTCGCCCACCTTCAGGCGTTCGCGTCGGCCAACTCGATCACGCTGTTCGAGGCGATGCGCCGCGTGAGCGACGTAGACGGGCTGAGCGCGCGGGCCGTCAACGCGGTCACGCGCTTCGTCGAGATGGTCGACCGATGGACCGGCGCCGGGAAGTTCATGGGTGGCGAGGTCGCGGGATCGCTGGGCGAGTTGGGTGAGCGCGTCGTCCGCGAGTCCGGTTTGGAAGCGATGTACAAGAAGCAGGCTGAGACATCGGGCTCGGAGGCCGACGAGGAACGCCTGGAGAACCTCGATGAGGTGGTCTCATCGGTCGCGCAGTTCGAGAGCGAGTACGCGCCCGACGCCGACCCGGCGCAGTTCGATGCGCAGGCGCCGATCACCGACACCCCCCCGCTGCTCTCGATGCTGCGCGCCTACCTCGAGTCGGTCGCGCTGGTCTCCGACGCCGACGCGATCGACCCGACGCAGGGCGCGGTGACGCTGATGACCCTGCACGCCGCGAAGGGGCTCGAGTTCCCGGCCGTCGCGATGATCGGGCTCGAGGAGGGTCTACTCCCGCACGCGCGATCGAACCAATCCGACGAGATGCTCGAGGAGGAACGGCGCCTGTGCTTCGTCGGCATCACCCGCGCCATGCGCCGCCTCACCATCACCTCGGCCCGCTATCGCACCCACCGCGGCATGCCCGAGCGCACCATCGCCAGCCGCTTCCTCGAAGAGCTCGACGCGGACCACACCCGCGTCCGCGACCGCGACGACGAGCAGATGATCGACGACTTCGACGCCACCCCCACCGCCGCGATCGGCGGCTCGCCCATGGACCGCCAAACCAACGACCTCGCGGCACAGTTCCCCGAGGGCGCGACGGTCCGGCACCCGCAGTTTGGCGTCGGCACGGTCGTCACCGTCTCGCGCGGTCGCTACGCCCGGGCGCGCGTGAGATTCCGCGACGTCGGCGAGAAGACGCTGATCCTGGAGTACGCCCGCCTGACGCGAGTGAACTAACTAGCCCGGAGCGCCAGCGACGGGGTTCCCATGAACCGCTCCTATCTCGCTGCTTTTTCGCATCTTGTTCATAAGGCGTGTCCTGAATCGCTCGCTGCACAGCGAATCCGGAGGTCAGATACCGCGTGCTTCCGTGCTTGGTCCAGACTCTCCGCTCCGGCTCCACGTGTCCGGCTTCCCGCAACCGCCGCGTCGACCACGACTTGAATTGCATGAGGACGGTCTCGGGCCTTACCGATGCCGTTACGACCACATGGACATGGTGGATCTGATGTTCAGCGCGTGCACACACCAGTTGCGAATCCGGCAATGATCGGTAATCGCACGCTCAACGACCTACCGCATCTCATGATTCAACACCATGGGTGTGTCACGTAGCACCGATTTGCTGTACGCCTCAAGGGCCGGATTGGGATCAGCGTACGGCTCGAGCAACCGGTTCTTGCCCACGACCGATCTGCGCTGATCACCGTGGAGCCAGGTCCCGCAGCACGTCCACGCTATGAAGTATGCAAGGACTTCAGGCATGCAAGACCCCCCTCGCTCGCGCTCGGGGCTCGTGTGAAGCACGTCCCGCTCACGCCGGGCGAATCCCCCGGTAGAGCTGCTGCACGCGGTCCGACTCGCTCTTGCGCACGGTCTCGAGCACGAGCCGCGGGATCCGCCACGACCCGTCCTCTTTCGTCACGTTCGAGCAGTGCTCGGTCAGGCAGCGGTAGAGGAACTTGAACGCGTCGCGCGGCTGGTGCATCTGGTCGAGCGCGTCCACGATGTCCTGCCTTGTGACGTCCTCGTCGAACAGGGCAAGCAGCGCGAGCGGCTCGGCGCCACCGTCGCGGCACGCCTGCAGGCGCGCGTCGCACAGGTCGTACAGCATCGCCCCGGTCCAGCTCAGGCGCTCGACGAGGTTCTGCTTGTCGAGCCGCGCCTCCTGGAAGAACGCGCTCGACTCCCGGAACAGCGAGTGCCGCAGCTCGATCGGCAGCAGCAGCTTGATCCCGACACCGTCCTGCTGGAGGAACTTGTTGTTGAACAGCGGCCACACGATCGCCCGCATCCGGTCCGGGTCGCCGCGCACCAGCGTCGGCTCATCCACCCGATCGACGACCACCATGACGCCCGAGTACCCCATCGCCCGCGTCACACGGCGCAGCCGATCCATCATCGCGTACCGCTGCTCGTCCGAGTCGGTCAGCGGCAGCACCGCCGACGAGCGTGACACCCGCGGCACGTACTCGAGTGAGCGCGCCCAGCTCGCGTCGGGGCGGTCGATCATGCGCAGCTGCCGCGCCACCCGGCGCGCCAGGCTCGCCCGCATCAGCCGGTCCCACGCCCCGCGCTTGAGCACCAGCAGCGCCCACAGCGCGACCGCGCCGAAGAACCCGTACGTCCACACGTCGCTCGGGTCTGCGTCCCATGCCCATGCGTGGCGCCAGAAGAACGCGGCGACCACGCCGACCGGAAGCACCCACCCCAGCCACGCCGCGGCCCGCCACAGCTGCACGCCGAGCGGCTTGGTCAGCCGCAACTTCCGCGCCAGCCTCCGCGTGCGCTCGTGGGCGTCGCTACCGCGGTCGTAGACACCCTGGAGCAGCAGCAGCTCGCGCCGCCCGGGCCCGCGCATCTGCCGCAACCGCCTCGTCGCGTCGCGCGGGATCTGCTCGTTCCCGCCGGTCAGCACCGCGTCCACGATCCGGCGCACCCCGGCCGACAGGATCGCGTCCATGTGGTCCACCAGGCGGATCTGCTCGAAGGTCTTGAGCGGGTCCTTCTTTCCGGTTCCGGCGTGCAGCCGGTCGAGCTGCGCGTTCAGGTCGTCGTACCCGATCAGGAAGACCTTGTCGTTGGCGTGCTCGGCGTTGTGGGCCGCCACGCGCTCGGCGATCTGCATCCGGATCGCGGTCTTGCCGCTCCCCTTCTCGCCGAACAGCACCGCCGTCGACGGGCGGTCGAGCTCGCCGAGCACCTTGTCGAAGTCGGAGTGGAACGCGGCGAGCCGCCCGTCGCCCTCGCCACCGGTCATCCGCGCGAACACGGCGTCGTGACGCGCCTCTTCCCCGCGGAAGGGGTTCTCGGCGATCTTCCAGTGGTCCAGCAGCTCGGAGAGGTTCATAAGCCCAGCCCCTGACGCCGAGTGTAGGGGCTCAGTGCGCCACGCGCTCGCCCAGCAGTGGGCTCAGACGTTCGACCACCGACGCCAGCGCCGCTTTGTCCCTCGCCTCGGCGTTCAGACGCAGCAGCGGCTCGGTGTTGCTCATCCGCACGTTGCACCACCACCCCTCGCTCTCGAAGCAGTCGATCGTCACCCCGTCGAGGTGATCGACCGGCAACTCGACGAACTCCTCCTCGAGCGCGTCCAGCGCAGCCTGCTTGTCCTCGATCTCGAAGTTGATCTCCCCGGACTGCGCGTACCGGGCGATCGGGCGGATCAGCTTGCTCATCGGCTCGCCCGCCGACGCCAGCGTGCTCAGCACCGTCGCCATCGCGATCACGCCCGAGTCGGCGTTGAAGTTGTCGCGGAAGTAGAAGTGCCCGCTCAGCTCGCCGCCGAACGCCGCCCCGTGCTCGGCCAGCGCCGCCTTCATGAACACGTGACCCACGCGGCTGCGCACCGGCTTCCCGCCCGCCTTGAGCACCTCCTCCTCGACCGCCTTGGTCGAGCGCAGGTCGTAGACGATCGCCGAACCGGGGTTCTTCGCGACGAAACCACGCGCCAGCAGCGCCGTCACGTGGTCGCACCCCAGGATCGTCCCCCGCTCGTCCACCACCACGCACCGGTCGGCGTCGCCGTCGAAGCAGATGCCCAGGTCGGCCTCCTCGTCCACCACCCGCAGCTGGAGCTGCTCGACGTTCGACGCCACCAGCGGGTTCGGCTCGTGCACGAACTCGCCCTTCGAGTTCTCGAAGTTCATCTCCACGATCTGGAGCCCCTCGACAGCCTCGCCCCGACGCCCGAACACCTTGGGCACAGCCGTCCCGGCCATCCCGTTGCTCGCGTCCACCACGATCTTCAGTTCGCGCCCGCCAAGGTCCAGGAATGAGCGCACATGCGCGATGTACGCCTCCCACAGATCACGCTTCTCGACCCTGCCCTTCAGGTTCGACGTGTTGCGGTCCCAGACCGCCGCGTGCTTGCGGATCTCCGCCAGCCCCGTCTCCTCGCCCACCGGCCTGGCCTTGCGCTTCGAGATCTTGAACCCGTTGTACTTGGGGGGGTTGTGGCTCGCCGTCACCATCACCCCGCCCGCGCAGTCGAGGTGGTTGATCGCGAAGTAGATGAACGGCGTGTCCACCATCCCCACGTCGATCACGTCGCCCCCGTGGGTGTTGATCCCCTTGATCAGCTCCTCGGAGAGCTTGGGGCTGCTGAGACGCATGTCCCTGCCGACAATGAGGTTGCGCATCATCGGTGTCGTGTCGCCCGCAGCCTCGGCGTCGCCGAGCAGGAACTTCGACGCCCCGAACCCGATCTGCGAGGCCATCTGGTCGGTCAGAAGATCTGGGTACGTCCCGCGGATGTCGTAGGCCTTGAAGACCCGCCCGAGCATGGTCGCCTCCTTCGGTAAGCGGAGAGCCTAGGGGCAACCTGGGTGCGAGTCACGTTTATTCGTATTGTGTTCGTACAAACTCCGGCCCACCGTCAGAGCGTCCGGCAGACGCCTCACCGCCCGCATTCGCCGTACATCCGCTGGACGGTCAAGAACACGTCCTTCTTCTCACCCGTCTCCGAAACCAGCCCCTTGCGGTTGTACCAGTCCTGGATCCCGTAGAGCGGGCGCCGCGGCGAGAGAAAGTCCTTGAGGATCCACGGCGTGATCCCGTCGCACACGTCGAGGTTCAGCGCCCACCCGAGCTGCCGCTCGTAGAACCGCACCCCGAACTCCTCGCTCCACACCGCCCGGTCCGACCCGTGCCGCCCCCGCTTGACCCCGCACCCAGTCTCCGAGATCAGGAACGGCTTGTCCCACGCCAGCTCGACCTCGACACCGGTAATCGACTCCGGCTGGTCGTGGTACCACCCGACGTACTCGTTGATCGCCAGCACGTCGGCGACGGCGCCGAACGGGTCGTTGACAATCAGCTTTTTGAGCACGCCGTCCTCACGGATCTGCTGCGCGAACATCGCGGCCGAGAGCAGCCGGGACGGGTCCAGCTCCTTGACGTACCGCCCGAGCTCGGTGCGGAACGCGGTGACGTCGTCCCGGTCGCCGGTCTCGTTGCCGATCGACCAGATGATGATGCTCGCGCGGTTGTGGTCACGCCCGATCTCCTCGCGCAGATGGGTCTTCGCGAGATCGAGCGTGCGCGGATTCGTGTACTCCATCTCCCAGTAGACCGGGATCTCGCTCCAGACCATCAGCCCGAGTTCGTCGGCCACCCGCGGCATCCACTCGTTGTGCGGGTAGTGCGCCAGCCGCACGTAGTTGCACCCGAGCTCCTTGGCCAGCCCGAACAGCTCGCGGGCGTCGGCCTCGGTCGCGGCACGCCCGCCGTGCTTCTCGCCGTCGTGGGCGATCGCCTCCTCGTGGATGCAGATGCCCTTGAGGAACACCGGCTCACCGTTGAGCAGGATGTCGCCGTCGCGCGTCTCGATCGTGCGCAGCCCGACGAGGTCGCGGAACGTATCGCCGGGCGTCTCGACCGTGAACTCGTGCAGGACCGGGTGCTCGGGCGACCACCGCCCGAGCCCCGTTGCGTCGAATGAGAACCGCGCGAGCCCTGCCTCGTTCGTGTCGGCGAGGATCTGCGCCCCGTCGCCGAGCCGCACCCGCACCTCGCCCCCCGCGGAGTCCGCCCCGTCGAGCCGCGCCCACCCCTCGACCCGCTTCCCGTCCGCGCTCAGCCCCGCGTGCGCGTCGCGCACGAACGTCGCCGCCGTGCGCACAAGACGCACCGACCGCGTGATCCCGCCGTAGTCCCACCAATCGGTCACCATCGCCGGGACCAGGTCCGGGCGCCGCGTGTTGTCCACACGCACCACAACCGTGTTCGCCCCCGGGTGCACCTTTCCCGTCACCTCGAACTGGAACGCCGTAAACCCGACTTCGTGCGTCTCGCCCAGCTTCTCCCCGTTCAGCCACACGTCCGCCACCTTGTTCGCCCCGCCGAAGCACAGGAACACGCGCGGCTTGGCCGGGTCGGGCTTGAACTCGAATGACCGGCGGTACCACATCGGTCCTTCGTAGAAGAAGAACCGCTCGTCCTGCGTGTTCCAGTCGCCGGGCACGTGCAGTGTGTGGTCGGCATCGAACGCGTACTCCACGCGCTGCGTCTCGTCCTGCGGCTTGTGGTCCTGCCAGAACCCGTCGCCGCGCGGGCGCGACAAAAAGTCGAGCCTCCCCTGGTCGTACGGGTCGGGGATCACCATCCACTCGCCGTCGAGCGAGGTCGTGTCGCCCGCCCGTCCCGGCAGCGCTCCGATATACTCCATCGCCGCAACCTCCCTCCCGAACAGAGCGACGCACAAGCAGACGATCACGCGGAGCAGGTGGTACCGCATGATCTCAGAGTAGCTGCCGCTCTCAAAGCACGGTCGGCTTGACCCCATCCGGGATCGCCTCGCGGAACCGCTTGCCGTACCCGGTCGTGACGATCCGCGGGTCGAGCACGACCACCCGCCCGTGGTCGTCGCCCGAGCGGATCAGCCGACCGAACCCCTGCTTGAAGCGGATCACCGCCCGCGGCACCGAGTCCTGCATGAACGGGTCGCCGCCCCGCTCGGCGATCTGCTCGAGCCGCGCCTCGGTCAGCGGGCGGTCCGGCGGGTCGAAAGGCAACCGCGTGATGATCACGTTGCGCAGCGATCGCCCCCGCACATCGACCCCCTGCCAGAACGACGACGCCCCGAACAGCACCGCGCGATCGTCCTCGCGGAACAACCGCAGGATCTCGCCGCGCGGCCCGTCACGCCCCTGCGCCAAGAGCGGGTACCCGAGCTCACCCAGCGGCTCGCGAAGCCGCTCGTCCAACGCGTTCAGCGTCGCGAAGCTCGTGAACAGCACGAACGCCCCGCCCTCGGTCGCGATCACGTGGTCGAGCACGCGCTTCGCAAGTGCGTCCTCGTAGCCCTCTGCTCCTTCTTCTCCCCCCCGGGGAGAAGGCGGCTCGCTCGTCTTCGAGCGAGACGGATGAGGGGTCTTCCGTACCCCGCCGCCCGGCCTCGGCATCGACCGGTCGATGAACACCTCCACCTGCCGCGCGTAATCGAACGGGCTCCCGAGCTGCAGCGTCGCCGCACCCTCGCACCCCAGCCGCGTCATCACGTGCGCGAACGCCGTCTCGGCGTGCTCGGTCGGCTCGTCGTGGTGCACCGCACGCGTCGCCAGCGTCGCGCTGGTCATCACCACGCTGCGCTCCGCCCCGAACAGGTGCTCGCGCAGCAACGGCGCCACCTCGACGGGTGAGCACGCCAGCGTCACCCGCGCCGGGCGCCCCGAGCCCGGCACCCGCGACACCTCGACCCAGTACACGCACCCCACGCTCGTCTGCGATACCAGCGCCTCGGCGGCATCAGCGATCTCAGACGCACGCTCGGCGTACGAGTTCAGCTCGTACCGGTCCGCCTCGTTCACCGCACGGTCCTTCAGCCCGCGAAGACGCAACGCCAGCTCGTTCATCGCCGGCGTCAGCGGATTCTCGACCGCGTCCGCCTCGCGGATCCGCCCGTTGTGCTGCCGCTCGGCGTACCCGATCAGCGACTCGAAGAACGCCCGGCGTGCCATGTCGCCCGCCAGCACGAGCTGGATCGCCCGCTCGACTCCCGTGTCGTCCGAGACCTGCAGCTGCCCGAGGTACCCGCGCCCCGTCCGCGGGTGGTACAGCAGGTTCAGCAGGTGCGAGACCCGACCCTCGGACAGCGAGATGCCGAAGTGCTCGGCCGCAACGTCCTCGCCCGCGTGCGCCTCGTCGAGGATCACGTGGTGGTGCTCGGGCAGGAACCCCACCTCGCGCATCCGCAGCGCCAGGTCGCTGAAGAACAGCGCGTGGTTGCAGACCAGCAGGTTTGCCCCCTCCATCGCCCGGCGCGCGCTCTGGTAGAAGCACTCGTCGTAGTGCGGGCAGCGCCTGCCCATGCAGTTGCCCGAGTCGCTCCGCACGCTGTCCCACACCGCCGCCCGCTCGATCTGCGGCAGCGTGCTCAGCGTCCCGTCGCTCGTCTCGTACGCCCAGTCCTCGATCTGGTGCAGCGAGCGCCTCGCGGCCGCGTCGCCGAACAGCCGGTCCTGCCGCTGGCTCGCCAGCTTCAGGCGACGAATGCTCAGGTAGTTGCCGCGCCCTTTGACCAGCACCGCCCGCAGCGGGCGCCCCGCGCCCTCGAACACCGACCCGAGCAGCGGGATGTCCTTCTCGACCAGCTGCTCCTGCAGCGCGATCGTGTTCGTCGCGACGACCACCACCTCGCCGTGCTCGACGCACCGACGGATCGCCGGCACCAGGTAGGCGAAGCTCTTGCCCACGCCGGTCCCGGCCTCGACCAGCAGGTGCCCGCGCGACGCCAGCGCCCGCTCAACCGCCTCGCCCATCGCCACCTGTTCCGGGCGAGGCTCGTACCCGGTGCCCAGCGCTCGCGCGACCGGCCCGTCCGTCCCGAGGATGTCGCCGAGCTGTGCCACGTCAGGATTATGCCCGCGCACACCGGGTCGCGCCCCGTGACTTGAGTTTCGCACCGCCGCGCCCCCACACCTCCGCCCGCAGCCCCCTTCGCGCAAAACAGGTCGATCTGAGGTCCGGCGCGGTTACAGGGTGGACTCGACGGGCGGCGCCGCTCGATAGCTGCTCTCCGCCTCGGACGGGAACTGGCCCGCCCGGCGCACGGGGAACCACATCGTGCCCTCACGTTTCTCTGAGTCCGGGGCGGCGGAGCACCGCCCGAGCAACCCGTCGCGGCTGACCCGGGACCAGGTCGTCGACCGCATCATCTCGCTCAACCCGACCGCGTCGCGCGGGTTCCTCGAGGACTTCGGGGACGAGCGACTCACCCGCTACCTCGATCACCTGACCGAAGCGCAGAAGCCGCGCGGACGCGAGGCCCGCTGGCGCCGCCCCGCCGACGCGCCCCCCATCATGCGGCGCGACACCAGACGCTGAACACCCTTCGACCCTGGGTGGTGGTGCGGCGGGCGTCTTCCGGGACGCCCGCTGCGTCTTTGTGGAGTCAGGGCGCCGGCGGGATTCCGGCGTCAACTGCGCGTCCCGCACCACCGACACCGGGATGTGAGAACCACCATGCGGACGTTCAAGGGCCACCGGGGACCCGTCCGATAAGGGGCCTGCATCGCGCGGAGCCGCCGCCCGGCAGGCCGCACGGAGTGCGGAGCACAACGGCGTCGGTTTCACGGTCGTCTCGGGTGGAGCCCGTTCGGCCTGGCAGGGGACCGCGTGGTCCCGCCCACCAGGGAAGGTAACGGAGGCTCCCATGCATCGCACCAAGACAGCCGTCACGCTCCTCGCCGCCGCCGCACTGTGCGGCTGCGCCGTCACCCCGTCGCAATCGGCGCGGTACTCGCGCACCCAGAGCGACACGCAGCCCGCCCACCAGTCGGGGTTCCAGACCGCGGGCGGGTACACCCAGCTCTCCCCGTCGCAGCAGTCCGAGCCGTTCACCCACCAGTACCAGAACTCCCAGAGCACCACCGCCAACAACCAGCAGTTCAACCGCTACACCGGCGCGACCACCTTCAGCACCAGCGAGTTCGCCGACGGACGCAGCACACACTTCGCCCAGACCGGCTACCAGGACGGGCGGTACGACTCCTCGGCGCTCAACCTCTTCGGCGACGTCATCGCCGAGAGCCTGCCGACCGAGCTCGACACCTACGGCGAGACGCCCGACACCGCGAACTACTCGCAGATCACCTACACCCACGAAGGATCCGACTTCGACCCGGTGCTCACCCCCGACGGCAAGACCATCGTCTTCGCCTCGACCCAGCAGCGCCGCACCGCCGACCTCTTCAGCCGCAGCGTCAACAGCCAGGTCATCACCCAGCTCACCTCCAGCCCCTTCAACGACGTGATGCCCGCGGTCAGCCCCGACGGGCAGCGCATCGCCTTCTCCAGCGACCGCAACGGCAACTGGGACCTGTTCATCATGCCCACCGACGGCGGCAAGGCGGTCCAGGTCACCCACGAGCCGGCACACGAGCTCCACGCCAGCTGGTCGCCCGACGGGCAGAGGCTCGCGTTCAGCCGCCTCGGCGAGGTCAGCGGACGCTGGGAGCTGTGGGTCATCGACCTGCACAACACCGCCGTCGCCAACTTCCTCGGCTTCGGGCTCTTCCCCGAGTGGTGCCCCACCCCAGGCACCGGACGCAACGGCGGCGACCAGATCGTCTTCCAACGCTCACGCGAGCGCGGCGAACGCGCCTTCAGCATCTGGACCATGGATTACACCGCCGACGGGCGCGCCGAGAACCCCTCCCAGATCGCCTTCTCCACCTTCTCCGCCCTCATCAACCCGACGTGGAGCCCCGACGGCAAGCAGATCGTCTACGCCAGCGTCCCCAACCCCAGCGACTGGCCCAACTTCGTCGACGCCGAGCCCGAGGCCGCCGCCATCCACATGGTCAACACCGACGGCACCGGGCTGGTCACCCTCACCGGCGGCAACTCCGTGGACCTGATGCCCTCGTGGGGTCGTGACGGCAACATCTACTACGTCTCCAACCGCAACGGGTCGGAGAACATCTGGTCGATGTCCGCCTCCGAGGCCATCTACGCCGCCACCGGCATCCTCCCCTCCACCGGCACCGGCTTCGCGCAGCAGCGGAATACCAACCAGAACACCCAGTTCACGCAGGTCCCCGAGCGCGATCAGCCGTAAACCCTGAATCCACCACGGGTTCGGTGAAAGCCGAACCCGTCGGTTTGCAGAGCGGCGGCGTGGAACGCCGCTTGCGGACGGGCAGGACGCCATGAAAAGTGCACACACCATGCTTGTCGGCACGCTCCTCGCCGTGCTGCTCGGCGGGTGCGCCTCGTCGGGGCCTGAGCTGGTCGCCCCGAGGGTCATCCCCGCGCCGTACGACACTGCGCGTGGAGACGTGCTCTGGGCCGTCGTGCCCCTCCGCAACGACTCGGGCGCCTCGTTCGTGGACGCCATGGACGTAAGCGACCAGGTCGTGGCGGCGTGCGAGTCGGTGCCCGGCGTGCGCTGCATGCCCATCAACCGCACCATCGCGGCGATGCGGGCGCTGGAGATGTCCAGCCTCGACTCGCCCGACGAGGCCAAACGCCTCGCCCGCGAGATGGGCGTTGACGCGGTGGTCGTCGGGTCGATCACAGCCTGGGACCCGTACACCCCGACTCTGGGGATATCACTCGCCCTCTACGCCCTTCCGGGGGCGATGGACTCGACACGGCTCGCCTCGATCGACTCACGATGGCTGACCTACCAGCCCACCGACTACCGCTACTTCACCAACGGGGCGGTCGCCGAGGGCGACCCATCGTCGGCGGTGAGCGAGCTGTACGACGGGGACTCCGACCAGACGCTGATGGAGGTGCGGTCGTGGGCCGTCGGGCGCCACGACCCGGCCACCGCGTTGGGGTGGCGCCGCTACGTGGCGAGCATGGTGCTGTTCACGAAGTTCGCCGCCCACGGGGCCGTCGATCGCCTGATCCAGCACGAGTGGATCAGGCTGTCCGGCGGGGCCGAGGTGGCCCAGGGTTGATCCGGGCGGGCTCCCCCGCCCGCGGGGAGCAGACGCCGGTGAAGAAGACCTGCGTATCTGGATTGACGACTCACGTCCGGAAAGGCGTCAAGTCGCGCGCTTTCCGGACCGATGTTGCGTCCGACGCGTCGGTCGATCGCCGCGTCCTCGGCCCAAGGAGCTCGTGATGGCCACGATCCCGATCACCGACGCGTTCGCCAGTTATCTGACCGACGAACGCCACTTCAGCCCGTACACGGCCCGCTGCTACGGGGCCGACCTTCGTCAGTTCGTCGAGTTCCTCAGCGGCGAGTTCGACCTCGAGGTGGACCAGGGCAGAGAACGCCAGGCGTTCGAGCGCCGGCAGGCGCCCCAGTCGAACGGCGTGGCAGGCACCATCCAGCCCGACACCGTCACCGGCATCATCTGCCAGGCCGACCCGGAGGTCATCCGCGCGTTCCTGGCGCACCTGGGCGACCAGAACTACTCGGCGGCGACGATGGCGCGGAAGATCGCCACGCTGCGTTCGTTCTTCAAGTGGGCCGACCGGCGCGGGTTCAGCGAGGGCAACCCGATGACGGTGATCCGCACGCCGCGCCAGTCCAAGCGGCTGCCCAAGGCGATCACCATCGAGCAGGTCGAGCAGCTGCTCAGCGCCCCGGGCTCCAAGGACGTGCTGGGCGCCCGCGACACCGCGATGCTCGAGACGCTCTACTCGACCGGCATCCGCGTCAGCGAGCTGGTCGGGCTCGACTTCGACGACCTCGACCTGCCGGGCGAGTCGATGCGCGTCCGCGGCAAGGGCAACAAGGATCGCATCGTCCCCCTCGGCGCCCACGCCCTCGGCTCGATCGCGACCTACATCGACCGCGTCCGCAACGACGCGAGGTACAGCAGCGTCTGGGCCGAGGGACGCGAAGAGCACCCGCTGTTCGTCAACAAGCACGGGTCGCGCCTGAGCTCGCGCTCGGTCCGGCGCAAGCTCGACAAGTACCTGCGCAAGGTCGGGCTCGACCCGTCGATCAGCCCGCACACGCTGCGCCATAGCTTCGCGACGCACCTGCTCGACAACGGGGCCGACCTGCGGAGTGTGCAGGAACTGCTCGGGCACCAGTCGCTGAGCACCACCCAGGTGTACACCCACCTGACCACCCAGCGCATGCAGGACGCCTACAACCAGGCCCACCCGCGGGCCGAGGCGAGCTGAGCCCACCCGATACCGATCAACACGCGACGCCCCCGGCGCGAGCCGGGGGCGTTTGTCATTCGTCCCCGTGCTGATTCGCTGGCTTCGGCATCAGCGCCCTGATCGTCCGCTCGATCCCGGCGGTGTCGCCCGCATCGATGATCGCCGCGACACGCCGATCGCCCCCCACCACCACGATCACGGCCTGCGCATCGAGCCCGAAGCGGTCGATCGTGCGTGCCGGCGACCACGCGATCAGCAACTTTCGTTCGCCGAAACGCGATCGATCTTCATCGCCCGGCTTGCCGACGACGACCGGACGCCACGTCATCCGGCGCACCTGCGCCGGGAGCATGGTGCCGCCCGGGCGGGTGAGTTCCTGTTCGAGCTTGGTGAGCGTTGTGCCGGTAGCGTCGAGAACGCCCGCGTCGCACCCGGCGCGATACACGAGCAGCGCCGCGTACTCCGGCGCGCCCGAACCGGCAAAGAGCGAATCAACGAACCACGGCTCGCCCGTCCCGTCCTCGACCGGAAACGCGGAGAGCACGTCCCCCACCGCGATCGGCGCCGGCGGCGTGAGCAGCTCGCGCAACGACGCCACCTTCGCCAGCCCCTGCGTCTCGATGCGCCACGACGCCGGGTCGCCGGGATCGACCGGGCGGCAACTCGCTTCGAGCCACGCATCCGAACCGGCGATCGGGACCGAGAATGACGCGATCCTCCCGGTTTTCGCGTCGAGCACGACCTCCTCAGGACCCGCGTCACACGTGCCGTTGATGGTCACGGTGTCGTGCCCGGCCCCCGATTCGACCTCTGCCCAGACCCACACCAATGGCGGAACAAGTGGGCCGAGATCGCCCCTTTCAAGCCCGCCCCCCAACGCCGCCAGACCCGGTAGCACCAACGGAGGTAGCACGTCCTCCAGAGCCTCCGACGCCGATCGTGCCTCCACCTGGCGCACGACGAGTGCGTCGTCCACGCCGGTTTCCCGCACGACGAGCTGTCCCCCACCCATCCACGCCTGGAACTTCCCGAACTCCAGCGCCAGCGAGCCCACCCGCGACGAACCCGGCTTGGCGGGATCGAGCCGCACGACGAAGCTCTCCGTCCGCTCGCGCGGGCCCTCGCGGACGGTCAGCGTGATGCGCTCGGCGGTCGGGGCGGCGCGGTAGGCGTCGGCCGCGGCCTGCAACGCCGCCTCCACCGGCACCTCCTCGGTCACCGGCTGGGCGAGCACAACCGCGACGATCGCGGGCAACAGCATCATGGGTTCGACGCCCCCGTTCGGGTCAGGTTCATCAACAACTCGTCCACATTCCGCCCGGTCCCCGGCACCACCACCCCGCCCGCGATCTCCGCCAGCGGCACCAGCACGAACGCCCGCTCGCTCAGGCGTGGGTGCGGGACGGTCAAGCCGGGCTCGTCGATCTCGGCCTCGCCGTACAGCAATAGGTCGAGGTCGAGCGTGCGCGCCCCCCACCGCGCCTCGCGCGAACGGTCACGCCCGCGCTCACGCTCGATCGCCAGCATCGCCTCGAGCAGCCCGCGCGCGCTCAGATGCGTCTCGACCAGCGCCGCCGCGTTGAGGTACGCGCCCTGACCCGCCGGGCCGACCGGCTCGGTCTCGATCACCCTCGAACGCGCGACCAGGCGTGTGCGCCCGAGGGCACCGAGCCCCGCGAACCCGCCCTCGATGTGCGCACCCCGATCGCCCAGATTCGACCCCAGCCCGACCGCGGCGAGCACCGGCTCCACGGGCGCATCGTACCGCCCGTCCCGCTCCGCGCAACAAACAAGCCCACGGATCCGCTTCCGTGGGCTCCGGCGATGACGCGGGATGGGAACCCCCCGCGTCTACTCGACCGGCTCGAGCTCCTTCATGCGATGCTGCATGTGGGCCTTGAGCCGCTCGAGGATCGAGCTGTGCATCTGGGAGACGCGCGACTCGGAGAGGTCGAGCGTGGCACCGATCTCCTTCATGGTCATGCCCTCGTAGTAGTAGAGCACGACGATCAGCCGCTCGGCGCGGCTGAGCCCCTTGGTGAGCAGATCCTTGAGGTCACGGCGCTGGATGTCGGCGACGGGGTTGGTCTGCCGCTCGTCCTTGATGATGTCGATCTCGCGGACGTCCTTGGACCCGTCGGAGCTGAAGCACTTGCGTGTGAGGGAGACGGTGCCGACGGCGTGCGAGTCGCGTTTGAACTTGTCGAACTCCTCGTCGTCGATGCCGATGCGGTCGGCGACCTCGTCGTCGGTGGCGGGCACGCCGGTCTCGGCGTGAATCTGCTGGCGCGCCGCCTCGACCTTGCTCGTGCGGTAGCGCACCAGCCGCGGCACCCAGTCCATCGAGCGCAGCTCATCGAGGATCGCGCCCTTGATGCGCGGCGCGCAGTACGTCTCGAACTTGACCTTACGCTCAAGGTCGAACGCGTCGATCGCGTCCATGAGCCCGAACAGCCCGGCCTGGTACAGGTCCTCGATGTCCACCTCGTCCGGCAGGCGGTGGTGGATACGCTCCGCGTTGTAGCGCACCAGGTGCAGGAACCGCTCGACCAGGTAGTTGCGGATGTTCTCGTGACGGGTCTTCTTGTACTCGACCCACACGTCGTCCATCGGGATGTCGTCGTACGGCGACGGCGCCGCGACCGAAATCGAGTCGCGGAGCCCCTGCCGCAGTGCTGTCCTGGTGGTTGCCACTGGTTCGCTCCTTGAACCGCTCGTCTCCCGCGCCCGCGAATGGGGCGCTCCGCCCCGGCGTGATCGACCGCGGCCGAATCCCTGGCCGCTCGCGTCGGAGTATACCGAACGCGGCGGCTGTCAACCACCGGATGGCGCTAGGCCGCCGCCCGGTCCTCCTTCTCCACAACAGGCTCACCTTCCGACGGCGCCGCCTGCTCGATCTGTTCCGGTTTCGCCGCACGATCCGCCTGCGCAACCGATGCCGTGTGCGCGGCCCGATAGGTGCCGAGATACTCGCCGATCGCCGCTTCCGCCGCCTTGCCGATCAGCATCCCGAGAAGCTGGCACGCGAACATCGCCACCAGCGCGCGCCAGAGCACGACCGATGCGTCGTTGCCGGCGTGCACTCCTTGCGCGATCGCCAACGCGAACGCGCAAAAACCGATCGACGCGGCGATCACCGCGGCCGTGCTGCGGATCGTCGGGCGTTCTTCGGCGCGCTGAGACATTGGCACTTGAACGAGCCGTCATCGGACCGGCGGGCGCCGGACTTGAGCCCTTCCCGCGCCTCCGCCGACGCGCAACCCGGAACACCCGGACAAAAACCGTCTATCCGACCCTCGACCAGAGCCGGTCACGCAACCTCTGCGCCAGATGCACCACCGCACGAGACGGGGCGCTCCGCCTCGATGTGAGCAGCAGCGGGCGGCGCTTCCGCACCGCCTCGCCCACGCGGGCGTCCCGCGGGATCCACCCCGCCAGCGGGATCGCCTCGCCGAGGAACCGCTGGGCGACGCCCGCGATGCGGTGGTAGACCCGCATGGCGTCCTTGCGGCGCTCCGCCTGGTTGACCACCAGCTCGAGCCGCCCGCCGCCCCCACGCTGGGCCATGCACTTGATCAGCGCGTACGCGTCGGTGATCGAGGTCGGCTCGGGCGTCGCGACGATCAGCCCGAGGTCCCCCGATGACAGGAACGTCGTCACGTCGGTCCCCATGCCGGCGCTGGTATCGATGATGATCAGGTCGCTGGCCCGTTCGAGTTCGACCAGGGCGCTCATGAGGTGCCGGCGTTGCTCGTGCGCCAGCTCGGTCATCCGCGCCACCCCCACCGCCCCGGGCACGAGGCGGAACCCGCCCGGCGCGTCGACCGCGATCTCGTCCACACCGATCGGCGTCACCGCGGCGCCGTCCTCGCGCAGCCCGATCGCGCGCTCGAGCCGTCGCCGCGGCAGCAGCCCGCAGAGCACGTCGGCGTTGGCCATGCCGAGGTCGGCATCGACCAGCGTCGTGCGCGCGCCGAGCCGCGCCATGGCGATCGAGAGGTTGACCGCGAGCATGGTCTTGCCCACGCCGCCCTTGCCCGAGGCGATCGCGACGACGGGCACACCGAAGCGGCGCGCGGGCGATGGTGTGCGCGCCTGTGGGCGCTCGAACTGCTCGACGAGGAGGCGCAGGCGCGAGGCCTGATCCTCCGGCGTGCGGGCGACGGCGCTCACGGCGCGGTCCCCCCGTCGAGCACCAGACGCGCCAATCGGTCCGGGTCGGCCAGGTCGAGGTCGTCGGGCACCTCCTGCCCGCTCGTGACGAAGCTGATCGGTCGCGGGGCGCGGGCGAGCACGTTGACCAGCGTGCCGAGGCGCTCGGCCTCGTCGAGCTTGGTAAAGATCACACAGTCGGGGCGCACCGGTGCGAACCGCTCGACCGCCGTCATCAGCACCCCCTCGTTCGACGTCGCGCTGAGCACGAGGTGCCGCTCGTGGGGGTCCGCGGACTCGACAAACTCGCGCAGCTCGTCCACCCGCTTGCCGTCGTTGGGGCTGCGCCCGGCGGTGTCGATGAAGATGATGTCCACGTCGTCGAGGGCGGCGCAGGCGTCGGCGATCTCGCCCGGTGTGAGCACCACGCGCAGCGGCAGCCCGATGATCGTCGCGTAGGTGCGGAGTTGCTCGACCGCCGCGATGCGGTACGTGTCGGATGTCACGAGCCCGACCCTGCGCCCCTGCCGCAGCTTGTAGTTGGCGGCGAGTTTCGCGAGCGTCGTCGTCTTGCCCACACCCGTCGGACCCACCAGCGCGACCGTGCGAGGGCGTCCGTCGTCGGAGCGCCCGGCCGGCGGCGTCCGCCCCGTCGCCGGCATCAGCGCCGCCATTCGGCGCAGCAGCGTCGCGCGCACCGCCCGCTCGTCGCCGAGCTCGTCCGGACCCAGCGCGTCGCGCACCTGTCCCACCAGCCGGTCGGCCAGCTCGGTCTCGACGTCACGGTCGATCAGACGCATGTAGAGGTCGAACAGCGCGTCTGGCATCCCCGCGGCGCCGCTCGAGCGCCGGGTGCTCTGGAGCACCTCGGCCATCATCCGCTTGAGCGCGCACATCTCCTCTTCGAGCGTGGGACGGGCAGCGGGCGCCGATGCCTGCACCTGCTCCGGGTGAGCCGGCTCGTACCGAGCCGGTTGCGCCGGCGCGGGCACCGGCGTCTCCGCTTTGACGAACACCTCGGGGCGGAACCCACCGGAGGCATCGACGTGAACCGGGCCGGCGCGCTGCGGTTCGCCCGGTCCCGTGGGGGGTGCAATCAACCCCACCGCGTCGTGGCTCGGCTGGGTTCCCGGCGACGGTCTCGAACGCGGGCGAGGCTGCCCGGCCTCGGCGCTGCTCGACGCCGTGATCTCGACCATCTGACGCGCACCGACGCCCAGCACACCCCCGACCTTGTAGGTCCGGGTGTGCAGGATGACCGCGTCGCGTCCGAGGTCTTTCTTGACCTCGGCCAGCGCTTCGGCCATCGAGTGTGCGCGGTAGGTCTTCAGGTCCATCCGAGCCGTCCGTGGCAATGCCGGGCGTCCTGCCCGGGTGCCCTCCACTGTACCGAACGCGCACGGCTCACGCGACCGCGGCGACCTGCTCTTCCGGCGGCATCACCAGCGCCATCGACTCCACTTCCACCTCCGGCACGATCTCGTTGTACCCCAGCACCGCCACACCCGGCTGGTGCGGCTCGAGGATCTGCCGCACCACCGCCCGCACCGGCG
>Ga0210086_1000281_pt1 | contig 32281 bp, 41 predicted proteins | sample China_Galinas_PW_3_FD_184867 | JGI IMG/M metagenome (GOLD analysis project Ga0210086, IMG submission 184867) | Wetland microbial communities from San Francisco Bay, California, USA, that impact long-term carbon sequestration - China_Galinas_PWB_D2... | ecosystem: Environmental > Aquatic > Marine...
AGACCCCCTCCATCCTTCATGTTGGTGGCCGTGTTGAAACCGGCAGTCAGCCAATCGTAGCTGCGAATCTGGCTGACTCCGGAGCCGATGAATTGATAGATGGCCGAGTTCTCGATGGTCATCGACAAAGAGGCGATCGCCTCGGTGATCCGGCCGATGCCGTCGTAAACCGACCCGGCGAAATTGGCCACCCCCTGCAGAACGCCGCCGAGCCCCTCAAAGAATGAGGTAATCTCCCCCCGGTGGCTGGTGACCCAGTTGGAAAACCGGTCCATCTGTCGGTTGACTTCCGGGGTCAGGGTCCTCCCCAGTTCGATCAAGACCTTGTTGATGGTGTTGTCGAACACTTCGGAGGTGCGCTCCGAGGATTGGCGCCAGCGGTTGAACGCCTCCTCGGTGCCGCCGGCGGAGCGCTCGACATCCTTCTGGGTCTGGTTGTACTGGTCGAATTCGTCGGCCAGTTGCGGCCCCAGGCCGGTCAGGGCTTCGGACGACTCGAACAACTGACTCAGTTGCAGGCCGGAATCGAGGGCGTAATCCTTCACTTCTTTCAGCGCCCCGGACAGCCCGAGCTGCTCGATCGCCGCCTGCCCGCTCTCGAAACCCAGCTCCTGGAGGGCGTCGCGCATGTTCTGCTGCGGTTTGAGCAAGCCCATGACGATCGCCCGGTACTGGGTGGCGGCCTGGCTGGTCGAGCCGGCGGTCTGGGTGAGCCGCGACATCATCGCCGCCATTTCGTACTGACCGATTCCCGCCTGGTGCGACAGGGCGGCGATATCGCCGATGACCGGCACCAGCTCCTGAAAGGTGGTCTGCCCGTAGCGCTCCATGGCGAACAGCAGGTCAGAGGCCTGGGTGGCGTTGTCGATCTCGCCGCTGAAGCCGGCCATCAGTTTGGTCAGGGCGCGGATGGTGTCGGACTGGTCGACGTGGGCCGCCTTGCTCCCCTTGGCGGCGGTGGTCAGTAGCTCCTGCGCCCGGGCCTGATCGGTGACCCCGGCGGACAGGGTCTGATAGTAACCGCGCATCAGGGAGGTGGCGCTGCCGAGCTCCTCGGGCATGGCCATGATCCGCTTGTCGATGGCGCCGAGATTTTCGTCGGTGACCTTGCCCATGTCGACCAGGGCCGATTCGTAATCCTCGAAGGCGTCGAGCCCGGCCGAGGCGACCCGCTTGGCGGCGTAGGCGGCAGCCGCCGTGCCAATGGCGGCATAGGCGGCAATGGTTTTGACCTTGTAACGCTCCACGAATGAGGCGCGCTTGCCGTACTGGTCCTGGTCGATCTCGACCAGCTTGGCGGCATAGGCCTTCTGCGCCCGCTGCAGCTCGTCGGTGGTGGCAAGTCCGCTGCTTTTGATCTTTTCGTAGGCGACCTGGGCGGCGGCGCGCTGGTTGTCGAACATCATGGAACTGGTGACGCCGAGCTGCTTGAAGTCGCGTTCGAGCAGGCTGGTCGACTGGTGTCCGGTGCGCTGCAGTTCCCTGATCGCGGCTTCGGCTTTTTCAGCGCTCCCCTTGATCAGCAGTTTGATGTCCTTCGCCATCGTCGTCCTCTTTCAGTTCGTCCTCGATGACCGCCAGCAGTTCCAGATCATCGAGGTCTGCCGCGAAATTCCGGCAAACCGTGCCGGGGTCAATCAGCGTCCGCAGCCTGACGATCAGGCCGCGCAGTTCCAGCGCCCGTCTCCCGGCAGGACCTGGCGGGGGGATCAGGCAGCCCTGCTCGGTCAGGCAGGGCGGGGTCAGGTTATCCACCTCCTGCGCGTCGGCGCAGGCCTCGCAGCTTACTCCTGGGTAATCGCGTTTGGCGCGGAGGTGGTCGCGGAGTTTTTTTCCGCTTGGGCCTTCTCGGCGGCGAGCATCCGCTCGAAACTCATCGGCACGCTGAGCACCAGCACCCGGAACTCGGCGTAATCCTCCATCAGGTAGACGACGTTCTCCGGGGTGCAGGGAAACTCGGTCTCGCCGTCACGCAGGCCGCGCCAATCTTTGACCACCGCCCGGCCGAGCAGCCGGCGGAATTTGGGCTCGTCGCGGTCCTCGCTGCGCAGCCCGGTCCCCGGGTTCATTTTGGTGATGGTCGCCTCGGCAAGAATCCGGTCCATCTCCGACCGGTTGACATACTGGCAGAGGATCTCGACCTCCTCGGTCAGGGGCAGCCAGGCCTGAAGGTCCTTTTTTTTCAGGCGGGATATGTCCATGATTTCTCCTTACGCCAGCGGATCGGTGGCGAGCTGGTTGATGCCACTGATCCGGAACGGTTTGGTGATGCCGGTCATCCCGGTCGGGGCGCTGCTGGCCGCATGCACCAGGAACTCGACCGGCTCCTTGATGATGCCGACCTCGTCGACCACGTCGACGCTTTTGAGCTGCAGGTGCGGAAACTCGATCTTGAACGTCCGGTAGTAGGTCGCGGCGATCAGCGCGCCGGTGAAGGTGATGTCCGCCTTCTTGCGGGTGTCGCTGCCCAGATCGGTCAAGCGGGTGACACCTGTGTGTTTTGGAAACTGCAGCTTCAGGGTCACCTCGGGCAGGCCGTCGTTGACCGGCTCGTCGATCAGGTCCTGACTGTTGGCCCCGCCGGTGACGAAACTGCCGTAGGTGCCGGTCAGCTTGCGCATGGCGGTCAGCTCGAAGCTGCTGGGGCCGATCTGATCATCAACGTCCAGGGCGGCGCCGCCCTGATCGTTCATCCGGAACACGCCCTGGGCAAACTGGACGCGGTTGGATACCTCGGCGAGGGTGACGTTGTTAAAAGAGGTCGCGTCGTTGGTGCCGTCGTACAGGACGTTGTCGCCGATGGTCTTGGCGATCAGTTGCAGCGGTTTGCCCTGCTCCCCCTTGATGGTGAGTCCGGCGATCTTGAGGCTTGGCACCTCGGCCACATAGTTTTTCATATGCTTGGCAAACGTCGCGAACAGCCCGTCGGTATTGTCGGCCAGATCATAAACATAGGCATAGGCCGCTGTTCCCCCCTGCTGCGCCGGCGAGCCGGCCGTGCCCATGAACAGGGCGATCAGCAGGTCGAGCCCGTCGTAGCGCAGATAGACGGGGAGATCGCCTTCGACCTTGACCGCGCCAGGGGTGCCGTCCTTGGCCCAGAACTGCCCGAGGGAATCGTCGATATCGACGTCGGCGTCGCGCTTGATCCCGGTGGCCAGGGCCAGAAAGCCGTTCAGGGCGCCACAGGCGACAGCGGTGCCCCAGGCGGTGGCTTTTTTGATGGCGAACTTCAGTTCGCTTCCGGCGACTCCGCTCATTGCTTCTCTCCTTTGCTTTCAGGTTCGGCGGGCTTGCGTTCCCAGGGGGCCTTCCAGCCCTTCTCGGGCCGGTCGAACAGCTGGTCGCCGAAATCGTTTTCGTCGATGGTGTAGGGCTGCCCCTTCTTGATCTCGCCGTATTTCGGATGGTGACCGGCGTCGATCCTGGCCGTAACGGTGATGGTGGTCATGGCGTTACTCCTTGTCCTGTTTTTGTTTCCAGCGGTCGATCCCTTTTTCCGCTGAGCGGCCGATGATGTAACCGCCGATCCCCAGCTTCAGCAGCCCCCACATGTCGGGCGGAATCTCGAGCTTGACCGCCGGCCCCCCGAAAAGCTGCACGTAGGGAAAGAGGATGTAGTTGTTGGCAATGATGGCGACGAATACCAGCATGGTGACCGGTCGCCAGTTGCGCTGCAGCCAACTGCCGCCTTGAGCCTCGGCGATGATGATGTTGCCGCGCACTTCGTCAACCTTGGCCGATGCCTGTTCGACCATCCCCTCAAGCTGCAGGACCTGACCCCGCAGGGCAGCCTTCTGCTCGGCGGTCAGCGGATCATCGCCGGTAAAGGCAACCCGCAGTCCCTTGGCCAGAGAGCTGACCCCTTCCATGGTTTCCTTGATGCCGAGTCCGGCGATCTTGTCGAGTAACCCCATGCTCACACCTCCTGATAGTGGCGATAGCGCATCTCGATTTTGCTCACGTAATCCCACATCTGCCGGTAGTCGGGCTTATGCCCGCCGACGATGCAACGGGCGTCGGCCAGGAAGCCACGGGTGTAGGCCCAGAACTGGAACGAACCGGGCGGTCGGCCGTCGTCGCGCCAGCCCTTGTGCGAGCCAGACAATCCTTCGGCCTCGCGGCCCAGGACGAACGCCATGTTGATGTAGCCCCGGCCGCCGTTATAGCTGGCGAAGGAGAAGAACAGCCGGTCCTGCGAGGTGGCAGCTTCGTCCAGATGCCGCCACTGATCGGCCAGGTAGCGGATGCCGCCGTCGAGGTTCTGCACCGGGTTGAGCGGGTCGTGAACGCCGAGCTCCTTGGCGGTCAGCGGCATCAGCTGCAGTAGGCCCAGGGCACCGGCGGGGGATTCCGCCTGGGGGTTCATCCGGCTTTCCTGCCAGACCTGGGCCTTGATGTAGAGGTGTCCGTCGTTGCCAAGTTCGACCAGCAACTCGGGGAAATGTTCCTCGACTTTGCTGCGGATGATCAGGTCGAAACGGTCCTCGGGTTTGATCTCAGGCATTGGGTCTATCCTCCGGGTCATAGGTGCGACGGCCGCCGGGCGGTTCGCCCTTGCCGTGCATCGCGTCGCAGCGTCCTTCGAGTCGTGACAGGCGGTTTTCGTGGTTGTCGCCGCGCTGAAACAGGGTGCGCAGCGTCTCTTTCAGTCCCCTGACCTCGTCCTTGAAGTCGCGCAGGATGCGCTGCACCGACCAGAGAAAATAGCTGGCCAGCACCAGAGCCAGGATCTGGACGAACCAGGGGTCGACTTTTTCCAGCATCAGGACGCCCCCATCAGGGTCACGTAAGTCAAGACGAACTCGACGTTGACAAAACTCAGGAACCCACCTTCGCCGGCCTCCTCAACGGTTGACGATGATGTCAGGTTCGGATCGACCAGTTCTACCAGGCCGCCGAGGGAGCGATCGGCGTTGAAGGCTTGCAGGATATCCTGCCGGAGTTTCTGACCTTCTACGCCCCGCTCGGTGTCGGCGATGAACCCCTCGATTTTGACCGGCAGGCTGTGATTCTCCTCGCCGAGCGAGGGCGGGGTGTCGCCGCCGGTGCTGTCGGTCACCTCGCCCGGGTAAAGGATGGTGCAGGGTTTCTCCGGCGGCGCGGTCTGGTATTCGAGGTTCAGAAAAAAATTCAGCCCGGCGTCGGTGCGGTAGCCGCCCGCGACCAGGATCTGGGCCTGCAAAACCTGCAGGGCGGTGATGATGGCGTCATAGCGGCTCATGCTTTGACCAGCCCCACCACGGAAAACCCCGAATCGCTCGGGACCGGCTCGCGCCAGAATTTGTATTTGATGCCGTCGACCGTGACCCGATGGGTCATGTTGTAGGCGGCCAGCTCGACGGCCTTGCATTCGAGCGACGGATGGATGACCAGCTGCTCGGCGCTGTGCGGCGACAGGAACTCGGTAGCACGACGGTAGATGCCGCGCAGGGTGCCGATCTGCACGTCATTTAAGGTGACCGGGTAGTCCTGGGCCTCGAAGGCGTCGAGGAAAATATCGAGATCGGTGTCGTCAAATTGCATCGGCGGTTCCCTTTGCCACATAGGGCTCGAATACATTCAAGAGCGGCCCGCTGATGCTTTTAATGTTGGCCGTGGATTTCCCGAAAACATTCTTCCAAAAATCAAGCTGGTCCTTGATGGTGATGGCATATTCGCTCTTCGTGGGGTAAAAATAGGGAGTCTTGCCGGAATAACAATCCATCCCGCAGAGCAGGATGATAGACGCCCCCAGGAGCTCCGCAAGCCAGACCCCGAGCCACGAGGTCATCCCGTAATTGGTATAGGTGATGTCCAGGACATGCGTCGCAAAATCTCCATAGGGGGTAATCACCACCGGAACGCTCTGCGCCGCTTTAGCTAGACAGCTAAGCCGGTAGGGGTTGTCAAAAAAAACCATAAATTCACACGGGTAGCCGTGCAAAATCGCATGGTGGTTCACCCCGATCAGCACCGGGTTGAGATGTGCTATCTTCTCCAGATCCCCCGGCATGGACGGTCCGCCACCCAGGACGGCGATCGGCCGGCCGGCATGCAGCCCGCGCAACTGATCGACGCTGGGTTTTTTGTCGCCACCATCGAGATAGCGGGCCTTCCCGGCAGCGACCAGGTCGCGAGCTTCCTGGTCGCTGACCAGTTCAACCCCACCTGCCGCAACGTCCCGGCCCGAGGCCTGGGTATTTCGTAAAATTTTAACCTTCATGGCGCCTGTCGTTTTTATTTGTCGCCAGCCGTCGCTCTTGCCTTCTGGGCCTTGAGTTTCGGATCACAGGATTTGGCTTTCCCCATAGCGACAAGATAGACTGCATCCTCGTTGCTCACTTCGTTGGGGACCAACAACACGTCCCCTTTCGCAACATCGACCGATCCGCCGGTAGGGATACCCACGGTTGTCGCCCGGGCGATTTCAATGGCATTGATTTTCTTGCTGGCTTGATCTTTGTTCACGGTATACCTCCGCTATTAGATGTTTAATGGTGGCCGGGGATTTCACGCCGCCGGCCACCATGTCTTGGGTGTTGTTCAGCCGGCCAACGCGTCTTTCATGGCGGCGAACGACTGAGCGCGGCGAACAGCGACATCGGCCATCATGAAGCTGGTCAGCTCGATCAAGCCCTGCTTTTTGAGGGTGAACGGGTCAGCGATAATTTCCAGGACCCCCCACTCGCCAATCATCAGGTCGGTCCAGTTGCCATAGATGATGGCTGAACAGACGCCGGACGACGAGCCTTTGTCGAGATTCGAGGGGACCTGGTTGGTGGCTGCGGCGCGGTAACCATTGAGCTCGCCAAAACCTCCGGTCCCTTTTTCCCAGATAAACTGCGCAGTGCCGTTCGCTTTTTCGGTCTGTTTGAGCTTGCCGCGCGCTTTGGGGTTGGTCAGATAGGCCAGGGTCCCGGCGTCGGCGTTATCGACCGCGACTTCAGTTTCCAGATCGACGATGTGCGACCATCCCGGAGCGAGGCCGTTGGTCCCGCCGACCACCGATCCGATCCCGGAGGTATTGAGGATGCCGCGCGGCTGGTTGTTGCTGCCGGTCCCGGCAATAGAGGCATAGTCGAGCCCAAGAGCGTTGACCGCAGCCAGATCGTCACGGATCAACATTTCGATATCCTCGCTCCCCTGGGCGAGCATCTGCCGGGTGACCGCAGTGGTTGCCTGGGCCGATTTCGGACCCATGGCGATGGCGCCAAGGAAAGCCGACAGGTCGGACTCGGAGACGTTTGTCCCGCTGTTCTCTGCCATCCATGACAAAACTGCGGATGCTACCTGTTTGGGGAAGCTGAGGTTACCAACCAACCCGGAGAGGACCCGGGCGCCGAGAGCGCGGGTCATCATTTTGTTCCGCAGAATCTCGATCAGCGGCATCATTGAGGTATCGACCAGATTCCCGCCGGCGGCCGCGGACAGAGTGCTTGATGCTGTAGCCACCGGATCGCGCTGAGCCCGGCCACGCAAGGACAGGGGGATAAAAACCCCGGACGAACTACGACCGAGCTTTTTCTCGACGGTCTGATGAACTTCCAGCTCAATTCCGCCAGAACGCTCGCCCAGCGCCAGCAGGATGGCATTGCGGACCGAATACTCCTGGTCTTCGCGATCACTGAGCTGGACGTTCGGCGGTTCGGGAAGGGATGCCGGTTTGGCGCGCATCTTGTCGAGCACGGCAGCCTGGAAGGCTTCGACGGACGCACCGTTGTCGACAAACTGGCGGGCCAACTCATCAACCCCGGCGACGGTCTGGAAGGCCCGGCCTACGGCCTGGATTTCGTTGATTCTCTTCCGTTCGGTGGCGCGTTCCTGTTCGGCATTGACAACAGGGGCATTCGGAGCCGGCGGAGGGTTGGGAGACATCCCGCGGCCCTGGCAGCGGGGGCAGGTGTCTTGATCATGTTCGTGGCCGCAGGCGGCGCATCGTTTCATGGTGGTTCTCCTTTCTTCGGGTAAGGGTTCAGCGGTATAGATTTCGATTTCGCGGGGGTCGCCATATCCCATGGAGCGGCCAAGTCCGACGGAAATATCGGCCGGGACCGAGACGATAGAAACTTCCAGCGGCTCCCAGTCGACCGCCCGCAGCACATCCGGTTGACCGTTCTTGCCCTCTTCCTCGAGGATGAAACGGAAAACGTCGTAGGCAAACGAGACATTGACACGGATCTCGTCGAGCACATCCTGCCAGATCTCTTGAGCGCGGGCGCTTTTCCCAAAACGCACCAAGGCGCGCCCCTTGCGCGTCTTCTCGTCAATCCAGGCTTTTTCGATGACACCGACCTGATCGCGGGTGTTGTGGTCCATCAGCAGCGGGCCGGCCGAGTTGATCCGCTTCAGGCGGACCTCGTCGGGATTATGGCCGAGGACCTCAATACCAAACCAACGGACCACGTCTCTCGTTTCCGACGAGAAGCTGAGTTCGATGGTGCGGTTCTCTTCATTCAGGGTCTGCCGGTCAAAATTCAAGACGCGCAGTTGCGGGCCTTGCATTTTGACGGTACGGGCGAGTTTGCGCAGGTTCGGGTGCGGCATGCTTTCCTCCTGTCAGTTGGCCGGGACGGCCGGTTTCTTGGCCGGCGGCCTGACCTGGTAAGCTTCCTCGAGCCGCTGCTCTTCCACCAGCGTTTCGAGATATTCCTCGTAATCCATGTCTGTGGTCTCGGACAGGATGCGGCTGCGGGTGTCGAGTCCGTTGTTAATCTGCTTTTCTTTTGCTGTGGCGTCCTGCAGTGGGTTGACGTAACCCCAGCGCCGCGGCCTCCAGACAACGGACAGAAATCTATCGAGTTTGGCGAAGGGCAGATTGACCTGTCCGGACAATATGGCTAATGGCAGCCAGGCGTCGAAAACGTCACTACATAGCCAATCGACCAGCCATCCCTGTAGTGACTTGTAGAGATCACGATCCTCTTCGGTGCCAAACCGGATCGATGAAAAATTGACTTCCGACAGGTCATTCCCCAGGGAGACATAATTGAGGCCGGCCCCGGAAGAAAACGCCCGGGTCATGCGCTTCATGAACGGGTCATAGTTCCCGGCCGGATGTTGCGGGTCGAAGGTCTTGAGCCGATAGCCGTAGGGAGCAATTCCGAAAGTGCCGGCTTCGGCTTCCTCAATAAATTCACCATCCTCCTCTTCGGCGTCATCCCCCGCGAATGCCGAGGGGTCCGCTTCGGGGTCGGTCTCGTAGAAACCCATCTTGCTGGCGGCGATCAGTGAAGCGACCAGCTCGGCCTCCTCGTAACTGTCCATTTTTTTTAACCGGCTCATGCCGGCGTGCAGCCATGGGATGGCCCGGGTCTGGCGGACGAATTCGGGAAGGTAGAGGTGGGTAATTTCTTCCGCCAGAACCCGTTCGTGGCTGCTGCCCCCGCGCGGCTGGACAAAGAGCATATCTCCCGGGTGACGACGCAATAGGTGATAAGCGACCGGCCGGTCCCAAGGGTTGAGTTCGACCCCCATGCGGATGATATTGCCGTTCGGCAGGGAGGCGTTCAGGGTTTCGTCCAGGTGATCAGCTTCAATCAGCTGCAGAGCAAACCCGAAAAGATTGTCGAACCCGCGCACCTTGCGGATTAGGACCTCACCGTCCCGCGCACAGGTTTCTAGCGCCAGCCGTTGGATATCGACCCAGCTGAGCTTCCCGGTGACATCGCAGGTGCTGCGCTTACCCCATTTTTTGAAGCCGGCTTCGATCTGCCGATTCGCGGAGCGGTCGAGGGCTCCATCCGGGTCCTTCGCCTTAGCCTGGAGCCGGATCCCGGCTGGCCCGATCACGTTATTTTTCAGTAGTCGGCAGAAATGCTTTGCCAGTTCGTTGTTGAAATATAGGTCGCGCGAGCGGTTCCTGGCCTTGCGCAACCCCATTCGGGTGATGCTGTCGGCGTTCTGTCCGGAGGGGTTCCAGGACGATTGTAAGCGGTCCGTCGCAGCAGCTTTGAGGGAGCGCAGGGACGCCTGCCGATAATGCCGAACAACCGGACGACGCGCAGCAGCAGTGAGTTGTTCCATCTGGGCTTCAACTGCAGCGCGGCCTGTCATTTTGTCCCAAAATCCTGCCATGATGTCCCTTTACAACCTGAATTTTACGGTGCGGCCGACGCCTCGCCCCTGCCGGCGCTTTTCGCGGCCGACCTGGGCGGCCAGTTCGTGACGGTATTTTTGACGAATACGGATCAGTTCTTCCAGGGGGGTACGGACCAAGCGCCGACCATCGATCTGCAGTTCCAGTTGGTCCTTGGTGGCCCGACCTTCGATGATCGCCTCGATAGCATCGATGACCCGTTGCGCATGGCTGCGACCGTCATACCCGGCGATGGCTTCAGTCAGGCTGGGGTTAGCCTTGATCCGTCCGGTGTAAACGGTGTGGCGCTCGGTATCCTTTTCGACGTAACCCTGGGTATAGTAGGTGCCGTGGACAGTCAGTGTATCTGTGGTGATGGTAATTTTATGGGCGCTGCCGTCAGCTTCGGATTGCAGATTGACGACCGCCGGGCCGCGCAGGGCGTATTTGAGAACCCAGCCGTCATCGGCCGGGTAATCGGGCAAGGCGCGCGTCCATTCGACGGTGTCGCCGACGGTGATTTCAAGAGGCTCCCGGTCATCCATGCCGGGAAGTATAGGAGGGTTTTACAATCTAAACCAGACGTCATTCCGACACATGGCCACACATAGCCACAAAATGTTGTGGATAGGGAGGCTGTCCGGTTACTAAATCTGGTGGTTATTCGGTCCACGACTCTGGAGGTATTTCCCCTTGCAAAAGATAATTGTCGACAGATGATGCAAGGATCTTTGTCCCGCGGGTGCCGGGCCGGCCGTTTGGATTGTGGGCGCTGATTTTGCCGGCAGACAGTAGATCGTAAATATGATCTCGGGAGCATCCGAGCATTTCCCTCACTTCGTCAAATCGGAGCAGTTTTCTCCTGGATTTCATATCATCACCTCTCAAGCGGTTTTCTGATGGTCTTTCTCCCTCGGCAGACCTGGCAGGATTGCCGAGGATCGCGCGGGTTTCTTCCGGTCCCCTGGCAGTAGGGGCAAGTTTTTTCCTGAGTTTTCATCACCACTCCTTGTTGACGCGCCCGAGCAGCCCGCCACCTTTGCGGACCCGGCGCTTGCGACGGGTTTTTGCCTTAGGCAAGGGTTCTTCTGTTTGCCCGGCTCCGGACGTTTCCTGTTTTTCGGCCGCTTGCGCTTGTGACAGTAGAGAAGCCGAAAGCTTTTTGTAGTTCGGGTTGAGTATCTGCCGCACCGCCATATTCCCAACGCGGATATCAAGGGCCTCATTGCGGATAAATCCATCGCGCAGCGCCCAGACCACCTCTATTTTCCCGGTCCGCTTGTTTTTCTCACGCTTTGGCGCTTCGGCGCAGAGCATGCGGAAATATTCGTAGTCATATCCCTGGTGCCAGTGACAGCAGCGCGGCCCTGGGCCCGGGGTGCTGAGCCAAGAAAAAAGCAGGTCTTTGCCGGTATCTGTGCCGATCTCGTAAAAGGGTACTTTGTATTTTCGGCTTCTGCTCGGCTTGCGCGGCACCAGCGGCAGCCCCCGGGTGTTGCTGCCCTTGTGGGCGACATACTTGCGGGAGCGGCGTTTGAATTTGCCGGCCTGGTCGGTACGGTAGCCGATATCGATGCCGAGGCGAACAATGGACAGATCGGCGCCAGTTTCGTGGCGGTAGGTGGTCTCCTGGGCCCAGTCGTGGAGTTGATCCCAGACTTCGTCCTGGCTGGTGTCGCCGTGGAACACCCGGTATTCGATCCCCCAGCTTTGGTGCCCGTCTCCCCAGGCGACGGCCTCGACCTCGATGCGGTTTTTCTGTACGTCAGCATCGGCGGTGATGACGCAGGCCTCCATCGGCACCCGCCATTCGGCGCCATTGGGGCCGTAATCCATCCGGCGCTCGTAAAGCTCTTTTTCGCTGGTGAGCTCGCCGTCGGGATCTTCGGGGACCGGCAGGCCGAGGCAGTCGTTGTAAAAATACTGCAGGTTGGCCAGGGTCGGCTCGATAAGGGTCATCAGATAGGCCTGTGCGAGCTGCGAAAACGGGACGAACCGCGAGAGCAGCGGGGGAATGTGCGCCCATATCCGTGAGGGACGCACGTGCGTTGTCTTGCCCGGGCGGGGTTTCCACCCGTGCCAGCTGTGCGGCGGATTGTGGACCAGGGCGCCGAGGCGGACGGCCTCATTGCGATCCTCCTCATCCCAGGGCCGGGTGCAGTGCGGGCAGAGATACCAGGCCGATCCCTTGTCGGCCAGCTCGGCGGGGTCGACCACGTCTTTATCCCAATCGACGTTCGCGAAATCCATTACCTGCGCCTCTCCGCAATACGGACAGACGGCGTGGAAATCGAGTTCGACCTGTGCGAGTTTTTTTGCCGCCCAGATCCGGCCGGTCTCGACCGATGAGGTGCAGGCCTCGATGATTTTATAACTGTCGATAAACGCCCTCAGCCGGGCGCGGGCCTTGCGGATGGCGGATTCGGGCCAGAGATCGACCTCGTCGAGGAATTCGTAGCGGATCGGCTTGCTGGCGAGCCGCCCTTCGGAGTTTGCCCAGGCGAGGTAGGTGCGCATGCCGGTGCGCAATTTGATGCGCTTCATTCCGATGTCGTCGGGGTTTTTTGTGCGCAGCCGACGCAAGCTCGGGGTGTGGTTGATCATCGGGATCAGCCGGTCGGAGATGGTCTCGGTGCCGGTATCTCGGTCCTGCATGGCGATCAGCGCCGGGCCGGGGTCGTGGACGGCGACATGCCCCCAGCAGGTGTGCATGAAATCGGTTTTTGCGGACTGGCTGCCGCCGGCAAGCCAGAATTCGCGCGACCACTCCTGGCTGTAGAGCCAGAATAACCCGATCAGTTGTGGGGTGACATCGTTGTCCCAGGGACCAGGCAGCGGCGAGGCCTCGACGTGCCGCTCCCCTTGCGCCCACTGGTTGGCGGTTTCTTCCGCTTTGGCGCGCATGACCGCCACCTCGCCTGGCAACAGTTTAAAACTGCGCGGCGGGACGGGCGGGAGCCAGGAGTAGTCGAGGGCGGTGGTCATGCGCAGCGGGCCTCGCGGGTGTCGAGCGGGCTGAGAACATCGGTTTTTCCGGGCAGCAGGTGCAGATAAATCATGGTGCTGCGCACATCTTTGTGCCCCATCAGTTCCTGTAGCCGTTTAATGGCAACCTCATGCGACCCCTCGGCGTTTTCCAGCCAGTGCGTCGCAAAAGAGTGGCGGAAGGTGTGGCAACTGACCTGCCGACGCACTCCGGCCGCCTTTACCCCCCGACCGAGCCGCTTTTGAATGGCAGTGTCGTGGATATGGTGCAGCCGGCCGCGCCACTTCGGATCACGCGCCGGGCCGGAGGCGGGGAACAGCCAGAACCAGGACCACTCAAACGGCGCCGACGGATATTTTTTATCGAGCTTTCCGGGCAGGGAAACTGGCGCCCCGCTGGCGACATGGCGCTCGTGAACAGTCCGCAGTTTTCGCAAGTGCTTTTCGAGCGGCGCAATCAGCATCGACGGCAGCGGCAGGGCGCGGTCTTTGTTGCCTTTGCCTGCGCGGATGGTGATCATTTTGCGCTCGATCGAGATATCTTTAACCCGCAACTGGCAGACCTCAAACAGACGCAGACCGCAGCCGTACATCAACGCGCCCCAGAGCCAGCCCTCGCCCTCCAGGTGATCGAGCACCGCCCAGGCTTCCGACCGCGAGAATACCTCCGGCAGCCGCTGAGCCCGCCGCGAAAAAAGAAAAGACAGGTCTCCGAGCTCCTCGCGCAAAACGTGCTTGTAAAAAAAGACGATCGCGCACAGCGCCTGCTTTTGTGTGCTGGCGGCAACTTTTTCGCCGCTGGCCAATAGGGTAAGGAATTTGCCGAGCCGTTCTTCGCGATTGCCGGTTTGACAGGTGGCGAGAAACTCGACATAACGACCCAACCAGAAAGTGTAAACCTTGACCGTGCGCCGGCTATAACGCTTCAGCGCCAGGACATCCTGCAGTGATTTTATGGCCTGCTGTTTGGTCATGTTTCCCCCTTTCCGGATTTAAACCGCCATAGTGGCGGGCTAAGTAATGTTAGTGCTGTATGCGTTGGTACATTTCAACTTTTTCTAGACCAACAGCGGTTAACAATGCTTTCCCCGCAGCCCTATACCCTTGCAGGTAGTCATTCACATAGGCGGCGCTTACTCCAGCGTGTTTTGCGAAAGCTCTCTGGGAACTAAGCTCTTTTATTTTCTCCGTAATGATCTGGCGCACGTCCTCGGCAGAAAGAAGTCCCTGCTTTCTATCAGCCCTAACCATATAATCAACCGGATTTGCTACCACTCTGCGCTCTCGATCTTTCTGCGGGCCAAACACATCATCGGTAACGCTCATAGTCTTTACTCCTTAATCCGCAAACGCGGTTATCTGGTCGTTATGGGGCAACTGACACGAACCACATTCCGATATTCCTGGGTTGCCCGTCCTTAACGACTCTTTCAGCAAGCATTCTGGCAGGGATATTCCTAATTTTGGAAATCTCAGAAGAGTCCCCCTCCCAAAAAGTTGAGTTACCCATAATTTCATTTTTAACTTCCACTTTAATATTCATATAATCAGTCCCCTTTTTTCAAATTAGGCCACATAACAAGCTAATCAACTGGACGGAACATAGCTTGGTGTTTTTATTGTGGCGGTCCGACGCCGCCAGTTATCGCCAATCGTTGTAAATATTTTGCCTCAAACCTAAAAAAAATCATCTTGCTGCACTTTTTTACATTTCCCCCTTGACTTTGTACCTAAATTTGGGTACAGTTATTACAACAGGGAAGGCCATGAGGGCCGCCCGCTAAGCCTAAAGGAGGCGAGCAATGAAAGGATCTGAAAAGCAAAGCAAGTGGGCCAACGACATCCAGGCGAAAATGGCGAAAGAAGCCGAGAACTACCTCGGCAAAGTCGCCGCCTACGATGTCATCATCAACAAAATCCTCTCCATCGACCACGCAGAATTCTGGATCGACTACCGCGACTACAGCCTGCAGTACATCCTCCAGTCCCTCCCCACCGGCATCAGAGTTAAGGGCCTCGGATTCAGAAACACCCTCAAGGCCGACCCCAAAACCCTCGAACTCACCGAAACTTGGGAAGAGATCGTCCCCGACGGTAAAGGCGGCCACAAGGTCACCAAAACCAAAATTTGGTAAGTTCCCATCCGCCCCGGCTCCGGCCGGGGCTAACCTCACAAGGAGACCACCATGAAAGACGCCATGTACACCCTTGGCATGCTCTGCCGCGCCATCTGGCCAGACCTCATCGAAAAACCACCGCTGAGCTATTTTGACAAACTTGCCCAGCCTGCCACTTTGCTGGCGCTCATGCTTAAGCATCCGGCCAACAGCAAAGACAAAGAGCAACTTGTGGGCGACCTCGTTGATAGACTCCCTGCAAATTTCCACGATCCGAAAGGCGGGGTGAAGGCCGAAGATCAAAGCGCCTTCTGGCTTGGCTACTACCACCTTCCCACAGCGACTGACGCAGCTAAAAACTGCGGGCCTGCCGAACTGGAAATGGTTGGCAACGCTCTCTTCGGCGACCGGTGGCAAACCGACATGAGCCGCGAACTCGGCTTGTCCGACGCTCGCAGGGTCCGCCAGTGGATGGCCGCGGAAAGGCCGATCCCCGTCGGGGTCTGGGCAGATATCAATCAAATGTTGCGTCAACGCCAACTCTCCATTGATCGGCTCATCCAAAAAATTAATGGTTGATCTTCCGGCCCCCTTTCGGGGGCTTATTTCCTCGCTGAGTTTGTCACCGACCGTGTCCTCGTCAGACAACCGCTCGAGTTGCATAAAAAGATGGTCGTTCAGGTCGGCGAGTTTATTTTTGGTTTTACTGGCCATGATTTTCATCCTCCTCGTCGCCGAGATCGAGAGCGCGGCTGTAGTTGTCAAAAGCTTTGCGGTTAATCCCGAGCGCAAACGATATCAATTCAGCGGACCGCTGCGGGTCACCACCAACTAACTTGATAATCCGGCCGGCCGAGGATCTGGCGACGGCATCGAAAAAATTTTTCAGGTGGGTGGCCCGCTCTGAAAATTCGATTTCAACCCGGCTGCGGGGAATTAGCTCGCCGAGCTCTTTTCGTAGCTTGAGCTCGCGCATTTCGGCATCGGCATTCTTCTGGCGGATCTCGGCGGCCTGTTTCTGCTCGGCCATATTGCGGACGGCGCCGGACCCATCCCTTTTCTGTAGGTGTTCCCGGGCATAACGGTCGACTTCTGCCTGGGCAAATGTACCGTCAGGCCGGGCGCTAATTTTCCCCTCTCGTTTCCAGTGGTCGTAGGCGCTACTTTTGCCTATTTTGTATCCCTCGCCCCCGAGATATTCGATGACATCAAGGATGCTGTCAAAAATTTTCCCGGCTGATTGAGGTTCGGAAGCCGAGGCCAGATATTGTTCGAGGGTTTTTTGTGCCCGCTTCATTTCCTTGATGTTCCGCGCCGTCGGTTTGACAGTGGCTGATTGCCGAGCGTTGTCGACCTGGTCGCGGAGCTGCTGTTCTTTGTCGGTGGTGGAGGATTCGGTCATTATTTTAGTTTTTCCGTGCCCTCATTGCCTGTATCATTTCCAGCCGCTCGTCCCATGGACCATGATCAGCGGGAAAAATTAGTAGCGGATGCAGGTTATCTTGATATTTTAAAAATACTTCGTCCCCCTCTAGGGCCTTGAGCGCCTGAAGTAGTTGGCGGGAGGGAATAGAAATCACCAGACTATCATCACCATCGCAGGGGATAACTGCCTCGGCTGTGCCCAGATCCCCCAGGGCAGAGACTGTGAGGTGGCCGGCGGCATGAATCTGCATGTTGACTGTTTTTCCACCGTCGTCGCTGATCACCCCGCAAGCGGAAAGGGCCTCGATCAGGCGCTTACGATCGACGGTGGTCAGGTGTGGATAGTCGGTCGCGATGACCCGCCGGAAATCAGTATAATCGCCGTCAAAAATGGCCGAATAAATACTAGACCCGGGGCTCACAAAATGAGCGAGCCTGTCATTTTCGACCGACATTTCAATATTCCCAACCACTCCGGCGAGGAGTTTGCAGGTTTTTAATGGCAGAGTAATTGATTTTTCCAGCTGGTAAACTCCATCCAGTGCCATCCCAACCAGGGAGAGTCGATGCCCGTCAATAGCGACGGCGGTCAATCGGTCATTTTCTCGGCAAAAATGTATCCCCCCATATCGCGTCGCCCTGTGCCCGGTCTGGTCGGCTGCGTGGCTACAGGCGTTGATCATTTTTGGCAGGAGTCCAGGGCTGAAGAGGAGCGACTCTTTCAGCCCGGACGCTGGAACTGTAGGGAATTCGTCGGCCGGGAGACAAGAAAATGAATATCGGATACCGTCTCCCTCGATTGTCATCGTCATATTCTCTATCCCGAGTTCGACGGTGTCGACCGGAATGGAATCCAGGGCATCCTTGATCTTCTTCGCCGGCACGCAGGCCTCGCCGCCGGCGGCCGGGACCTCCGCGCCACACTCCGCCGTGGCGAAAAGCTCCAGATCTGTGGCCGTCACCCCGACCGCTCCGCGCAAATAGACGACGATCAGCACGTGCGACAGCACCGGAAGGGTGCTGCGCCGGTCGACCGCGCCGCTGACCCGGTTAATCGCCGATAGTAATTCTTGTCGCTGGACCGAAAACTTCATACTTCCTCCACTCTCGTTAATAACCCCTATCCCTGCCCCTTCGCCGGGCCCCCTTTTTATCCTTCTTTATCGGGAAAACTCTCCAAAAGAGAGTCGCAAGGCGGATGCCGAAGGCGGATCCGCTCGAGCATATCGCGCACACAGGCCGAGCTTTTGCCGATCGCCGCGGCGATCTGGGCCGGGGTGCGTTCGGCGGCGGCCAGCAGCATGCACTGGACGTATTCTTCCGGCTGCCAGCTGGTTTCGTGAATCGGCGTGCCGGCGGTCGGCCGGAAGGTATGCCCGCAGCCGGCGCAAAAAACTTTCCGCAAATCGTGCCAGGCTGCCAGGGCGCGGGCGCCGGTGATGGCCGCCTGGCAGACCGGGCAGACCGGGCCGGCCGGAAGATATGCCCGCTGCATCCATGACCAAGCCGCCGGCCTCACCACTGCGGCGAGTAATTGTTCAAGCGTGACCATCGCTGTAACTCACTGGATTCTTAATAGGTTCCAGTCTTCCGGAACTCAAAAAAATTGCATCGCACGCGTTTTCTGCGCGCTCGCTCGCCCGCAGGCGGTACCCCCGCCGGAAGGACCCGAGCGCCATCACAGGTACCCGTCCTTGGTCAGCCGGTACTCCAGCTCGTGCGCGAATATCCGCTCGAGGTCGGCCATCAGCTGGTCGGTGAATCTATCGTAGATCGCAGAATCGCTGAACATGCTGGCCGGTGAGATCACGGCCTTGATCGCCACTGGGTAGCGGCTCTTGCCCGTGCGTTTCATCACCATCACGTGGCCGCTGCCGGCGGCTTGCATGAACGCGCCTGGCAGCTGGGTGCGGCGGCCCTTGATCACCTCGACCTGCACGCCCTGGAACCTGGAGGCCCGCTTGTTCACCCGGCCCATGGTCCTGGTGATGACCCGGTTGCCTGCATACTGCCTGGCGCCGAAGTAGGACAGCGAAATGGACTGGCCCTTGATAATCAATTCAAAGGTTTCGTAGCCGTGACCCCGTTCTCCGGCCCTGACGCGTAGCCGCTTGTCCAGGTCCTTTTTCTTAATGTTCCACTTCTTGCGGATCTCGTTACTCACCTCCGTTCTTGCCCGCTGCCGCACCTTGCCCATGGTCGAGTAAATCGCCTTCTTGACCAGGCCGGCCGTTTCATCACAGGCGGCATCGAGGGCGTCCTTAAAAACGTCGACATCAAAATAAATCAGCTCGTTTCCTCGACTCATCGCCTATCTCCTTCTGTCCGGGATGTCCGGGCTTGTCCGGGGTAAAAACCCCCTGCCCGGACAGGATTTCTTAAATAATTTCGAGGGTTTTTCCTCTATTGTCCGGGATGTCCGGGATAATTTAAACTCCCAAGGATATTTTTCCTTTTTTGTTTCGATGTTTTATTGCTTACCTGCGTGTGTGCGTACGTGAGGCAATAGAAAATACCCCGGACATCCCGGACAGATTCCCGCAAAGCCGCTGCAGCTCTATGTCTCCGGTGTCCGGGCAGCCTCATTTTTGCCCGGACAAGCCCGGACACCCCGGACAGAACAAAGGGAAATTGCGTCATGGATGTGCCCGCGAGCCTCAAAATCTTTGTCCCGGCTTTCGATCCAGCGCAATGTGGTGCAGACCTCGGAAATGATTCTGTCTTTCTGCCGGAGCTCACAGGCAAGCATCTCGGCGGCTTCTGCTGGGTGTTCTTTGATAATTTTGGCGTATTTATCCACCGGTTTTCCCCTTTGGATTGATCCGGCACGGCGCTTGCGAGATACATCATGATACGGTCTCCGGTATGGTGGGGGGCGGGGGCGGGGCGGGGGCGGGGCTGTCGGCCTCGAGTTTTTCGTCGACGAGCCGGAAACCCACATAGGCATTCTTGCGCGCCCCTGGCGCGTAATCATCACAGATCTTGCCATCCCTTACGGGGATAGCAAGATCGCTCAGCAAACGCAGAAACTCCTTGCGGAAGAACGGCTCCCCGAAGGGCTGCAGCCCCCACAACCGGCAGCGCTTGGCGTACTCCTCCCAAACCTTGTCTTTGGCCGTCCTGGAGTCGGGATCGGCCACCAGGTGCTGCTCAATGAAATAAAGCACGTTGTTGTTGGTCCGCTTATAATCGTACAGCGAGGCCTCCATTGACCTCGACGGATTAAACCCTTCTCCGTTGAGTATTTCCAGGCCCATCAGCGACCAGGCGAAGATGCCAGATAACTCAGAGAGCAGCTTCGCTTCAAGGTTCAGGTCGGCGCGCCCCTGCTTGTAGAATTGCTGGGTCATCTCCACCACCATCACTTTACGGAACCAGCCGTCCGAATTATCCATCACCCGCGGCAGGCGGTTGGTGCTATAGACCAGCTTGCAGACCGGGACAAAATCGAACGGCGTCTGGTTTTTAAAGGCCGCCGCCACAGGATCACCGGAGACGATCGCTTTGATCTCCATCGACTGCATCGCCTTGCTCTCGACCTCCGTGCTCATGTTCAGCAACTTGTCGACCAGGCGGCTCAGGTAAAACTGATCCTCCAGTTTCCCCATCGGGATATGGCTACAGTTCTCCTCGCCGACCAGGTGGCGCAGCACCGACATCAACTTCGATTTCCCGTCGCCACCAGGGCCGTAGAGCAGCAACCATTTCTCGTGGCGTGTGTCCCGGACCATGCAATACCCGAAAAACTTCTGAATTTCCCGGATCGTCTCCGGATCCCGGACCGCCTCATCGAGGAAGCTCTTCCACCTGGGGCAATCCTGGACGTTTCGGGGGTCGAAGGTCACCCCAAGGCAATGGGTGGCATAGTGTTCTTGCGCGTGTGGTAGCAATTGCCCGGTCACCAGGTTGAACATGCCGTTCTGCAGGCAGATCAGCTCCGGGTTATCATTCAGCGCGCGCCCCACCGGCAACACGCTCAAATCCCGCACCATCGCCGCCACGTCGGCCGCCTTGGCGCTGTTACCTTCATCGCCCAGCATGCGCAACGCCTTGGCGCGGATGTGCTGCAGGTCATATTGCTCCCAGTGCTTGCCGTTCCAGCGATAGGTCAGTCCGGTCAATGGGTCGGAGAGGATGCTGATATCCTGCATGATCGCCTCGGCCAGTCGCGCCGGCATGAATTTGCGCCCCTTGAAAAAACGGTCGACGCCCGGATCCCGCTCCGGTTCCTGCTCCGGCTCGACGGTCAGGGCCGAGGCGAGTAGATCGTTCAGGTCGCCGACCGTCATTTCGTGTCGGCAAAAAAAATCGGTCAGGTCCTGGCCGTGGTCTTTCGGATAATGCCCGGGGAGCGTCGTCACTCATCCCCTCCCATCCATTCCGGCCACTGAATCACCCGCACGCTCCTGGCATGCTCGGCGATGCTCTTGGCCGCCTTCAGCGCTCCGTTAAACCCGGCCTTGTCCGCATCGTAGGCTATTGCCACATCGCGCCCGGCGAACTCCGAGCTGAATTCCTCCGGCCATGTCCCTGCTCCGGCGGTCTGCGTCACCGCGCTCAGGCCATGGCTCAGGGCGCAAAGTAAATCGCTCTCCCCCTCCACCAGCCAGAGCAACCCCTTGCCCCAAAACGGTGGCGCCGGGTAAAGTCGGGTCCGGCCGTAGTCGAGGGGCAGCGCCCCACAGCTCGAACACACCTTCGCTTTGTTTTTTTTGGTCCAGGTCGCCGCGCAGATGTGGCATTTCGGATCGTACCAGCTGATCATTTTCAGCCGGTCGGCCCCAGGTTGGTAAAGTCTGATATTACAAAGCTTCCCCTGGGCGTCGCGGATCGGGAACGCTATTTTGCTGTGTTTGCCGCCGGCCAGGTATTCGCGCAGATCCATTTTCTTGATCGCCGCCTCGGTCCAGCGGCGTTTTTCAATCAATTCCTGGAGACGTTCCGTGGGGAGCGGGGGCAGGGCCTCGAGGATCTCCTCGGGGATAAATATTTCAGCCGGGCGCTCGGGTTTCGGCGCGCTGGCCGGCGCTCTGGCGCGTTTTTCCCGCGGGAGCGCATCAGACCCCTCGCCGAACTCGGTCTTGAACGCCTTGATGTCCTGGTGATCATGGCCGGTCACCTCGGCCCACAATTTCACCAGGTCGCCGCCGAAGCCGCAGCTCTGGCACTTGCACCAGTCGGCGCCGTAATGATAAACGAACGACGCTGACGATTTATCGCCATGCACCGGACAAAAGCCGTGCAACTTGGCCCCTCCGTAGTCGCGCTCAACCCGGAACAGCCCCTCGGCGATCGCCTTGCATTCGCCCGAGCCGAGATTCTCCAGCGCCCAGCCCATCAGTCCACCTCAGCAAAAATAGACCGAGGCGGCCTGATGCGCCCGGCCGGTTGCCGCAGATCCCGAACACAGGCCTCGATCTCGGCCACCACCGGCACAAATTCAACGCCGCGCAGATGTTCTAGCTCGAGTTCCTCGCGCTGCTCCGGGTCGACCACCCCGAGCAGGCCGCCATCAACAAAAAGGTAGTAACTCAAAACAGGCCTCCCTGACATTCCATGGGAGCCACCGGCGGCGAGTTGTAGCGCCGCAGCCCCTGCCGCAGGGCCAGCACCATGCTCGAGCAGGCCGCCGCGACCCCGGACTGATCCTGGTTCTGGTCGCAGGTCTCGATCTCACGCCAACAGGCCATCACTCGCGGCCACTGCTCGGTATCATACTCCTGCAGCCACTCCAGCAAATCATCCGGAATATTGTCCGCCATCCAGTACAGCACCTGGTCGACCTGGCGTTTTGCGGTCTGGAAACAGTAGGGCCGCGGGGCAGTCCGCGCCCGGTGCAGAGCCAGCCCCGGAATGGTCGCGGCCAGGCCCATCAGGACACCTGCCCCTCTCTCCGGATCTGCTCGGCGTAGCAATAAAACTCCTCGGCATTTTCCAGCGTCTCGCAGACATAGAGTTCCGGCGCCGAACGCCTGATCATGCCCAGGACCATTGACGGCGTTCCTGGCTCGATCAGCGCGCCGGCTGAATTTTTGATCAGGGTCGTGGTCTCAAATTTCGTTCCGCAGCTGATCATGGTTTTCCCTCCTGTGTTTTTCCGGCCGGGCAGGTCGCGCACTCCAGCCCGCACGGCTCACAATTTTTCTGGCGCGTCACCGGGCAGACAAAACAGCTGCCGGCCGGCGCGGGTTCTGCCGGGTAATGTTCGCACCCGGTGATCTGCCCGCGTGGCGTGTTGATGACTCCCGCCCCGCAGATCTCACAGTAGCGATGGCTCATCTCAGGTACTCCTCGCTCAAAATCCAGCGCCCAACGCGCGCCCTCTCGCTGCCGGCGGTCAGAACAACCGTTCCGTCCGGGGTAATTATCGTGCGCCAGGGCAACCCGTTGCGCCGGCAGGTTCCCCCGTTCCAGCGCCACCTGTCGATCGTGGCGCTGATCAGCGCCACCACCAGGAGCAGCGCCGAAAACGCCAGGAATATCGCCATCGCCGCGCCAAATATCATCAGGGAAAAATCCATATCAACCTCCGAGCGACAAAAACGGCGCCAGTGTCACCAATAACGCCACCAGCACCACCAACAGCAGAAGCAACCAATCGTACATTTTTATTTCCCAGTGCCTCCGTGCCGGTGTCACGGGCGCTTGAACGCTCAACACTCGGCACGGCTAGAGCAGCCCCGTGAACCCGACAAGGCAATGGATCGATAGGAGCGCAAAGAGGGCGCAAACAGAGAGGTAGGCAACGGCATCCAGCATCACAATCCTCCGGTCAAAAATGGCCCGGGAGTAGGAGGTGGACTCCCGGGCATTGCATGCCCACCTCGTGGTCACAATAATTTGCCGGGTCGAGGATGGAGGAGGGGGTTGCCACCCTCGACCCGGCGCGGCATCGCTGCCGCTAACTGTTGTGGGGCTCCCGCTTGCGCTCCTGTTGCTGCTCATGGCGGGCAATCGCCTGCTGGCAGCGGGCACGAAACGAGCCGGGCGTGATCGGTTCCGGGCCGGCCTCCGGTTGGTCGCCTCCCGGCCCTTGCAGCAACCTGGACAGCATCCCCTCGATGCGGTCCAGTTGAGCATGTAGTTGCTGCAGAGGGTCAGCCATTGCCCCCCGCATAAATTCGGTTGTAATCGGCGGTCGACTCGCGGATGACCGCGAGCAGCTCCGCCACGCTGAGCTCGTCGAGTGAACGGTCCAGAAGTCGGCCGGCCAGCATCATCTGGTAGCCGCTGTTGCACCCGCAGACCCCGCCGATCTCCTGGCAGGCGTCATGCAACGCTAAAACGTCCATCAGGCGACCTCCCGGCCCGGCCCCGCCGGCATGTGCGCCCAGTACACGGGGGCGCAGATATCCCCTTCCGGGATCTGGTAGATATCCATCCAGACGCCATTCTCGCACCAGCTCACAGACACCTCTCCGCCCTGGTCGCAAACCAGCACAAGCTCGTCATCTTCCGGGCGGTTGTCAGCAAGCCGGGTCCATTTGATCTGCTCGGTCATATCGCCTCCCTGTGGTCGGGTTTGTGGTGGCCGTTGCGCTCAACCTTGGCCTGCTGGCGGATATGGATTTCTAGGTGCTCTTCCTCTGTCAGGGCACGGCAACCTTTGAGCCGGGCAAAGAGTTCCTCGACACAGCGCGGAACATCGATAATCTGCTCCAGTTTGGCGAATAACGTCTCTTTGTAGCAGGGCGAATTCTCTGGTTCTTTCACGCTAAAAATTCGCGCGAGGATGTCCGCCGCCTTAATCGCCTCGCTCATCTCTTCGCGCAATTTGTTCAGGATGGCCGAGGGATTGTCGTTGATATTGTTCAGCGGCTCGAAGGCCCTGGGAATGATGCGCTGACAGATGGGGCTTGCAAATAACGCATATAGGAGGATCGACCGATCATCAAGCGCATCTGAAATTTTAATGAGAGTTTCGTCGGAAGGCTTTATTAAATCATTTTCGATTTTACTTATTGTTGACGGGGCAGTACCTACTGCCAAGGCGAGCGCTTCCCCTGTCATTTTCTTTGATTTTCTAGATACTGCTATTTTTTTTCCGAGAGTCATAACCTTCCCTTGTTTCTGTTTAGGAAATTTATAGATTCTTTTTGCGAAAGTGTCAATAATAATTATTCTTTTTTTTGAACTATTTTAGCAGTAAAGCCCCTTTTTTCTGTCCTATCGATTTGTTTTTACTTGGTTATTTCTTTTTTTGAAAGTTATTTTATTTTATTGAAATATGCTGTAAGTTTCCCCATATGCGAATCGATATGAAACAGGTCGGCGGGAGAATAAGACAGGTCAGAAATGACCGAGGACTGAGCCAAGACGTTCTTGGGGAGAAACTCGGGGTCCAATCGGCAACGGTATCAAAATACGAAAACGGTCATGTTGACCCTGGCACTATTGGCCTCTCAATAATCGCCGAACTCGGTAATGTCACCCTCGATTGGCTCATCACCGGCAAAAACACCACGCAGAGACAAGCCGAATTAACAGTCGAGGATATATTTGCCCAGGCGATCAACCACCCTGAATTGCTCGATCGCATCAAACAGCACGTTGTCACCACTATCCGCGAAGAGAGCCCCAGGTACGGACCTGGTCCTCTGACCGATGAGGAACAACTGCTTATTGAGAACTACCGGCAGGCCAGCCCGGCATTCCGCCAGGCAGCAGCAACCATGATCGAAACATCAGCCAAAGAGTTGCGGGCAAAAGATGGAGGGGGCTCAGACTTGAAGGCGGAGAACTCCGCATAGAACTGAGGCGGCTTGGCTGGCAGGTTATATAGACATTAACAATTAAAAGGAGGAGGGGAATGATCAGAAATTTAGGCTTTCTCGTAGCCTTGCTTTTATCAATTTTTGTTTTTGCCATCACCGCTTTTGCCGATATCCGGAGGCAATGCGAGGACAAGTGGGGCACGAATTACCAGATGGTCAAGTTCTGCATCGATCAGCAAAGGGAAGCAAAGGCGGAGATAGAACATCAGCCGGCCTCTCCTGAAATCCAGGAGATGTGTGAGGATAAGTGGGGCACAAATTATCAGATGATCAAGTTTTGCATCGGCCAGCAGGAAGACTCAAAACAAATGATTGAGCAGGGAACTTCCGACCCCGAGATCCAGGAATATTGCGAGGGCAAATGGGACACCAATTACCAGATGGTCAAGTTCTGCATTGAACAGCAAACCAAGGCTAAAAGGGAACTTCAATCATATTAAATAGACCGGCGCCATCTACATTCGGCAGCCTGTCCCGCGTGACGGTCGCGGGGAAATAACAACCAAGGGGAGGGGAAATGCTGAAAACGATCCTTTATCTGTCCATTCTATTGCTGGCCGGCTGCGGCTATGCTCAACCGATTATCAACACCAGCAGCCCCGACGTGGCGACAGTCGGAGATACGGTAACCCTGGATGCGTCCAAAACCGTGCGCGATGATGACACCACCTACACCTGGACGATCGACAAGGCGCCCTATAACAGCACTGCGACCATCGACAACCCCCACGCCAAAAGGACCACGTTCACGCCTGACGTGGTGGGACGATACGAAATCACCATCACCGTCGCCAATGAGGTTTGGTCGGATACCGAAACGATCACCCTGACCGTCATCCCAGAGCTGGCCGACGGCGTCAATGAAATCGGGGTCCTGGTCCTGCACAATGAAGATACCCTGCTGGGCTGGCAGATCGGCTACACCCTGGACGAAGCCAGCCAGATTATCGCTCTGGAATATCCGAGCCTGGTCGATGGTTGGGGAGAAGGCGGCGTTGTCGCCACCGTGATCAATGTCCCGGTCGCCAACCTCTCCCGGCCCGAGCTCTACCAGGTGGTTAATTGGGAGGTCGGCCTGAAACCGACCGAATGAACGTCATTCAGTTGCCCGCCGGGGCTCGCCAATCTCACACCCCCTCCGAGAGCGGCTGCAGCCCTGGCGGGCAGAAAATCCGTCATAAATTAATGACCCATTGAGGATCCAATACCGCATGGCCATCCGGGAGCATCCCACAAAGGGCCCAGGCTGGTGGCAAATACGCATCAGCCAGGGATACCGCAAGCCGGAAAAAAACTATGTTTTCCGCGGCACAGAGGCCGAGGCCTGCGCCTTTGAAGCCGAAATCAAAGGCATCCCCCAGGAGAAGGCCGATCAGCGCATGAATGACGTTCTCGGCCGCTTCCTGGATTGGTATACCGTCAACAAGGCCGCCCGTACTGTCAGCGAAGCCCATAAAATGTTGCCGAAAGTGATCGCCGCCGTCGGCAATAAACATCTCAGCCTGCTCCGGCAATCCGACTGGACCCGCTACAAACAGCAGCGCCTCGAGGATGGAGTTAAAAAACGCACCATCAATGTGGAGCTCTCCTATGTGCGCAGCCTGCTCAAATACGCGCGCGATGAAATCCAGATCCCCGTCGGAGATTTGCCAAAACTCTACACCAAAAACCAAACCCTGCCGCCGCCGACAACGCCCCTCACGCCGGAAGAGACCCTGCGGCTGCTGGGCGAGCTGGAGGGCGATAAACGCATCATCGTTATGCTCTACGCCTATTGCGGTCTGCGGCGCACGGAAGGGCTCACCCTCAAGCGGAAAAATATTGACCTGCAGGCCGGCCTGCTGCATGTCACCGGCAAGGGCAATAAAAGCCGCATCGTCCCGATCGTGGGGAAAGAGCTGCTTGAACTGCTGGAACATGCCTGCGCCGGCAAAAAAAACGATGACTGGCTATTCCCCAACCCGCAAGCCGAAAAAAACGGGGCCCCACAGCAACCTTACAAGGATCTGAGGGGCTCCCTCAAAAACGCCGCCAAACGCGCCGGAATCAGCAAGGACGTCTGGAACCATCTCCTGCGCCACTCAGGGGCCACGGCGGCGATCCAGGCCGGGGTCAGCCTGCGCGAACTTCAGGACATCCTCGGCCATACAGATATCCGGATGACCGAGATCTACACCCACATATCCGCCGATATGCTCAAGTCGTCCGCCTCAAAAATCGCGGCCCTCTACGATGGCGCACAGACAAACACCTCCGGAATATCCGGCAGTAGAAAGGCGGAAAAGAACAATGTATATCAGCTAGATAGGAAACGGAAAAAATAATTCGTAATCAGTAGGTCGTCGGTTCAAGTCCGATGGGCGGCTCCAAAAATCAACGGGTTAGCGATTTTCGCTAACCCGTTTTGCGTTTGAAATTCCGGATAATTCCGGATGCTGGGAGGGCTGTTTTTATCCCCGTCCGATCACCCGCACCACATCCATGGTCTGATAATCCCCCGGGCTGAGCTTGACCTGCTGCAGCTCGGCGGTCTCCCCGGCAAGGAAGCCGAGGGTGACGCCGTCGGCGAACTGCAGGTCGGCCTGGTCGATGTAGAGCTCGGCCTCGAAGATCCAGGCGCGGCGTTTGTACTGCGCCAGGTAGAAATCCCGCAGGCTCTCGGCCATGGTCTGGCCGGTGACGAAGTCGAAGCGGAACAGCTCGGGGCGCTCCTGGACGCCGTAATCGGTGATGCTGTCGGCGTCGCTGTCGCTGGCCGCCTGCCGGTAGGCCTCGGCGCCGGCCGACTGCGACCAGTCGCGATCGTAGAGCAGGTCGATGGTATTGATGATCTCGGTGTAGTCGCTCTTGCGCCGAGAGATCGCCTTACGCCCGCCTGATTGCCGGCAGGCGGCGACGCCACGCACGGATAATATACTGTCCGGCCGCACGATCAACGTCGGGACGCCGAGCAGCACCCGGAAATAGCAGCGCAGCTGGAAGGCCAGGGTCGCCAGCCAGTCGATCGCCGGCTTGTACTCGGTGATCGCGCCGTTGATGGCGTAAGAGCCCGGCAGCGCGCCGGAGAGTATCGTTGCCGGCCAGCTGCCGATGCGGGCGATAATGTCGTCGCAGGCCTGCGCCGGAGTGCGGACGCGGGTCAGGTTGACCAGGACCGCGTCGCCCACCAGGGTGTTGGCGGTGGAGTTGCCGGAGAGGGTGACCGTGCCTGCCTTGACCACCGACCCGGTCCGGTCGACGGTGCCGGTTTTGGTGACCGTGCCCGACTTGCTGACGCTTCCGGAGCGGTCGACGTCGCCACTTAAGCCAATCGCCCCCGATCGATCCACATCTCCTGACAGATCGATGGTTCCGCTGCGGGAGACGGTGCCAGTCTTGTCAATGGTCCCCGAGCGCCCGACGGTGCCGCCCTTGGTGACATCTCCTGACAGGTTCACATCACCGCCCAAGGTGATATTGCCGGAGCGACTGACCCCGCCGGTCTTGCCGACGGTGCCGGAGAGCGAGGCGCTGCCGCTCTTGGCCACAGACCCGGATTTGTAGGCCCCGCCGCTCTTGCTGACGTTGGCGTCGGTGTTCGAAGTGTCGGTATCGTATTGGACCTCGAGCCAGGCGTCGCGGATCGTGGTGCTATAGGGAGAGGTGCCGCCCGAGAGATACAGAGTTTTGCCGATCAGGTCGTTCCAGCTATTGATGTTGACCCAGCCGGTGTAGCGGGTTACCGGGACGCTTGACGCCGCACCGGTGGTGCCCGCCGAGGTCAGGCCATATTTAATGGCATAATTATACTGGGCGCCCCCATAACGCACCGCTCCGCGATATCGGATCGGGTTCCCCCCCTGGCTGAAGGATGTGACCCGGGTGCAGCGGACATCATCTGTCGTATGCAAACTCTCGACGGTTTCAAACTGGCCATCGATCAGGTTGTTTGGGAAGCTGACCGACCCTGCTGTCACCACCGCCTCCTGCAGCGGAACATAAGCGATCAGCGTCGATCCGCCGTGCGTGTGCCCTGGGTCATTGACGGAGATGTTGTCGCCGACAGCCAGGGTGCCGTTGCTGACCGAGATGGTGTCCGAAACCGACAGGGTGTTGTTGCTGACCCCCAGGGTATCGACGATGGTCATCAGGTCCGAGACGCTCAGGGTGTCGAGCAGTGACAGCCCGTTGTTGACGGTGATGCCATCCAGGATGGTGAGCAGATCATCGATGCCGATGGTGTCGTTGATGGTGAGGGTGTCGCCAATGCCCAGGGAATTAACCACCGTCAGCCCGTCACTGACCCCCAGGGTGTTGAGGATGGTCAGCAGGTCGTCGACTCCGATCCCGTCATCGATACCGAGCGTATCGAGAATCCCCAGGGTGTCCTGGACCGTGATGCCGTCATTGAGTAATAGATCGACCGCCTGGCTGACGGTGATGTAGCCCGGCAGAGTGACAACAGCCAGTCCGGGGTATCCGGCGTGCTCATCGCCGCTCTGCCCGGTGTAGGCGGTGGCGATGGCGGTAATATCCACCTCGGCCTGACCGACCACGCCGAATATTTTATCGATCGAATCGACCGGACAATCGGCCACCAGATAAGCGAATTCGGTCTTGACCTGCCAGGCGATCGCCCCTTTCAGGTGGGTGGCGGCGATGGTGGTGTTGACGCCCCGCGTCACGGTCAGGGAGTCGCCGGCGATGGCGTCGATCTCAAGCTGCTCGTCATCGATCTGCAGCACCATGCCGACGCTCAGCCCGGCGGTATCGGAGACCGGGACGCTGGTGGTGGTGGCGTTGACGTTATTCGGCAGGCTGGTCTGCACGCCGGCGTCCACCGCCAGGGCCGGTAGCCGCTTGACCGTGCCAAAGGGGATCGGAATCACCTTGCCCACGTCGTCCGGATCGGCGCTGGGGTAATCGGCCCGGCTCACCTTGGCGCCGACATAGCCGCGCAGCCGCAGGGTTTCGTCCTGCAGCACCAGGTGCACGCTGGTCTCGTCGGGCAGGGACACATCGTAAACGTAGGCGCGGAACATTTCCTGCGGCGGGGCCGTGGCGGCGTCGAGGCCGCGGAACCACAGGTAGAGCGACGCGGGGGACCTCTCCAGGTCGCTGGCCGTGGCCAGGTCGGCCATATTCGGAGAGCTGTCCAGATCGACCAGCAGCTCGGCATCGAAATCGGCCACCAGGATCTCGTTCAGCGAATTCTGCAGCCCCTCGGTCAGCCGGCCCCAGGAGGCGACCCAGGGGAGCGTGGTCGGTCCGCCGTCCCAGCCGTCCACGGTAAAAGCGCTGTCGCTGAGGTAATAATCGCTGCCGCCGACGGTGAGCTTGAGGATCCAGACCGGGGCGGCCCCGGTCTTTTTGTTCATCTCGGCGAGAAATGCGGCGGGGAAAATCCTCATTTATGCCCTCAGTTTGAACCGGAATTTACCACCGAAGGTCCCGTCGGGCCGCCAGCCCAGGTAGCACTGGAACCACAGGAACAGCCCGGAATTGAAATGGTGTTGGTACGACACGAACGGCAGCAGCAGCCACCGCCACCGCCGCACCGCCCAGGTGCCGCCCTCCTGCAAAACGGTGTCCGGGTTGCCTCGCACCGTCCGGTATCGCGGGTCACCATCAAAGCCGATGATGTAGGCGGTGAAGTCGTGCGCCGGGTTGCGAATCCAATAACGAATCCGCTGGTTGGCCGGGAGGCTGGTCGGATAGTATTTTTTCGCTGTGGCGGTGTAATCCGCTTTGCGGCTGTTGCTGAAAATGGCCATCAGCCAGTGCCAGGGGTTGAGCCGGCAATATGGCTTTTTTTTATTTTGCATTCCTTGATGCCTCCAATAGCCCAGAATCAACTGCGATAAGGAAAAGAATAAGCAGATACGCTGGTCATCACCCGGTTGCCGATGCCGGAATAAGCCACCGCGCAGAACAGGCCAAGCTCGGGGGACCAAACAACGCTAGCCCAGTTACTGTCGGCGGCGCTGGCGCGGGTCGTCCAGTTGACGCCATCTGGGCTGGTCATCACCCGGTTGCCGATGCCGGAATAAGCCACCGCGCAGAACAGGCCAAGCTCGGGGGACCAAACAACGCTAGCCCAGTCATTGTCGGCGGCGCTGGCGCGGGTCGTCCAGTTGACGCCATCTGGGCTGGTCATCACCCGGTTGCCGATGCCGGAATAAGCCACCGCGCAGAACAGGCCAAGCTCGGGGGACCAAACAACGCTCCGCCAGTTATTGTCGGCGGCGCTGGCGCGGGTCGTCCAGTTGATGCCATCTGGGCTGGTCATCACCCGGTTGCCGATGCCGGAATAAGCCACCGCGCAGAACAGGCCAAGCTCGGGGGACCAAACAACGCTGAACCAGCTGTTAGCGCTGGCGCTGGCGCGGGCCGTCCAGTTGACGCCATCTGGGCTGGTCATCACCCGGTTGCCGGTACCGGCGCTGGCCACCGCGCAGAACAGCCCCAACTCCGGGGACCAAACAACGCTCCGCCAATCATTATCTGCGGCGCTATTGCGCAGGGTCCAGTTGACGCCATCTGGGCTGGTCATCGCCCGGTTTCCGGTACCGGTACTGGCAACCGCGCAGAACAGCCCCAACTCCGGGGACCAGGCAACGCTGGTCCATGAGTTGTCTGCGGCGCTATTGCGCAGGGTCCAGTTGACGCCATCTGGGCTGGTCATCGCCCGGTTTCCGGTACCGGAATAAGCCACCGCGCAGAATAGCCCCAACTCCGCAGACCAGGCCACATATAGCCAGTTATTGTCAGCGCTGTTACTACTGAGCCATGCCGCACCGATCACATAATTACGCAGTGCGACATTCGGCCTGGCGATCGCGGCATCCTCAAGAGCCGCCACCCGGTTCTGGGCGTCGTCTGCTGTGCCCTTGAGATTTTCGAGGTTTTGATCCATCTCAGCATGTGTGAGTGCCAAGCCCTTG